>Ga0247818_10000093_pt1 | contig 49531 bp, 39 predicted proteins | sample 13C_Glucose_Day1_FD_192424 | JGI IMG/M metagenome (GOLD analysis project Ga0247818, IMG submission 192424) | Soil microbial communities from agricultural site in Penn Yan, New York, United States - 13C_Glucose_Day1 | ecosystem: Environmental > Terrestrial > Soil > Agricultural land | place...
CCGCGTTGCAGCGCTTCTTTTACCAGCTCATCGACGCTCAGGTCGGTGTACACGGTGTTGTTGGCTTGCGTCATGAGATACCCCATCCGGCCCGAGGCCGAGTGCTCCAAACGTTTTGTAGTTGTCTCAAAAAAACTACTACAGCGAAAAAAGTGGCCGGATTATGCCAGAAACGCCCAAAAAAAGTAGGCCCCTCCTGTCAGAACTGCGCTTTTGCGCAATTCGACAGGAGATTGTCCTGTAGTTAAACGTTTCAGTGACGAGTTTCTGAGGCTACGTCAGTACCGCCACCGGCAAACAATTGCGCCACATCACTGGCGTCGAAGAAATAGCGCTCGTTGCAGAACTGGCAATCGATCTCCACCTGCCCGCCGCACTCTTCCACCAGCGCCTTGGCATCGTGCTCGCCCAAACTGACCAGCGCATTGCCGGAACGTTCGCGCGAGCAGCTGCAATTGAAGCGCAGCGGCTGGATATCGAACAGGCGCACGGCGTCTTCGTGGTACAGGCGGTGCAGCAGGGTTTCGTTGTCCAGCGCCCACTCATCCGCCTTGAGCGTGGTGGCCAACGCCACAACGTGCTGCCAGCTTTCTTCACGCTCTTCATCGTCCGGCTGGCGGTCGCGCGGCAGTTGCTGCAGCAGCAGGCCACGTGCCTTGCCGCCTTCGGCGTTGAGCCAGAAGCGCGTGTTGAGCTGTTGCGACTGGACGAAGTAGTTGGTGAAGCACTCCGACAGGGTGGCGCCATCGAGGTCGACGGTGCCCTGGTAGCGCTGGCCCTTGAGCGGATCGATGGTCAGGGTCAGGTGGCCGTCGGGCATCAGCTGCGACAGGGTCGCATCCGCCGGAATCTGGTCCGCTTCGTAACGGGCCATGCCGCGGATATCGCGGTCGCCGGAGCATTCGACCATCAGCAGCGGGATCGGCCCGGCAGAGCGCGCCTGCAGAATCAGCAGGCCGTCGAACTTCAGCGCCCCGACCAGCAAGGCGGTGGCGGCCATCAGCTCGCCCAGCAGTGCCTGCACCGGCTGCGGGTACTCATGACGCGCCAGCACCGCGGCGTAGCTGTCATCGAGAGACACCCACTCGCCGCGCACATCGCGCTCGTCGAAGATGAAACGTTGGGTGAAATCGGTATCAGGCAAATCGCTCATAGGTTTTGGCTATCTGAAAATGATGACAAAATGGTTACAAGGGTTGTCGAAAACAAGCGAGAACCCCATGACAGAGCGCTCACAAGGCGCTCCGATTCCTGTTTGCAATAGAGGTATTTTATGGACAATCGACCACTGTTCCAAGCAAGGTGGTCCTGGGGGCCATTGGCAGCCTGTACGCTGCTTCCCATCGCTCTACTGTGTTTCTGGTTATGGCCCATTGGCCAGATCTTGTGCCTGACTTTCGACGAGTGGCTGTTCCACAGCCTGAATGCGCCGCTGGCCGACAACACTACCTGGCGCTACATCTGGACTGTCGGCAGCCTGCGCCCGTTCGACATCGTCGTCGGCCTGATCCTTCTGGCAGTGCTTATCCGAGGCGACTGGGTGTTCAAGGCAACCCAGGTGCGCCAGGCCTTTTTCGGCTTCCTGGTCACGCTAATCCTCTTAGTGGTGATTCGCGCGCTGTTTTCCAAGTGGGTGGATGCAGCCGGCTGGCAGCACAAGAGCCCGTCGATGATATTCGACGAGGTAGTGCACCTCAGCGACTACTATCCGGACCTGGAGGCGGCCTGGGAGCTCAAGGACCGTTCCAGCAAGAGTTTCCCGGGGGATCATGCCTCGGTGCTGCTGGTCTGGGCGCTGTTCATGAGCGTGTTCAGCCGCCGCCTGGTGCAGTACCTGGTGGTCTGGGGGTTGGCGGTATTGTTCATGTTGCCGCGCCTGGTGGCCGGTGCCCACTGGGGGCAAGATGACTACATCGGCGGGCTGCTGATGGCGGTGCTGGCGCTGGGCTGGAGCTGCTACACGCCGCTGGCGGCCAAGGGAAGTGCGGTGCTGCTGCGCTGGACGGCGCCGTTGTTCAACCTGCTGGCCCGGTTACCGCTGGTCGGACGGATGGCTGTCACCCGTTAGGGCCATGGGGCTACTGCGTAGCCCATCGCGACACAAGGCCGCTCCTACAGGGGGCCGCGATTTCCTGTAGGAGCGGCCTTGTGTCGCGAAAGGGCCGCAAAGCGGCCCCGGCTATTCGAAGCTCCCATGCAACTGGTGAATCTGCCGCCGCTGCTTCTTGGTCGGCCGGCCATCGGTTGTAACGCCCATCGCCCCGGCCTTGCGCAATTCCGCCGCCTGCTCACGCCGGCGCACGCTGTCTTCGGTCTCTTCGTACAACGTCTGCGCCTCTGGCGCACCACGCCGCACCACCGACAAGGCCTTCACCACCACGGTGCGCTCATCGAACCCGGTGCGCAGCACGAACTCGTCCCCCACCCGCGGTTCCTTGCCCGGCTTGCAGCGCTCACCCCGGCAATGCACCTTGCCACTCTCGATCGCCGCCTTGGCCAGCGCACGGGTCTTGTAGAAGCGTGCCGCCCACAGCCATTTGTCCAGGCGGACCTTGTCGTCGTCTTCGGCTTTTTGTGCCATCCCGTTACCTCGAACGCTGTGTTTCATCGAACTGTACTACCGTAACGATCGGATGCAAAAAATCCCCGCCGTGCTTACAGTTCATCACCTCATTCGCAGGGTGCGTTTCGTGAAGACATTTGACCATTTGACTGTGATCGGCCTGCGCGAGTGGGTCGCCCTGCCCGACCTTGGCGTGGCCGGGCTGCGCGCCAAGATCGACACCGGCGCCAGCACCTCCAGCCTGCACGCCACCGAGGTGGAACCGTTCGAGCGCGACGGCCAGCCCTGGGTCCGCTTCACCGCACACCTTGGCTCGGTGGTGCAGTTGCGCCACCGTCGCTGCGAGGCACCGCTGGTGACCATGAAAACCATCAAGAGCTCCAATGGCCAGGCCCAGACCCGCTATGTCATCCGCACGTCACTGGCCCTGGGCGATGGTGTGTGGGAGGTGGAGTTCACCCTGGCCTGTCGCAAGAACATGCGTTATCGCCTGTTGCTGGGGTCCAAGGCCCTGATCCATGGCCAGTTGGTGGTCAACCCGGGTCTCAAATACGTACAAGACAAACCGGCCTTCCCGGCCACCCTTTCTCCTGTAACAGGTGCTGCATGAAGATCGCTGTGCTGTCGCGCAATCCGCGTCTGTATTCCACCCGCCGCCTGGTCGAGGCCGGTACCCAGCGGGGCCACGAAATGGTGGTGATCGACACCCTGCGGGCCTACATGAACATTGCCAGCCACAAGCCTCAGATCCACTACCGCGGCAAGCCGCTGGAAGGCTTCGACGCGGTGATCCCGCGCATCGGCGCATCGGTGACTTTCTATGGCTGCGCGGTGCTGCGCCAGTTCGAGATGATGGGTGTGTACCCGCTCAACGAGTCGGTAGCGATCGCCCGCTCCCGCGACAAGCTGCGTTCGCTGCAACTGCTGTCGCGGCGCGGCATCGGCCTGCCGATCACCGGCTTTGCCCACTCGCCGGACGACATCCCCGACCTGATCCAGATGGTCAACGGCGCCCCGCTGGTGATCAAGGTGCTGGAAGGCACCCAGGGCATCGGCGTGGTGCTGTGCGAAACCACCAAGGCCGCCGAATCGGTGATCGAGGCGTTCATGGGGTTGAAGCAGAACATCATGGTGCAGGAATACATCAAGGAAGCTGGTGGCGCGGATATCCGCTGCTTCGTGGTCGGCGACAAGGTCATCGCCTCGATGAAGCGCCAGGCCAAACCGGGTGAATTCCGCTCCAACCTGCACCGCGGTGGTGTGGCCAGCCTGATCAAGATCACCCCGGAAGAACGCATGACTGCCATTCGCGCGGCCAAGGTGATGGGCCTGAGCGTGGCGGGTGTGGATATCCTGCGCTCCAACCATGGGCCGCTGGTGATGGAGGTGAATTCGTCGCCGGGGCTGGAAGGCATCGAAGTGACCACTGGCAAGAACGTGGCCGGGATGATCATCGAGCATCTGGAGAAAAATGGCGGGCCTAATCAGACTCGGACCAAGGGTAAGGGCTGAGATTTTGGGGCTGCTGCGCAGCCCATCGCGACACAAGGCCGCTCCTACAGGATTACGCGATCCTCTGTAGGAGCGGCCTTGTGTCGCGAAAGGGCCGCAAAGCGGCCCCGGCAATCACACGGCATTACGCGGCAGCAACAACCCCAAAGGCAACCGTACCCGCGCCTCGATCCCTCCACCAGAGCGATTGCGCAACTCCACATTCCCACCATGCTGCGCCGCGATCCGCTTGACGATCGCCAGCCCCAGTCCGGTGCCCTTGCCCCCCCGGGCCCGGTCACCACGAATGAACGGGTTGAAGATGGTCTCCAGCTCCGACTCGTCTATCCCCGTTCCACGGTCCAGCACGCTCAGCACCACGTACGGCGCACTCTCGTCGCCCGACACATAGGCGGCCACCTCCACCCCCTTGCCGGCGTGGTGCAAGGCATTGCCGATCAGGTTGCCCAGCATGCGCTTGAGCGAAACCCGGCGCAGCGGGAACGGCGGAATCGGCTCCAGGCACAGGCGCACCCGTTCTTCCGGCTGGTTGTACGGCGCCACCACCTCGCGCACCAGGTCGGCCAGGTCGACCTCTTCAACCGGCTCGTCACGGCCATCACGGATAAAGGCCAGGAACTGGTCGAGGATCGCATCCATGTCCTCGATATCGCGGACCATGTCGTCGCTCAGTTCGTTGTCGCTGTCCAGCAACGACAACGACAGGCGCAGGCGCGTCAGCGGTGTGCGCAGGTCGTGGGAAACCCCCGCCAGCATCAGCTCGCGCTCGCGCCCGGCCTGCTCGACATCCTCTGCCATCTGATTGAAGGCCTTGTACACCTCGGTCATTTCGCTGGGCGTGTCGCTGATCGGCAGGCGCACGCTGCGCCCCTGGCCCAGCTGCCGGGCAGCAAACACCAGGCGCTTGAGCGGCTGGTTCAGCTGGCGCACGAAGATCCAGGCCGAGGCGGTGGACAACAGGCCGATGGCCAGGAACCAACCCAACACGTTCCAGATCTTCTGCCCACGCAGCGGGTGCGGGTACAGCGGTACCTTCAACCAGCCCGGGCCCAGGCTTGGCGCATTGACCCACAACGCTGGCGGCGCATGAATGCGCAGCCGTACCTCGGTGTCCTCGCCCAACTCGGCCTGCATCTGCCGTTGGTAGATTTCACTGTAGGGCCAGTGCTGCTCGCCCTCGGGCACGCCCGAACCGGTGACCCGGATAAGGCCTGCCGCTTCGGCGATCTTGTCGCGGTTTTCTTCGTCGGCCGCCCAATAGGCGCGCAGGGTCAGCGCCACACCGTGGCTGTACTGACGGTCGACCAGCACGTCCTCGTTCATCAACAGGTAGACCAGGGTCAAGGCCTTGGAGAACAGGACGACGATCAACACCAGCCACAGGGTGCGGGCGAAGAAACTTTGCGGAAACCAGAGCGGTGTCTTCATCGATGGCGCGGCATCATTTACCGGCGATTCCGTCCGGCACGAACACGTAGCCCACGCCCCAGACGGTCTGGATATAACGCGGCTTGGACGGGTCCGGCTCGATCATGCGGCGCAGACGCGAGATCTGCACATCGATGGAGCGTTCCAGCGCATCCCATTCACGGCCACGCGCCAGGTTCATCAGCTTGTCGCGGGTCAGCGGCTCGCGCGCGTGCATCACCAGCGCCTTGAGCACGGCGAACTCACCGGTGGTGAGCATGTGCACTTCGTCGCCACGCTTGAGTTCGCGGGTAGCCAGCGACAACTCGTAGTCGCCGAAGGTGACCGACTCGTCTTCGCTGCCAGGCGCACCCGGCACGCTCGGTGCCTGGCGGCGCAGCACGGCCTTGACCCGGGCCATCAGCTCGTCCGGGTTGAACGGTTTGCCCAGGTAGTCGTCGGCGCCCAGCTCCAGGCCCTTGATACGGCTGAACTCGTCGCCCTTGGCAGTGAGCATGATGATCGGGATCTGGTTGTTCTGCTGACGCAGGCGCTTGCACGCCGACAGGCCATCCTCGCCGGGCAGCATCAGGTCGAGCACCACCAGATTGAACACCTCACGCTGCAGCAGGCGGTCCATCTGCTCGGTGTTGGGTACTGCGCGGGCACGGTAGCCCTTGCTGGTGAAGAAACGTTCCAGCAGGCTGCTCAGCCCCGGGTCGTCGTCGACGATGAGAATCTTGTCACCTTCAGCGGTGTTTGGCGTGCCGGTCATGAATAACTCCTCTGATATCGCCGCGCATTATGGCGTAGCCATTGCTGCACGTAGCGTGAGCATTGTTAGCAGATTTTTCCCCCGGCGCCAGTTCCGACTGGCCGGGCGCCATCACCGCAAGCCGTTTGCGATGGGTATAATGCGCGGCTTTCATCCAGCGCCGCCGGGCGAAAGACCCACAGGCGACCCCCGTATTCACAAATGTCAGGTGGTTTACATGGACAGCATCAACAGCCGTATCGCCGAGGAACTGGGCGTACGCCCCCAGCAGGTCGAGGCGGCCGTGGGCCTGTTGGACGAAGGCTCGACCGTGCCCTTCATCGCCCGTTACCGCAAGGAAGTGACCGGTAGCCTGGACGATACCCAGCTGCGCCATCTGGAAGAGCGCCTGCGCTACCTGCGCGAACTCGACGAACGCCGCGCCAGCATCCTGGCCAGCATCGAGGAGCAGGGCAAGCTGACCCCGGAACTGGCCCGCGAAATCAAGCTGGCCGATACCAAGACCCGCCTCGAAGACCTGTACTTGCCGTACAAGCAGAAGCGCCGCACCAAGGGCCAGATCGCCCTGGAAGCCGGCCTCGGCGAGCTGGCCGACGGCCTGTTCAACAACCCCGACCTGGCCCCGGAAAGCGAAGCCGCACGCTTCGTCAACGCCGAAAAGGGCGTGGCCGACGTCAAGGCCGCGCTGGAAGGCGCAAAGTACATCCTCATGGAGCGCTTCGCCGAAGACGCCGCCCTGCTCGACAAGCTGCGCAGTTTCCTCAAGCAGGAATCGGTGCTCAGCGCCCGTGTCGTGCCTGGCAAGGAAGAAGAAGGCGCCAAGTTCCGCGACTACTTCGCCCATGACGAACTGCTGCGCAACGCCCCGTCGCACCGCGCCCTGGCAATTTTCCGCGGGCGTAACGAAGGCGTGCTGAGCGCCTCGCTGAAAGTCGGTGAGGAACTGCCCGGCACCCTGCACCCGTGCGAACTCATGATCAGCAACCATGTCGGCATCGAGAACCGCAACCGCCCTGCCGACAAGTGGCTGGGTGAAGTGGTGCGCTGGACCTGGAAGGTCAAGCTGTACACCCATCTGGAAACCGACCTGTTCGGCGAGCTGCGCGACAACGCCGAAGGCGAGGCGATCAATGTGTTCGCCCACAACCTGCACGACCTGCTGCTGGCCGCCCCGGCCGGCCCTCGCGCCACCCTGGGCTTCGACCCGGGCCTGCGTACCGGCTGCAAGATCGCCGTGGTCGATGCCACAGGCAAGTTGCTGGACCACACCACGGTCTACCCGCACGCGCCAAAGAACGACTGGGACCGCACCATTTCGATCATGGCCGCGCTGTGCGCCAAGCACTCGGTGGAACTGATCGCCATCGGCAATGGCACCGCCAGCCGCGAAAGCGACAAGCTGGTGACCGAACTGGTCAAGAAGTACCCGGCCTTGAAGATCACCAAGGTCATGGTCTCCGAAGCCGGCGCTTCGGTGTACTCCGCCTCGGAGCTGGCCGCCCGTGAATTCCCGGACCTGGACGTGTCGATCCGTGGTGCCGTGTCGATTGCCCGCCGTCTGCAGGACCCGCTGGCCGAACTGGTGAAGATCGACCCGAAATCCATCGGTGTCGGCCAGTACCAGCACGACGTGTCCCAGCTGAAACTGGCGCGTGGCCTGGACGCCGTGGTCGAGGACTGCGTGAACGCCGTGGGCGTCGACGTCAACACAGCGTCGGTGGCGCTGCTGACGCGCATCTCCGGCCTCAACGCCACCCTGGCGCAGAACATCGTCGCCCATCGCGATGCCAACGGCCCGTTCGCCACGCGTGCGGCACTGAAAAAGGTCAGCCGCCTGGGTGAGAAAACCTTCGAACAGGCCGCCGGCTTCCTGCGCGTGATGAACGGCGACAACCCGCTGGACGCCTCCGCAGTACACCCCGAGGCCTACCCGCTGGTGCAGCGTATTGCCGCCGACACCGACCGCGACATTCGTTCGCTGATCGGTGACAGCAGCTTCCTCAAGCGCCTGGACCCGAAGAAGTTCACCGATGAAACCTTCGGCCTGCCGACCGTCACCGACATCCTGCAGGAACTGGACAAGCCTGGCCGCGACCCACGCCCCGAGTTCAAGACCGCCACCTTCCAGGACGGCGTCGAAGACCTCAAGGACCTGGAACCGGGCATGATCCTCGAAGGCGTGGTGACCAACGTCACCAACTTCGGTGCCTTCGTCGACATCGGCGTGCACCAGGACGGCCTGGTACATATCTCGGCGCTGTCGGAGAAGTTCATCAAGGACCCACGTGAAGCGGTCAAGGCCGGCGACGTGGTCAAGGTCAAGGTCATGGAAGTGGACATCCCGCGCAAACGCGTCGGCCTGTCCATGCGCATGAGCGACACCCCGGGCGAAAAGGTCGAAGGCAACCGCGGCGGTAACCGTGGCAATGGCGGCAACCGTCAGCAGCAGGCGCCGCGCCAGCGCGAAACCGCCACTGCTGCCCCGGCCAATAACGCCATGGCCGCGCTGTTCGCCAACGCCAAGCAGCTGAAGAAGAAGTGATGGACGTACCAAGCGAGTACGTCGAAAGCGCCTTCAGCCAGCTTTTGGGCTGCCGCCTGCAACGCCTGGAAACAGGTGTTGCCGAGGTAGCCCTGGCGCTCGAACCACACTTGCGCAACCGTGGCCAGAAGCTGCACGGCGGGGCGATCTTCAGCCTGGTGGACATCGCCATGGGCCTGGCCTGCTCGGCCAGCCATGGCTTCGACCAGCAAAGCGTCACCATCGAGTGCAAGATCAACTACATGCGCGCCGTCAGTGACGGTGAGGTGCTGTGCACCGCCCGTGTGCTGCACGCCGGGCGGCGCACCCTGGTGGTCGACGCCGACGTAGTTCAGGGCGACAAGCTGGTGGCGAAAGCGCAAGGAACCTTTGCCGTTCTCTAGCCCACCAGGCGGTATCTGCGGTATTTTCGGCAACAGCAAGGGGCCGCTTCGCGCCCCATCGCCGGCAAGCCGGGCTCTCACAGGTAATCCACAAGCCTGAAATCGTGGTGCACCTGTTGGAGCCCGGCTTGCCGGCAATGGGCTGCGAAGCGGCCCCCGAAGTCGGCGCTGCGCAATGCCGGAACCGCGTAAACCAGGCGACAACGCCAGTTCCTTTTCCCACTACCCTTGTAGACCGTCTTTTCTACCCCCATATTGGGGCGACTGACGCGTGAAGGAATACATCTTGAGCGACCTCCTCAACCGCCGCCTGAGCCTGCTCGGCGCCAATCTCCCCCTGCTCAAGCAGTGCCTGCACGGTATTGAGCGCGAATGCCTGCGCGTGACCAACGAAGGTCGCCTGGCCCAGACCCCGCATCCGCAAGCCCTGGGATCGGCGCTGACCAACGAGCAGATCACCACCGATTATTCCGAGTCGCTGCTGGAGTTCATCACCCCGGCCCTGCCCGACCCGGCCAAGGTGCTGGAAAGCCTCGAAGAGACCCACCGTTTCGTCTACAGCAAGCTGGGCGACGAATACCTGTGGAGCCCGTCGATGCCCTGCACGCTGCCGGCCGAGGAGGACATCCCGATCGCCGAGTACGGCAGCTCGAACATCGGCAAGCTCAAGCACGTCTACCGCAAGGGCCTGGCCCTGCGCTATGGCCGCACCATGCAGTGCATCGCCGGTATCCATTACAACTTCTCGCTGCCCGAAGCTTTGTGGCCGTTGCTGCGCGCCGCAGAAGGCGGCAGCGAGAGCGACCGCGACTACCAGTCGTCGGCCTATATCGCGCTGATCCGCAATTTCCGCCGCTACAGCTGGCTGCTGATGTACCTGTTCGGCGCCTCGCCGGCACTGGACAAAGGCTTCCTGCGTGGCCGCCCGCACCAGCTCGAAGAGCTGGACGCCGAAACCCTGTACCTGCCCTACGCCACCAGCCTGCGCATGAGCGACCTGGGCTACCAGAGCAACGCCCAGGCCGGCCTCACGCCGTGCTACAACAACCTGGCCAGCTATACCGACAGCCTGCGCAAGGCGGTGGGCACGCCCTACCCGCCTTACGTCGAAGTCGGCACGCACGTGGATGGCGAGTGGGTACAGCTGAACACCAACATCCTGCAGATCGAGAACGAGTACTACTCGAACATTCGCCCCAAGCGCGTCACCTACACCGGCGAGCGGCCGATCCAGGCCCTGACCTCGCGCGGCGTGCAGTACGTGGAAGTGCGTTGCCTGGACATCAACCCGTTCCTGCCGGTGGGCATCGACCTGACCGAGGCACGCTTCCTCGACGCGTTCCTGCTGTTCTGCGCGCTGGAAGACAGCCCGCAACTGGATAACGGCGAATGCGGCCAGTGCACCAGCAACTTCCTGACCGTGGTCAAGGAAGGCCGTCGCCCGGGCCTGGAACTGCGCCGCAATGGCCAGCCGATTGGCCTGAAGGCCTGGGCCAGCGAGCTGATCGAGCATATCCGCCCACTGGCCGAGCTGCTCGACCAGGCGCAAGGCAGTGCAGAACACGGCAAGGCCCTGGATGCCCAACAGGCCAAGGTCGACGATGCCTCGCTGACGCCTTCGGCCCAGGTGCTGGCACGCATGACCGAGCATGACGAGAGCTTCGTCCAGTTTTCCCTGCGCCAAAGCCGTATCCACGCCGAAACCTTCCGCGAGCAGCCACTGCCGGTCGAGCGCCAGCAGGCTTTCGAAACCCTCGCCCGCGACTCGCTGGCCGAGCAGTCGCGCCTGGAACAGCAGGAGGTCGGCGACTTCGATCTGTTCGTCGGCGCCTACCAGGCCAGCATCCTGGCGATCAGCAACTGATGACCCGCACTGCTTCCCCGCGCAGGCCGCGCGCCAGCAGCCAGGCCAGGATCGAGGCGATTCTGGCGGCTGCCCGCGAGTTGCTGGCCGAGCAAGGCGTAGCGGCGCTTTCGATCTATAGCGTGGCCGAACGCGCACAGATTCCACCGTCGTCGGTGTACCACTTTTTCGCCAGCGTGCCGGCTTTGCTGGAGGCGTTGACGGCCGACGTGCACCGGGCGTTTCGCGAGGCCTTGAGTGCACCGATCGACAGCTGCGCCTTCAGCACCTGGCACCAACTGTCGCGGCTGGTCGAGCAGCGCATGCTCGATATCTACAACGAGGATGCCGCAGCGCGTCAGTTGATCCTTGCCCAGCACGGGTTGAGCGAAGTAGTGCAGGCCGACCGCCAGCACGACATGGAACTGGGCGAATTGATGCATAGCTTGTTCGATCGGCATTTCCAGCTGCCGACGATGCCTCACGATGTGGATGTCTTCGCCTTGGCCATGGAGCTGAGCGATCGCGTCTACGCGCACTCCATGCAGCTGTTCGAACAAATCACACCGCGCATGGCCGAGGAAGGCATGCGCGTGTTCGAAGCCTATCTCTCGCTTTACTTGCCGCCCTTCCTGCCACTGCGCTGCAGCGGCTGAGATACAAGTACCACCCCTCGTACCACCGCGATCAATTCAATAAAGGGCAGTCAACACCAGCCCTTGAAGAGACGATTGCTCATGCCCACCTCTGCAAACCACCAGCGCGATCTGGTCAAGACACTGCCTGTTACCGGTACCGGCAGCCCCCGTCATCTACTGGCCGGCAAAGGCAACCTGCTCACGGCAGCGCGGCAATCCCTGGAACGCAGCGCCAGACAGCTGCGAACCCTGTTGAGCCAGGCACCCAGCCTGCAGCAAACCGTGCACGACACCTTGCAGGCTCAACTGCAACTGGACCCCAGCCATTGCGGCTTGCGCCATGGCGAGAGCCAGGTGAGCATGCTGACATTCGCCACCCGCCTGCTGGCTGGCCCGGTCTTTGCCAATCCATTTGCCGACTGGACCCCGTGGGGCTTCACCGATACAGCGGCATACGCAACGACCACTGCCGATACATGGGCGCAGAACCTCGGCCCCGTGGTCAGGGCAGCGCAGTTTCACGCTGCGGGCAATTACTGGGATGGGCGCATGCCCGGTACCGATACCTCGCGAAAAGCCCAGGCAAGCAAACTGCTTCGCCAGCATTTCACCGGCAGTCTGGACACTGCATATGGCCTGGGCACGATAGATATCAAAGGTTGGCTGCGCGGCAGGGAGCCCTCGGCGCAACACGCCCTGCTGGAATGGCAACTGTCGCCAGGAAACACGCTGACCAGTACAGCCGCATTATTGATCCGCCCTCACGCAGGCCAGACACCCTGGCTGCTCTACCTGCCAGCCAGGTTGCATCCGGTGCTGGCGTTCAGCGATCTTGAATCTTTGCGTGACTGGGTCTTCGCCAATCGATCCTGGTTCTGGTCGGACCCCAGATCTTCCATTGTCGAAGGCGCACGACAGAACGTCGTCGTCACCGATGTGCAAAGCGATGGCTTCAGTGCACTACTGGCGGAAATGCTCCGCCAGGATCAGGAAATTACCCAGCACCACCTGCTTCAAGCCTGCCTGCAAAGCGAAACGGACTCACTGGACTTGTCCGACCTGCAAACCTGGGAACGCCAGCGCAGCGATCTGGTTCGCGGGGCACTCGATGCGACGCTGAAAAGCGCCATCGACCAGGTGAACGCTGACGATACCGCCCTGGCGGAGGAAGAGGCTCACTTCGCCGGCCTGGAACAACACCTGCCCATCGCCTGGCGCCAGCAGTCGATAGAGCGTCAGGAAACACTGCTGGAGCAGTATCTGGCCGGAGAGACAGCGCCCACCTCTGCCAAGGTCACGCTCCTGAGGGAACGCCAGGCAGCGCTCGAGGTACTGAAAGATGCCCGGGACGTCTATTTGCTGGAACTGCCAGCCGTGCTGACGAGCACCAACCTCAAGGAACGCGTGGGTGACAACACGCCACTTGAACAGATCAGCGGAGGGCTTTGCCAAGCCTTGCTCAAGGAAGCTCGCCTGCAGCACACGATGGGGGAGCTGTCAGATACGCATCTGGACTGGATCGAGCAGCTCGTCGACAGGCCCAAGCCTGGCCTGCAACGCCTGGTACAGGCCAGCACCCTGGAGCTGGTGATTGCAGAACAGAGCTGGCAGTTGCACGGTTACATGACCTTCCGTGCCCTTCCCGGAGAAAACGACGACACCCACGCCCCCGGCATACTGCTTTACAGGCCAGGCCAACGTGGCGGGCTGCGGGCTTTCGAACACGAGGCGGCCCTTGCCGGAAGTCTGCTGGCTACGCTGCATGGCGCATGGCCGGACGCACTGCTGGAAGCGGCGCAGCCGGCCGACAGCCTGCAATTGCTGGAGGCTCTGGCCAACGCCACATCGGTATCGTTCAGCCATACAGCGATCGAGTCGCACTTCATGCAGCATTGCGTGGAGGCTATTGTTGCAGCGCTGCCTGCCGACATCTCGAAGGAGCATGTCCGACAGCGCCTGTGCATAAGCGCGAACCGCGCCAGGGAGATGGCCCTGGCACGGTTCGCGGAGAAGAACCGTACCAGCAACATGCACGCACAGCTTGCCCCCTTACGTCACCTTGACCCGCAGCAGCTCGACGGTATGGCCAAACAGGTCGATGCGTTGCGAGGCGCACTGCTTGCCTCAAGTGACCTGCTCAGGATCAGCTTGCCGTCACGCAAGCAATTCACCCGCCACCTGTTGCATCAACATCTGCGCAACGAATTTGCCATTCAGGACATTCCGCAGATCATCCTCGACATCGCCGACAGCGTAGCCGTGAAAAAGGTGGTAACCGGCCAATCGGCCACTGGCGGCGCTGGGTCCCGGGATATACCGGTGTTCAGCGAAAAGCGCAGTGACGTTAATCTGGAAGCCTTCATACTGCTGGCACTGGATGACAATCGGCGGCTCAGGCTGGGCAATGCCACAATCAGGTGCAAGCCGGCGAACCGCACGCTGGAACTGGCCCTTACGCCAGCCTATATCACCAGGCTGATTACCCAGCTGGATGCCGCCGGCAGCTACGAACAACGTATCGTCAAGGCCTACCTGGGCTTTGCCCACGAGTCCGGCTGGCAGGCGCAATGGCGCCAGGAAACCCTGCGTGAGCCTTACGAACACCGCCTGCGGCTGCTGACCTTGAGCAGGCCAGCCAGCCTTGACACCGCAGGCCAGCAGCTATTGGAAAGGTTCTGCCATGAGCAGGTCGACGGCACTGTCGCCAGAACCATCACCTACCACGCGCTGGTGCTGGCACCGGGCACTGCTGCTGACGGGTCCAGTAACAGCGTGGGCCTGTCGGGTATCAGCGTCATCAAGGGTATGGCGGGGCCGGTACTGCTGTATATGCCGGATGCCCCCAACGGCAGGATCATCACTCAGCATGCAACCCCCCAGGTCGCCTGCGAGGCGCTGCAAACGATGGCGCTGGAGCGTGGCATGGCCCACTATCTGGCAACCCGGACGCAGGCCGGTAACCCGGATGAACATGAGCGGTACATCAACCAGGCATTGCGAACCGGATTCCACACCTTCATAGGCATGGGTTCGGTGCGCAATGAAACCTTGCCAACCTACGAAGCCGCCCAGGACATGGGTGAACTCATCCGCACTCATCGCGCCACCTCGCGTAGCCAGGCCGACATGGCGCTTGCCGAGCCCGAGGTGTTCAACCGTTACTTCTTTCTCGGCTTGAGGCTGGCACTCAGCATATTGCCCGGCGCAGGCACAGCGTTGGCGCTGTACGATGGCTGGCACACGGCGAACGCCGCTGTCTCGGCATTCGACAGGGGTGAGCTGGAAGAGGGCCTGCAACACCTGGTCAGCCTGCTACAGTCGTTGACCGATGCCCTGCTCACGCTTGCACCGGTGACGGCCACCGCAGGCAATTCCGCAGCCACTGCACGCCAGTTGACCCGACAACGCCAGCGTCTTGACCCGTTCAGGCCAACCGGCGGAATTCGCAAGACCCCGCCAAGCCCATTCGCGGGTTACGAGGCAGAATTACCAGCAGGCCCGATGGTACCTTCCGCCCATCCCCAAGGGGCGAGTGTGTTCGAACACACTGCAAGCCAACAACACTTCATCTCGCGCAACAACGCCTGGTATGCAGTGGGCTGGAACCCGGCGCACGCCACCTGGCGGCTCAAACCCCAAGGCCTGCGCACCTACCGCCAACCTGTGCGCTTGAGTGAACAGGGGCTCTGGGAAACCCCGGGAAGGCTGAGCGGCCTGCTGGTCGACAACGGCCTGCAAGGCGGCGGCGGCATACTCACCACCCTGCACAATCAGGGCATCGCATACTGGCGCAGGCTCCTTCGCCGACACCCCCGGCAATTGACCGGCATGGATCTCGCGCACGATGTAAACGACGGGCTGGTGCGTACGCGAGATAGCCTGAGGACCAGGGAAGCCAGCTACCGCACGGCCCGCCAGGCAGTCGCAGATGGGGTTCGCCCGACCGACTCGCAAAGGGTTGCGCTCGCCAACGCACGTCGTCAGCTGGTCGAAGAACTCAACCGCAACATCGAGTTCAACACGCGCAGCCTTGTGCGCCTGCGCGAACAGCGTTCCACGCTGAGCAGGGCGGACCACGCCAGGTTCGCCGCAATATGTGAGGAAAACATCAGCGAGATGAGCGTCCGCGAGATGCGCCTGGTGTCGGAACGCTTCACCCTGGCGACGAATGAGGTCCAGCGTGCTAAAGCTGCGTTCCAGGCCCTGCATGGGCACACTGCCACCATCGAACGGGTGGAGCGCCTGACCCAGGAGGTATTGACGGCCAATCGTGAGCTGATCGAAACCTTGCAGGAAGTGGAGCGCTTGGCCATTCGTCATCAGGCCAGGCGCAATACCTTGCAAGGCAGCGCATTGACCCGTTACCAGCTGTTGGTAGAAGAGACAGGATTGGTCCTCGATCTTACCAATGCACGACTTGTCCGGGCATCGATTCTTTCGCTGACGCTATTCAAGGCAAGCGCCGTCGGACATCCGCAGATCAGCGCATTCATGACACACTTCCACGAGCAAGGCGTTGCATTGCGCAGCACCCTCTACAGCCACCTGCAATTGCCCCAGGCCAGTCTAAGTCGAGCCCAGGAGCGCAACTTCCTGCGAAGCGCACAAAGCCACTACGCACGATTCCTGAACTACGTCAGGGCGTGGGAAGACAATTTCCAGAACCTTCTGTCGCCCGAGGAAAACCGTTCGCTGCGACAGCTGCTGCGTCAGCTGATCGACGACATCGAAAACAGCCTCGACAGGGCCAATGCCGCCCGACAACGCACCGGTCGCCAGCCTGGGCAGGGAATTAGCCGGCCACGCCTGTTCGAAACCGTGGAAGGCCCGCTGATCGGCACCGAGTACGTCGAGCGAGGGCAGGCACGCATGCGTATCAACCAGCCACATTCCGATCAAGCCCATACCACTTATGCCAGGAACGAAACAGGCCAATGGCAGTTGTCGACAACACAACGCGCGGCGCCCACCCAGGCAATGGCGAACCTGGTGGAAACCGCCACGGCTCGTCTGGACGATATTCCCAGGCAGCAGGCCAAGCTACGCCGGTATCAGACGCCGCAAGCAGTCCCTGCCGACCTGGAGGACATCGCCCAAGGGCACGCGCAGCAGCTGCGCTTCATTGCCGACAGGATTGGTCAGAAAGCAGGGGATGCAATGACCGATGGGCAACGAACCTTGACGCAAAGGCTGAATACCGCTGCCGAGCAGATGGAGGCACTTGGCCGCGAATTGCGCATCGCCCAGACCAAGGTCACCAGAAAGCCTACCGTTGGTTATCTGGAATACCTGCTTGCCGAGCGGGAAGTCGAAATTGCCTGGTCGCGCACTTTGAATCCCAAGCTGGACCGCAAAGGCAACCCGGTCGAATACCTGGAGGAATATCGCATCCTTGATCGGAGTAGCCGGCAGGCCTTGTGGTATGCACACTTTCACTTCCGACAAAAACCGGCACAAGGTTTCAACCGGCTGGAAGCAGGCCACCTGAAACTGGCGAGCGAACGTGACATGGGGAACGGCGCCTGGCGCGGCAGCATGAACGAGACCCAGGCCAACCGGCTATTCGGCAACCTGCGGCCGGCCAGCTGACGCAGCATCATTGGAGCCGCTGTGCGGCCCTTCGCGGGCACGCCCGCTCCCACAGGGTCCGCGCAAAACCTGAAACCTGCGCAGGACCTGTGGGAGCGGGCGTGCCCGCGAAGGGCTGCCAAGCAGCCCCATGGTCAACGCCCATCACAGCTTGGCGATAGACACTTCGGTCGATTTCACGAAGGCAATCACTTCACTACCCACTTGCAACTCCAGCTCACGCACGGAGCGGGTAGTGATGACCGAAGTGACGATGCCCGAGGCAGTCTGCACGTCGATTTCCGACAGTACCGGGCCTTCGAGGATTTCCTTCACGGTGCCTTTGAACTGGTTGCGAACGTTGATGGCTTTGATAGTCATGATTTGCTTCCTTTTGGCTTCTGGGGTTCAGTGCGCCCAACGCAGTTGCGTGGGCAAAGGGGCTACAGGATCCGGCTCGGGCGCAGCGCCCGGGGCCGACAGAACACGGTTGAGCACTTCGCTTTCCAGCGCGGCCAGGCGGTGCGAACCACGCGCCCGAGGCCGTGCAAGGTCGACAGTGAGGTCGAGCCCGACCTCGCCATCCTCGATCAGGATCACCCGGTCAGCCACGGCGACTGCCTCGCTGACATCGTGGGTAACCAGCAACACGGTGAAGCCGTGCTGACGCCACAGGCGCTCGATCAGTTGCTGCATCTCGATACGAGTCAATGCATCCAGCGCACCGAGCGGCTCGTCCAGCAGCAGCAGGCGCGGCTGATGAATCAGCGCCCGGGCCAAGGCCACGCGCTGCTTCTGGCCACCCGACAGAGCCGCCGGCCATTCATTGGCGCGGTCGGCCAGGCCAACCGACTCCAAAGCTTCCCGCGCACGCGGGCGCCAGTCGCCAGACAGGCCCAGGCCAACGTTGTCGATTACCTTCTTCCACGGCAGCAGGCGTGCGTCCTGGAACATCAGGCGGGTTTCTTCGCGGGCCTGTTCCAGCGGCGCCGCACCGGCCAGCAACTGGCCTGCAGTGGGCTGGTCGAGACCAGCCAGCAGGCGCAGCAAGGTACTCTTGCCGCAACCACTGCGGCCGACGATGGCGACAAACTGACCGGCAGGAATGTGTAGCTCGATGCCCTTGAGCACTTCGCGCTGGCCAAAGGTCTTGCGCAGGCCGCTGGAAGCCAGCGGGATGCCACGCAGCAGGCGCGGCGGCTGTTCCTTGAGTACGGTCATGCGCCCTCCTTCTTCGCCACTTGATAGGCCGGGTGCCAGCGCAGCCACACACGTTCCAGGCCGCGGGCGGCGAGGTCGGCGAGTTTGCCGAGCACGGCATACAGGACGATGGCCAGCACCACCACGTCGGTCTGCAGGAACTCACGAGCGTTCATTGCCAGGTAGCCGATGCCGGAACTGGCCGAAATGGTTTCGGCAACGATCAGGGTCAGCCACATGAAGCCCAGAGCGAAACGCACGCCTACCAGGATCGAAGGCAGCGCCCCAGGCAGGATCACCTGGCGGAACAGGCTGAAGCCGGACAGGCCGTAGCTGCGCGCCATTTCCACCAGCGCCGGGTCGACGTTGCGGATGCCGTGGTAAGTGTTCAGGTAGATCGGGAACAGCGTGCCCAGCGCGACCAGGAAGATCTTTGCCGACTCGTCGATACCGAACCACAGGATCACCAGCGGGATCAGCGCCAGGTGCGGCACGTTGCGGATCATCTGCACCGAGCTGTCGAGCAGGCGTTCGCCCCAATTCGACAGGCCGGTGATGAAGCCCAGCACCAGGCCGATGCTGCCACCGATGAGGAAGCCCAGCCCGGCACGCCAGCCACTGATGGCCAGGTGGGTCCAGATCTCGCCGCTGCGCACCAGCTCGACGCCGGCACTGAGCACGGCGCTGGGCGCCGGCAGGATGCGCGTCGACAGCCAGCCGGCGCTGACCGCCAGCTGCCAGACGGCCAGCAGCAGTACCGGCAGCGCCCATGGTGCCAGGCGCTGGCCAAGGTTGTTGGAGGTTGCACGACTCATGGCCTGGCCCTCAGCTCTGCGCAACGGACTTGGGCAGGATATCGTTGGCCACCATTTCACCAAACGGGCTCACATAACCACCGGTCTTGGCTTGCTCCGGGCGTTGCACATCCAGGTGCGGGAACAGCAGCTCGGCCACCCGGTACGACTCTTCCAGGTGCGGGTAGCCGGAGAAGATGAAGGTATCGATACCCAGCTCGGCGTACTCCTTGACCCGCGCCGCGACGGTCGGGCCGTCACCCACCAGCGCGGTGCCGGCACCACCACGCACCAGGCCGACACCAGCCCACAGGTTGGGGCTGACCTCCAGCTTGTCACGGTTGCCGTTGTGCAGGGCTGCCATGCGTTGCTGGCCGACCGAGTCGAAGCGCGCCAGCGAGGCCTGGGCGCGAGCGATGGTGTCGTCGTCCAGGTGCGAAATGAGTTTGTCGGCAGCGGCCCAGGCTTCTTCGTTGGTTTCCCGCACGATCACGTGCAGGCGGATGCCGAAGCGCACCTGGCGGCCCTGGGCGGCAGCTTTCTCACGCACCTGTGCGATTTTTTCAGCGACCGCACTCGGCGGCTCGCCCCAGGTCAGGTACAGCTCGACCTGCTCCGCGGCCAGGTCCTGTGCGGCTTCGGAGGAGCCGCCGAAATACAGTGGCGGGCGTGGTTGCTGGATTGGCGGATAGAGCAGCTTGGCGCCCTTCACCTGGATGTGCTTGCCGTCGTAGTCGACCACTTCGCCTTCCAGCACCTTGCGCCAGATACGGGTGAACTCCACAGAGGCTTCATAACGTTCCTGATGGTTCAGGTGCAGGCCGTCACCGGCCAACTCGTCCGGGTCGCCACCGGTCACCAGGTTGAACAGCGCGCGGCCGTTGGACAGGCGATCAAGGGTTGCTGCCTGGCGTGCCGCCACGGTCGGCGAAATGATTCCGGGGCGCAGGGCGACCAGGAACTTCAGGCGCTGGGTCACCGGTATCAGCGATGCCGCAACCAGCCAGGAATCCTCGCAGGAACGCCCGGTAGGGATCAGCACGCCACCAAAGCCAAGCCGGTCGGCCGCCTGGGCGATCTGCTGCAGGTAGCCATGGTCGACGGCGCGCGCGCCATCGGAGGTGCCCAGGTACTTGCCGTCACCGTGGGTAGGAAGAAACCAGAAGATGTTCAGGCTCATTGGAGTTGTCTCCTCAAGGGGGCTCAGCCAGGGCGACGCCCCGGCGCAGGCAAATCAATCAAGGCGCACTGGCGACCTTGGCCGGGGGTGTCCAGATCACGTCCTTGATGCTCAGCGGCTTGGGAATCAGCTTCAGTGCCTGGAACGTGTCAGCGATCTTCTGTTGCGCAGCCACCACTTCCGGGGTGAGCGGCGCGGCACCGTAGCCTTGGCGCTTGACCGAGGTCAGGGTGATGTCGGCGGGCAGGCCGAGCAGTGGTGCGACCTGGTCGGTCACTTCCTGCGGGTTGGCCCGGGACCATTCACCCACGGCGCGCACTTCTTCGATCAGGGTGTTGATCACCGCCGGGTGCTGGGTCGCGTAGTTGCGAGTGGCCAGGTAGAACTGATGGTTGTCGACCAGGCCCTTGCCGTCGCGCAAGGTATGAGCCTGCAGCTGTTTCTCGGCGGCAGCCTGGTACGGGTCCCAGATCACCCAGGCATCCACGCTGCCGCGCTCGAAGGCGGCCCGGGCATCGGCCGGGGGCAGGTACACCGGCTGGATATCGCTGTATTTCAGGCCTGCGTCGTCCAGGGCGCGAACCAGCAGGTAGTGGACGTTGGAGCCTTTGTTGAGAGCGACTTTCTTGCCCTTGAGGTCTTTGACCGACTGGATGGGCGAGCCCTTCGGCACCAGGATCGCCTCGCTGTGCGGCGCTGGCGGCTCGTAGGCGACGTACAGCAGGTCGGCACCGGCGGCCTGGGCGAACACCGGTGGGGTTTCGCCGGTCACGCCAAAATCGATGGAGCCAACGTTCAGCCCTTCAAGCAGTTGCGGGCCGCCGGGGAACTCGGTCCATTGCACCTGCACGCCCTGCTCGGCCAGGCGCTTTTCCAGCGTGCCCTTGGCCTTGAGCAGCACCAGGGTGCCGTATTTCTGGTAACCGATACGCAGGCTCTCGGCCTGGGCTTGGGTAATGGCGCCGAAGGACACAGCCGCCGCAAACAGGGCGACCAGACCGCGACGCAAGAAGACTGTGCGCATGGCGCTCTCCTGTGCGAGTGGGTTCGGGTTGCACCTGCTTGCCTCGTTGTCGGGCGAGTAAGGTGGTGAAGCGGGTCAAGCCAGTCAGATGCTCCAGCGAGCGCTGATCAGGCGTTCGTTCAATACGCCGGGAGCCACGGGGCGCGGCCGGCGGGCCAGCGCAACATGGAAGGTTTCCAGCGCGTCCTGCAGGCGTTCTTCCAGCGCCGCTGCCAGCTGCGCGGGTCTGCTGCCTTCTGCGTAGGCGACCTGGCTGTCGTCGGCGAAGATCCCTTGCAGGGTCTCTTGCGCCTTGAGTGCCGACAGCACGGGTTTCAGTGCGTAATCCACCGCCAGCATGTGGGCGATGCTGCCGCCGGTGGCGATTGGCAACACGATCTTGTGTGCCAGGGCGCGTTCGGGCAGCAGGTCGAGCAAGGTTTTCAGGGCACCGGCGAACGAGGCCTTGTACACCGGAGTGGCGACGATCAGGCCATCGGCCTGGGCCACCAGCTGCTGGAAGTGCTGCACCTGCGGGCTGTCGAAACGGGCGTGCAGCAGGTCTTCGGCGGGAAAGTCACGTACCTGGAACGTCACTACCTCGACGCCCTGGTCCTGCAGCCACTGGCGAGAACGCTCCAGCAGCACGCCGGAGCGTGAACGGGTACTGGGGCTTCCACCGATTGATACGACCAGCATTGCAGCGCTTCCTTGTGTTCTGTTGGAGGTGACATTAACAGCCGACGCATATATCTAGAAATCATATTTTTTCATTTGTTTATTCCATTTTTATCAATTTCCTATTTTGGCCCTTTCGCGGGTAAACCCGCTCCCACAGGGACCGCACCAGGCCTGGGGCTTCCGTTATCCCTGTGGGAGCGGGTTTACCCGCGAAGAAGCCCATGCAGTTTCAGCAGGCATAAAAAAGGGCCGTCGAAACGGCCCGAATATCCCTGCTATGGCTAAGAGCAATGCAACGAGGAATCCTTTAACGATTGGGCTGCGGGGTCAGCCGCAGATAGGGTTTGACCGCCCGGTAACCTTTGGGGAAGCGCTGCTTGATCTCTTCCTCGTCCTTCAGCGAGGGCACGATCACCACGTCGTCACCGTCCTGCCAGTTCCCTGGTGTGGCGACCTTGTGGTTGTCGGTCAGCTGCAGCGAGTCGATCACCCGCAAGATTTCGTTGAAGTTGCGCCCGGTACTGGCCGGGTAGGTGATGGTCAGGCGCACCTTCTTGTTCGGGTCGATGACGAACAGCGAGCGCACGGTCAGGGTGTCGCTGGCGTTCGGGTGGATGAGGTCGTACAGGTCGGACACCTTGCGGTCGGCGTCGGCAATGATCGGGAAGTTGACCACGGTGTTCTGGGTTTCGTTGATGTCATCGATCCAGCGGTGGTGCGAATCGACCGGATCCACCGACAGGGCGATGGCCTTGACACCGCGTTTGGCGAAATCGTCCTTCAGCTTGGCGGTCAGGCCCAGCTCGGTGGTGCACACCGGGGTGAAGTCGGCCGGGTGGGAGAACAGAACCCCCCAGCTGTTGCCCAGCCACTCGTGGAAGCGGATCTTGCCTTCGCTGGAATCCTGTTCGAAATCGGGGGCGATATCGCCGAGTTTTAGGCTCATGGGCTGCGGCTCCTGTGCTGGGTTCTGTACCGTGTGGGTTCAATGTGCCTGCATTCTATTAAAAATAAAAAGAATAAATACTGATTTATTTATAACCATAAGGCATACGGAATTGCAGGCATGAAAAAGCCTCGCACTAGGCGAGGCTTCTTGTTCAGCTACGGCTTACAGGAAGTTGTAAGTGTAGTTCACGATGAAGCGAGTCTGGTCTTTGTCCAAAGCGCTCTCACCGCTACCACGGTAGACACCTTGACGCAGGCTGAAGCCCAGGCCTTTGAGAGCGCCTTGCTGAAGGGTGTAGTCGACGCGTGCGTCGCGTTCCCATTCGTTGTAGCTGCCGTCGCCCGACTTGTTGCGGACATCGTCACCACGCAGGTAGGCCACCGAAGCCTTCAGGCCTGGAACGCCCAGAGCCGCGAAGTCATAGGAGTACTGACCGAAAGTGGTGTTTTCACCGGCGCGAGCGAACTGGTTGATCATGCTGTCAGTGAACAGGTAGAAGCTTGCGCCACCATTGCCTTCCAGCGAGGAAGTGGAGCCGTCCTTGCGGACGCTACCCTGGTTCAGCCAGACGAAACCACCATCGTCACCCACTTGCTGGTGACCGAGCATCAGCGCGTGGCCACCCAGGGTGTAGGTGAACATGGCGCTCCAGGTCTTGTTGTCGACCTCGCCCGCGTTTTTCGCGTAGCCACCGTTGTTGTCGAAGGCGTAACCGGTCTCGCCATTCTTGCCGTCGCTGCGGCTATCGAAGTAGCGCAGGTCGGTCTTGAACGACTGGTTGTCGGCGATCTTGAAGACGTGAGTGGCACCCAGGAAGTGCTGCTTGTAGAAGTCTTCCAGGTTCGAGTAGTAGTACTGCAGGGTCAGGTCTGGAGTGAGCTTGTAGTCACCACCGGCGAACTGGAACTTGTTGCTGTCGCGGAAGGCACCCGAAACCGACAGACCGGTACGGTTGCTCGAAGCACGACCCATGGCGTGGGTCAATTGACCTGCGTTGAGGGTCAGGTTGTCGATTTCCTTCGACTGAAGGGTGCCACCCTCGAAGGTCTGCGGCAGCAGACGGCCGTCGTTGGACACCAGGATCGGCAGCATAGGCGCCAGGGCGCTACCGTAGTGGACCTCGGTCTTGGAGAAGCGAGCCTTGGCGTTACCACCAATGCGTGCCCAGTCGTGGACTGCCGAACCATCGGAGTCGCTTGGGAAGAAAGTATTGTTGGCATCAGGACGGCTGCCACGGCCACCATCCAGGTGAATGCCCCACAGCGCTTGAACATCGACACCGAAGCCCACGGTGCCTTCGGTGAAGCCAGACAGGTAGTCGAGCTTGAAGCCCTGACCGCTTTCTTTCTGGTCGATACCGCTTTCACGGTTGTCGTCGTTGAAGTACATGGTGCGCGAGCTGAGCGACAGTTTGCTGTCTTCAACGAAACCGGCAGCGCCTGCTTGTTGGGCGAGAACCCCCAGTGCCACGGCCAGGGCCAGGCTGGACTTGTACATGTTTTGCTCCTCTACGTTCTAATTTTTGTGTATCTCTGGCGGTGGGATCTGCTGCCCCGCTCACCGTGGATTGGCGATTTAGTCCCAAAGCGTGACCATGAAGTCAATCGTTTCTAAACGTTTCGCGACTTTGGTCTAAGACGCCAGCTGCGCTACAGGATAATGACAATCCTATAAATCCAAAATGACCGTTTTATGAATTGCTAAGATTTTTACGGAATATGTTAGGAACTGTTACTGCATTTCGTTGTATCAACGGCCATTGTCATAACTAAAGGTTATTTGCAAACGTTTGCTCATAACCTAATTCCGGATCGTTCTATCGGGACGGAAAAGCCTAGCAGCGGTCTCTGGTTTCGCCATTGAGCGAAATCACCCCGAGTCGCGCCGTAATGCGATCGATGTGGGAGCGGGCATGCCCGCGAAGCAGGCGACGCGGTGGATGGCACCGGCGTCGCCGGTGTTCGCGGGCACGCCCGCTCCCACATCGGTCGCACTACGGTGGCATGGATTAGCAATTGGCTCCTAAGCTAATGCAAAAAAGTTATTTATTTTAGTTTTCTTAGATCATTTAGCCTTCTCGCCATCCATCACACCCGATTGCCTGACGAGAGGTTCACCATGATCCCGCACGCTCCGCTGCGCCTGTTCGCCGCCCTGACCCTCGCCAGCGCCAGCTGGTTGGCCCAGGCCGCAGACCTCACCGTGGCCTACCAGACCACCGTCGACCCAGCCAAGGTGGCGCAGGTCGATGGCAACTACGAAAAAGCCAGCAAGGCCAGCATCGACTGGCGCAAGTTCGACAACGGCGCCGACGTGATCACCGCCGTAGCCAGCGGCGATGTGCAGATCGGCTACCTGGGCTCCAGCCCGTTGGCCGCCGCAGCCACCCGCAAGCTGCCGGTCGAGACCTTCCTGATTGCCACGCAGATTGGCGCCGGTGAAGCACTGGTCGCCCGCGACAGCATCAAGACTCCGCAAGACCTGGTCGGCAAGAAGGTCGCCGTGCCGTTCGTCTCCACCGGCCACTACAGCCTGCTGGCTGCGCTGAAGACCTGGAACATCGACCCGTCCAAGGTGCAGATCCTCAACCTGGCGCCGCCGGCAATCATTGCTGCCTGGAAGCGCGGCGATATCGACGCCACCTACGTCTGGGACCCGGCCCTGGGCGTGGCCAAGGAAAACGGCAAGGTGCTGATCACCTCCGGCGAGCTGGCCAAGAAAGGTGCGCCGACCTTCGACGCATGGATCGTGCGCAAGGACTTCGCCGCCAAGCACCCCGACGTGGTCAAGGCCTTTGCCAAGGTCACCCTTGACGCCTACGCCGACTACCGCAAAAACCCGCAAGCCTGGCTGGCCAACCCCGACAACGTGAGCAAGCTGGCCAAACTGTCGGGCGCCAAGCCTGCTGACATCCCGGTGCTGCTGCAGGGCAACGTCTACCCGCTGGCCGCCGACCAGGCCAACGCACTGGGCGCGCCGACCACCCAGGCGCTGACCGACACGGCCACCTTCCTCAAGCAGCAAGGCAAGGTCGACGCGGTACTGCCGGACTACTCACCGTACGTCAGCGCCCAGTACCTCCCCAACTAAGCCTGTAGAAAACCGACCGGAGCCTGCCATGGCCTTGCTCGAACTGGAGCGCATCAGCGCACAGTACCCCGGTGCCGAAACCCCGGTACTGGCCGACATCAACCTGAGCCTGGGGCCACGCCAACTGCTGGTGGCCCTGGGGCCTTCCGGCAGCGGCAAGACCTCGCTGCTCAACCTCATCGCCGGCTTCGTCGCCCCCAGCGGCGGGCGCATCACCCTGGACGGCGTGCCCGTCCAGGGCCCCGGTGCCGAGCGCGGCGTAGTGTTCCAGGACGATGCGCTGCTGCCCTGGCAGAACGTGCTGGGCAACGTCGCATTCGGCCTGGAACTGGCCGGCGTGCCGCGCGCCGAGCGTGAAGCCAAGGCTCGCGAAATGCTGGCCCTGGTCGACCTCGAAGGCTTTGGCGAACGGCGTATCTGGCAATTGTCCGGTGGCCAGAAGCAGCGCGTCGGCCTGGCTCGGGCATTGGCAGCCAACCCACGGGTGCTGCTGATGGACGAACCGTTCGGCGCACTTGATGCCTTCACCCGCGAGCAGATGCAGGAGCTGTTGCTGCAGGTATGGCAACGCACCGCCAAGCCGGTGTTCCTTATTACCCACGACATCGAAGAAGCAGTGTTTCTTGCCAGCGAGCTGGTACTGCTGGCGCCCAACCCGGGGCGCGTGGTGGAGCGCCTGCAACTGGACTTCGGCCAGCGGTACGCAGCCGGTGAACCGGCGCGGGCGATCAAGTCCGACCCGGCCTTCATCGAAACTCGCGAACACGTACTGGCGCGGGTGTTCTCCCAACGTCAAAACCTGCAGGAGCGCGCATGAGCAGCCTGGACCTGCCGGTCGCCGGCAAACACAACCCCCAACCCCGGCCAGCCACCAAGCTGCGCCGCACCCTGCCCACCCGCTGGATCAGCACCCTGACCCTGGCCAGCTTGCTGTTGGCCTGGTGGCTGGTGACAGCGGCCGGCTGGATCGAGCCGCTGTTCCTGCCCTCGCCCGCCGACATCCTGGCCAAGGCCGGGACCTTGCTGACCCAAGGCTACATGGATGCCAGCCTGTGGCAGCACCTGGGTGCCAGCCTGGGGCGCATCGGCGTGGCCCTGCTGGCGGCCACCCTCACCGCCATCCCGGTGGGTATCGCCATCGGCTACAACCGCGTGGCCCGCGGCATTCTCGACCCGCTGATCGAGTTCTACCGGCCGATCCCGCCGTTGGCCTACTTGCCGCTGATCGTCATCTGGTGCGGCATCGGCGAGCTGTCCAAGGTGCTGCTGATCTACCTGGCAATCTTCGCCCCCATCGCCATTGCCACCGCCACCGGTGTGCGCACGGTCGACCCGGCCAAGCTGCGTGCCGCGCAGTCGCTGGGCGCGACCAAGGCCCAGCTGATCCGTCATGTGATCCTGCCCAGCGCCCTGCCCGACATCCTCACCGGCATCCGAATTGGCCTTGGGGTCGGCTGGTCGACCCTGGTGGCCGCCGAACTGATCGCCGCCACCAGCGGCCTGGGCTTCATGGTGCAGTCGGCGGCACAGTTCCTGGTTACCGATGTGGTGGTGCTGGGCATCCTGCTGATCGCCCTGATCGCCTTCGCCCTGGAAATGGGCCTGCGTGCCCTGCAACGCAAGCTGGTGCCTTGGCACGGGCAGAGCCACTGAACCCTGTTGACCACGCCAGCAGCCTGGCGCCTGATTGAAGAGACCGACATGAGCCTGACCATCACCCCCCTCAGCCCGGCGCTTGGCGCCCAGATCAGCGGCGTGGACATCAGCCGTGATATCACCGTCGAAGAACGTGACGCCATCGAGCAGGCACTGCTGCAACACCAGGTGCTGTTCTTCCGCGACCAGCCGATCAACCCGCAGCAGCAGGCGCGTTTTGCCGCCCGCTTCGGCGACCTGCATATCCACCCGATCTACCCCAACGTTCCGGAAACCCCGCAGGTACTGATCCTCGACACAGCGGTGACCGATGTGCGCGACAACGCGGTGTGGCACACCGATGTGACCTTCCTGCCGACCCCGGCCCTGGGCGCGGTGCTCAGCGCCAAGCAGTTGCCGGCCTACGGTGGCGATACCTTGTGGGCCAGCGGCATCGCTGCCTTCGAAGCCTTGTCGGCACCGCTGCGCGAGATGCTCGACGGGCTGACCGCCACCCATGACTTCACCAAGTCGTTCCCGCTGGAGCGCTTTGGTACCACGCCGGAAGACCTGGCGCGCTGGGAAGCAACCCGGCGCAACAACCCGCCGCTGTCGCACCCGGTGGTGCGCACGCATCCGGTGAGCGGGCGCAAGGCGCTGTTCGTCAATGAGGGGTTCACCACGCGCATCAATGAGCTGAGCGAGCTGGAAAGCGAGGCGCTGCTGAAACTGCTGTTCGCCCATGCGACGCGGCCGGAGTTCAGCATTCGCTGGCGGTGGCAGGAGAATGACGTGGCGTTCTGGGACAACCGCGTGACCCAGCATTTTGCCGTGGATGACTACCGACCGAACCGGCGGGTGATGCATCGGGCGACCATCCTCGGGGATGCGCCCTTCTAGTTTTTGCCTGTACCGGCCTCTTCGCGGGTAAACCCGCTCCCACAGGTGCTACACAGGCTTCAAAACCAGCGCCGTACCTGTGGGAGCGGGTTTACCCGCGAAGAGGCCGGTACAGGTTATTACCTGACCAGATGCAGGAACTGCATGTGCCGCTCGTACTGGTCGAGGATGTCGTTGATGATCTGCTCTTTGCTGTAGCCCACCAGGTCATAGTTCTGGCTGCCTTCGCTCAGGTGCACCTCCGCCCGGTAGTAACGGCGGTTCTTCAACTCCTGCGTACCCAGCCCACCCAGGGCGAACGATGGCGTGAAGTAGCCACGCATCTGCACCTGGTAAATGAACGGCTGTTCCTCGCCATGGCCAATCTTCAGGCTGACGTTGTCATGGCTCGGGTCGTCCTGGGTAATCAGCACCAGGCCCTTCTGTTCGAACACTTCACGCACATCGGCAATTGCCGGGCGCACCACGTCGTCCATGAAGCGGTACACCTCATCACGCGACGGGAAGTGCACCGCCTGGCTCAGGCGCTGGCGCCAGCCGCCACGGCCGCGGCGTGACTGGGCGAACGGGGCCAGCGAATGCATCTGTGCGATCTGCCGTTGCGACTCCAGGTAGAACGCCTTGTGCAGCCCCCACATCATGCACAGCAAGATAAGCGAGAACGGCAATGAGGTCAGCACCACCGCCGATTTCAGCGAATCGATGCTGCCAGCGAACAGCAGCGCACTGGTGATCAGCGCCGTCATCGCCCCCCAGAAGATACGCAGCCAGTTCGGCCCGTCCTCGTCGGCATCGCCACCCTTGGCCGACAAGGTCGACAGCACCACGGTACCCGAGTCGGCAGAGGTGACGAAGAACACGAAACTGATGAACACCGTCATGGCGATCACCGTCTTGCTCCAGGGGTAGGTCTCCAGCAGCAGGTACAGGCTCATCGACGGATTATCCAGCGCCGACTGGCCCAGCGCTGTCATGCCGTGGTTGATGACCTGGTCCAGGGCGCTGTTGCCGAAGATGGACATCCACGCCAAGGTGAAGCCCAGCGGAATCAACAGCACGCCAAAGACGAACTCGCGGATTGTGCGGCCACGGGAGATGCGGGCGATGAACAGGCCCACGAACGGCGCCCAGGCAATCCACCAGGCCCAGTAGAACACCGTCCAGCCGCCCAGCCAGTCGCGATTTTCGCCATAGGCATAGACGTCGAAGCTCTTGCGCGGCAAGGCACCCAGGTAGTCGCCGAGGTTCTGGATCAGCGTGTTGAACAAATGCTGGGTAGGCCCGGCGAACAACACGAACAGCAACAGCGCGCAGGCCAGGAACAGGTTGATGTCGCTCATCACCCGCACGCCCTTCTCCACCCCGGCGACGGCGACCGCCACCGCCGCGCCCATCATCAGGGTGATGAGCAGCACCTGCACCCACTGGCTGTGGTCGATGCCGAACAGGTAGTCGAGGCCGGCGTTCAGGTGCAGTACGCCAAACCCCATGTCGGCACCCAGGCCGAACACCGTGGCGATGATGCCGAAGCCGTCCACCGCATAGCCGATCGGCCCGTTGATGCGCTTGCCGATCAGCGGGTACAACGCCGAACGCAAGGCCAGCGGCAGGTTGTGCCGGTAGGCGAAATAAGCGAGGGCCATGCCGACGAAGGCGAACACGCCCCAGCCATGCAGGCCCCAGTGCAGGAACAGGATCTGCATCGCCTGGCGCCCGGCCTCGGCCGTGCCCGCTTCGCCCTGGGGCGGCTGCAGCATGTGGGTCAGGGGTTCAGAGACGCAGAAAAAGAACAAGGTGATGCTGATACCGGCGGCGAACAGCATGCCGGCCCACGACAGGTAACTGAACTCGGGCTCGTCGTGGTCGGCACCGAGCTTGATCTTGCCGTAGCCGGACAAGGCGGTGACCACCACGAAGACCAGGTACAGCGTCATCGCCAGCATGTAGTACCAGCCGACCGTGTTGGCAGCCCAGTTCTGCGCCGCCAGCAACCAGTCACCTGCTGCTTGCGGAAAGGAAATGACCACCAGGCCGAAGATGAGGATGAAACTTGCCGCGAAATAGAACACCGGAGGGTTCATGCGGATCTTGCCATTGGCAAGGGAAGGGGTCGGTGCACTCATTGGGGGCGCACCTCGTCGAATGACGTAAGGCTCGGAATGAACGGGTTCAGCAAAGGAATCCTCCTGTTGAACACCGGCAGCGGACCAGCGTTTTTCATTGAACAAGCGTTCAAGTTAAACATGGATCGGATTTCAATGCGAATTGGGGCGCTGATTGGTGTCCTCCTGTTCCGGCCCTTTCGCGGGTAAACCCGCTCCCACAGATACTGCACAGAATTCAAAATCTGTGGGGGTTCTGTGGGAGCGGGTTCACCCGCGAAGAGGCCGGTACAGGCCAAGGAATTGCCAGATCAGTTCTTGTCCTGGCAATCCAGCTGCAGGTTGGCCTGGGTGATGTTGCTCTCGGCCGGCACACTACGGGTCAGCCACACATTACCGCCAATGGTCGAGCCTTTGCCGATGGTGATCCGCCCCAGCACCGTGGCCCCGGCATAGATAACCACATCGTCCTCGACGATCGGGTGGCGTGGCAGGCCCTTGTGCAGGGTGCCCGACTCATCGCTGGGGAAGCGCTTGGCGCCCAGGGTCACCGCCTGATAGATACGCACGCGCTCGCCGATGATCGCGGTTTCGCCGATCACCACGCCGGTACCGTGGTCGATGAAGAAGCTCGGGCCGATCTGCGCCCCGGGGTGAATGTCGATCCCCGTGGCCGAATGCGCCAGTTCCGAGCTGATCCGCGCCAGCAGCGGCAGGCCGGCCTGGTACAGGTGGTGCGCCAGGCGGTGATGAATGATCGCCAGGATGCCCGGGTAGCACAACAACACCTCATCGACACTGCGCGCTGCCGGGTCACCGTGGTAGGCGGCCAGCACATCGGTGTCGAGCAGCACGCGCAGGCCCGGCAGAGCGGCGGCGAAGCCCTGCACCAAGCTCAGCGCATGGGCATCGACGCCGGCCAGCTCGCCTTTGCTTTGCCGTGCGGCGTAGCGCAGCTCCAGGCGGGCCTGGGCCAGCAAGGCGGTCAGCGCAGCATCCAGGGTATGGCCGACGTAGAAGTCTTCGCTTTCTTCGCGCAGGTCGACCGGGCCAAGGCGCATCGGGAACAGCGCGCCGCACAGTTGCTCCAGAATCTGCCGCATTGCCTCGCGCGAAGGCAGCTCACGCCCGCCTTGCTCGCCAATGCTGCGGCCGTTGCGGGTACGCCATTGTTCACGCGCGCCGCGCAGGCCGGTGACGATGCTCTGCAACTGCCAGTGCCCGGATGAAGGTTGTTCGCTCACGGTTTTCTCCTGCCTGAAGAGGCCAACTATTTTTATCGGCAGGGCCGGCCCTTTCGCGGGTAAACCCGCTCCCACAGGGACCCCAGGAGGCACAAGATCTGTGGAGTCCCTGTGGGAGCGGGTTTACCCGCGAAAGGGCCATGCCTGCCTACATAAAACCACTCTACGGCAATCCGTCCCTTGGAAAAAACAACGCTTTATTCCATCCTGCGCTAAGTCAGGCATAAGCCGCGATGACGAAGCAGGCAACCTCGCCTACCCTCAAAGCAGCCAGCACCTGGCAAAAACAAAAAAGGGAATAACAAAATAATTTTTTAGTATTTCCTGGCCTAAGCAGCCGCACCTATAGTCGCCACCCACTACTTCCACAACAAGCGCGGGGCTCTGAAATGTCGAAATTCGCCAAACCGCTACTCAACGCCAGCCTGGCTCTCTTGCTGGGTGCCGGCCTGCTCAGCCAGGCCTTCGCCGGCGAGCAACTGAAGACCATCCAGGAAAAAGGCGTGATCAACGTCGGCCTCGAAGGCACCTACCCACCGTTCAGCTTCCAGGACGAAAACGGCAAGCTGACCGGCTTCGAAGTGGAACTGTCCGAACTGCTGGCCAAGGAACTCGGGGTAAAGGCCAAGGTGCAGCCGACCAAGTGGGACGGCATCCTCGCCGCACTGGAGTCCAAGCGCCTGGACGTAGTGATCAACCAGGTGACCATTTCCGAAGAGCGCAAGAAGAAGTATGACTTCTCCGAGCCTTACACCATCTCCGGCATCCAGGCGCTGATCCTGAAGAAGAAGGCCGAGCAGCTGAATATCCACAAGGCCGCAGACCTGGCAGGCAAGAAGGTCGGCGTGGGCCTGGGCACCAACTACGAGCAATGGGTCAAGCAGGATGTGCCGCAAGCCGATGTGCGCACCTATGAAGACGACCCGAGCAAGTTCGCCGACCTGCGCAACGGCCGCATCGACGCCATCCTGATCGACCGCCTTGCTGCGCTGGAATACGCGCAAAAAGCCAAGGACACCGAACTGGCCGGCGATGCCTTCTCGCGCCTGGAAAGCGGCGTGGCCCTGCGCAAGGGCGAGCCAGAACTGCTGGCGGCGATCAACAAGGCGCTGGACAAGCTCAAGGCTGACGGCACGCTGGCCAAGCTGTCCGAGAAATACTTCGGTGCCGATGTCACCAAATGATTGCTGAAAGCCTGCAACTCGTTGTCGACTCCGCGCCCTTCCTGCTGAAGGGCGCGGGTTATACAGTGCTGCTCAGTGTTGGCGGCATGTTCTTCGGCCTGCTGCTGGGTTTTGCCCTGGCACTGATGCGGCTGTCGAAGATCTTGCCGCTGAACTGGCTGGCGCGGGTCTACGTGTCGTTCTTCCGCGGCACGCCGCTGCTGGTGCAACTGTTCGTCATCTACTTCGGCATGCCGCAGATCGGCATCGAGCTCGATCCGATCCCGGCATCGCTGATCGGCCTGTCGCTGAACATGGCCGCCTACATCTGCGAAATCCTGCGCGCGGCGATTTCCTCGATCGACCGTGGCCAGTGGGAGGCTGCCGCCAGTATCGGCATGACCCGCGTCCAGGCCATGCGCCGGGCGATCCTTCCCCAGGCCTTGCGCACCGCACTGCCGCCGTTGGGCAACAGCTTCATCTCGCTGGTCAAGGACACCGCCCTGGCGGCGACCATCCAGGTGCCCGAACTGTTCCGCCAGGCCCAGCTGATTACCGCGCGCACCTTCGAAGTGTTCACCATGTACGTGGCGGTGGCGGTCATCTACTGGGTGCTGTGCAGCATCCTCGCGCACTTCCAGAACCGCATGGAAGCGCGAGTCAACCAGCATGACCAGGAGCACTGAGCATGATTGAAGTCAAAGGCCTGACCAAGCAGTTCAAGGGCCAGACCGTGCTCGACGGTATCGACCTGACCGTGCAACCCGGCGAAGTGGTGGCCATCATCGGCCCCAGCGGCTCGGGCAAGACCACCTTCCTGCGTTGCCTGAACCTGCTGGAAACACCCGATGCCGGGCAGATCCAGATCGGCGACATCAGCATCGACGCCAACCGCCCGCTGGGAGGGCAGCAAAGTGCGATTCGCCGCTTGCGCCAGCAGGCCGGGTTCGTGTTCCAGAACTTCAACCTGTTCCCTCATCGCACCGCCCTGGAAAACGTGATCGAGGGGCCTGTTATCGTCAAGAAGACGCCCCGCGAGCAGGCCATGGAACTGGGCCGGCGCCTGCTGGCCAAGGTCGGCCTGGCGGGCAAGGAAGACGCCTACCCGCGGCGCCTGTCCGGTGGCCAGCAGCAACGGGTGGCCATCGCCCGCGCCCTGGCCATGGAGCCGGAGGTGATCCTGTTCGACGAGCCAACCTCGGCGCTGGACCCCGAACTGGTAGGTGAAGTGCTGGCGACCATCCGCGGCCTGGCCGAGGAAAAGCGCACCATGATCATCGTTACCCACGAGATGAGCTTTGCCCGGGATGTGGCGAACAGGGTGATCTTCTTCGACAAGGGCGTGATCGTGGAACAGGGCGAGGCCAAGGCGCTGTTTGCGGCGCCGAAGCAAGAGCGTACCCGGCAGTTCTTGCGCAAGTTCCTCGGTACTGCTGCCTCCGAGTAAGCCTGCACTGGCCTCTTCGCGGGTAAACCCGCTCCCACAGAGAACCTCCACAGCTCTCAAAACCTGTGTAGGCCCCCTGTGGGAGCGGGTTTACCCGCGAATAGGCCGGCACATCTGTAGCAAATCCCTCCTTCTATACATATTCCAAAGTGTTAGTTCATAAACTTTTTATAAAGCATTAGGGTATATGAACCGGACCACCGGACCAGCACATATCTGTCGCGATCAGCTGTAGCGGCATTCATTTTTTGTGAGGTCAGGAATGGTCAGGATCACAATCACCCCAGTGCGTAACGCCAGGGCATTGAGTGCAGCCAAGGAGCGGTACTGATGTCCAGCCAACCCAATACCCAACTCCACAGCGATCTCGACAGTTCGCCACTGCTGCTGCCGGCCAAGGTACTGCGCAACGACGCCGAAGCCCTGCAAGCAGCCCGCGAACTGGCCGAGGTCGCTCGCGAGCAGGCCGCCCGCCGCGACCAGCAACGCAAACTGCCATGGGCCGAGATCGAACTGTTCACCCGCAGCGGCCTGGGCAGCATCAGCGTACCCAAGGCCCATGGCGGCCCGGATGTTTCGTTCGAGACCGTGGCCGAAGTATTCCGCGTGATCAGCGCCGCCGACCCGGCCCTGGGGCAGATCCCGCAGAACCAGTTCGGCATGCTGCAACTGCTGCGCCTGACCGCCACAGAGGCACAGCAGGCGGTTATCTTCCGCAGCGTGCTCGACGGCTGGCGCATCGGCAATGCAGGCCCAGAACGCGGCACCAAGGACACCCTGACCCTCAAGGCCAGGATCACCCGCGTCGGCGACAGCTATCGCATCAGCGGCGAGAAGTTCTATTCCACCGGCGCCCTGTTCGCCCACTGGGTGGCGGTCAAGGCACTCGACGACGAAGGTCGCCAGCGCCTGGCATTCGTACGCCGAGGCAGCCCGGGGCTGCGCATCGTCGATGACTGGTCCGGGTTCGGCCAGCGCACCACTGCCAGCGGCACCGTGCTGCTCGACCAGGTACCGGTGGATGCCGACCTGGTGATCGACAACTGGCGCCAGCGCGACACTCCCAACATCCAGGGCGCGGCCTCGCAGCTGATCCAGGCGGCGATCGATGCCGGCATTGCCGAAGCGGCGATCGAAGACGCCATCAGCTTCGTGCGCGAAAAAGCCCGGCCATGGATCGAGGCCAAGGTCGACCGCGCCAGCGACGACCCCTATGTGATCGCCGATATCGGCCGCCTGAAGCTCGAACTGCACGCCGCCGAAGCCCTGCTGCGCAAGGCCGCGCGGGTGCTCGACGAGGTCAATGCAGCACCGGTGGATGCCGCCAGCGCAGCACGGGCGTCGATCGCGGTGGCCGAGGCCAAGGTACTGACGACCGAAATTGCCCTGCAGGCCAGCGAAAAGCTGTTCGAACTGGCCGGCAGCCGCGCCACCCTCGCCGAGTTCAACCTCGACCGCCACTGGCGCAATGCCCGGGTGCACACCCTGCATGACCCGGTGCGCTGGAAATACCACGCGGTTGGCGCTTACCACCTCAACGGCACCTTGCCCGCGCGGCATTCCTGGATCTGATTTGTAGCCTTTGGGGCTGCTGCGCAGCCCTTTCGCGACACAAGGCCGCTCCCACAAGTAGTGCGCGGTTCCCTGTGGGAGCGGCCTTGTGTCGCGAAAGGGCCGCAAAGCGGCCCCAAGGCCCCGGAGACACACCATGACTACAAACATCATCACCAGCGACACCGAAGCCCTGGCGGTCGCCGAAGAAGTCGCCCAACAACTACGCCGCGACAGCGCCCTGCGCGACCGCGAGCGCCGCCTGCCGCACGCCGAACTGGAACTGTTCACCCGCTCCGGCCTGTGGGCCATCAGCGTGCCCAAGGCCTTTGGCGGGGCCGGCGTGTCCAACATCACCCTGGCCAAGGTCATCGCCCGCATCGCTCAGGCCGACGGCTCGCTCGGGCAGATCCCGCAAAACCATTTCTATGCACTGGAAGTGCTGCGGGTAAACGGCACGCCTGAACAGCAACAACGCCTGTACGCCGAAGTACTGGCGGGCAAGCGCTTCGGCAACGCCCTGGCCGAACTGGGCACCAAGACCGCCAACGAGCGCACCACCCGCCTGACCCGCGACGGCGATGGCTTTCGCATCAACGGCCGCAAGTTCTACTCCACCGGCGCCATCTACGCCCAGCGCATTCCCACTTCGGTGGTCGATGAACAGGGCGTGCAGCAGCTGGCCTTCGTCCCGGCCGACAGCCAGGGCCTGAAGGTTATCGACGACTGGAGCGGTTTTGGCCAGCGCACCACAGGCAGCGGCTCGGTGGTGTTCGACAACGTTTATGTCAGCACCGACGATGTGGTGCCGTTCCAGAGCGCCTTCGAACGCCCCACCCCGGTCGGCCCGCTGGCGCAGATCCTTCATGCGGCCATCGACACCGGCATCGCTCGCGCCGCATACGAAGATGCCCTGCACTTCGTGCGCACCCGCAGCCGCCCTTGGGTCGACTCCGGCCTGGACAAGGCCAGCGATGACCCGCTGACGCTGAAGAGCTTCGGCCACCTGGCGATCCGCCTGCACGCCGCCGAAGCCTTGCTGGAGCGCGCCGGCGAATACCTGGACCGCGCCCGTGACGACAGCACTGCCGACAACGTGGCCGCCGCTTCCATCGCGGTGGCCGAGGCCCGCGCCATCAGCACCGAGATTTCCCTCGCGGCCGGCACCACGCTGTTCGAACTGGGCGGTAGCCAGGCCACCCTGGCCGAACACAACCTCGACCGCCACTGGCGCAACGCCCGCGTGCACACCCTGCACGACCCGGTGCGCTGGAAGTACCACGCCATCGGCAACTACTACCTGAACGATGCCAACCCACCACGTCGGGGGACCATCTGATGGCCAAGCAGATCTTGCTCAATGCCTTCAACATGAACTGCATCGGGCACATCAACCACGGCCTGTGGACCCACCCACGGGACACCTCGACCCAGTACAAGACCTTGGACTACTGGACCAGCCTGGCGCGCCTGCTGGAGCGCGGCCTGTTCGACGGGCTGTTCATCGCCGACATCGTCGGCACCTACGACATCTACGGTCAGTCGCTGGACGTCACCCTCAAGGAGTCCATCCAGCTGCCGGTAAACGACCCGCTGCTGCTGGTCTCGGCCATGGCCGCCGTTACCCGCCACCTGGGCTTCGGCCTTACCGCCAACCTCACCTACGAGGCGCCATACCTGTTCGCCCGGCGCCTTTCCACCTTGGACCACCTGAGCAATGGCCGGGTGGGCTGGAACATCGTCACCGGCTACCTCGACAGCGCCGCTCGGGCCATGGGCCTGACGCAGCAACCCGAGCATGACCGTCGCTACGACCAGGCCGACGAATACCTGCAGGTGCTGTACAAACTGCTGGAAGGCAGCTGGGCCGACGATGCCGTGGTCGCCGACCGCCAGCAGCGCGTCTATGCCAGGCCCGAAAAGGTGCGCAAGGTCAACCACCAGGGCGAGTTCTACAAGGTCGACGGCTACCACCTGTGCGAGCCCTCGCCACAGCGTACACCGGTACTGTTCCAGGCCGGCAGCTCGCAGCGTGGCCTGGCCTTCGCCGGTAACCATGCCGAATGCGTGTTCATCAGTGGCCAGGACAAGGCCGCCACGCGCGCCCAGGTCGACAAGGTGCGCGCCGCCACCCAGGCCGCTGGCCGCGACCCGCAGGCGGTCAAGGTGTTCATGGGCATCACGGTGATCGTCGCCGCCACCGAGCAGCAGGCCCAGGCCAAGCATGCCGAGTACCTGCGCCATGCCAGCGCCGAGGCCGGGGTCGCGCATTTCGCAGCGTCCACCGGCATCGACTTCGCCGCCTACGCCCTGGACGAGCCTATTGCCTTCAGCCAGGGCAACGCCATCCAGTCGGCCACGCGCCAGTTGCAGGACAACGCCTGGACCCGCCGGCGCCTGCTGCAGCAGCACGCCCTGGGTGGCCGTTACGTGACCCTGGTCGGCGCGCCCGAGCAGGTGGCCGAGCAGCTGATCGCCTGGATCGATGAAACCGGCCTGGACGGTTTCAACCTGACCCGCACCGTAACCCCGGAAAGCTTCGAGGACTTCATCGACCTGGTCATCCCGCAGTTGCAACAGCGTGGCCGCTACAAGACCGCCTACGCCGAAGGCACCCTGCGCGAAAAACTGTTCCAGGCCGACCACCCGCACCTGCCCGCCGACCACCCTGGCTCGGCTTACCGCTTTCCCTCTACCCCTGCCCCGACTGGAGCCCTGCACCATGCTTGATAAACTGTTCCGGCCCGTCGCGGCCATTGCTCTCACCCTTGGCCTGTCTGCCAGCGCGTTGGCTGCCGAACCGCTGAAGATCGGCACCACCTCGGCCTTTGCCATCCCGCTGGAAGCCGCAGTGGAAGAAGCGCACAAGCAAGGCCTGGAAGTGAAGCTGGTCGAGTTCAGCGACTGGATCGCCCCCAATGTCAGCCTCAACAGCGGCGACATCGACGTGAACTACTTCCAGCACATCCCGTTCCTGGAGAACGCCAAGGCAGCTGCAGGCTTCAACCTGGTGCCTTACGCCCCCGGCATCATCAACAACGTCGGCCTGTACTCGAAAAAGTACAAGAGCTTCGCCGACCTGCCCGAAGGCGCCAGCGTGGCCATCGCCAACGACCCGATCAACAGCGGCCGTGGCCTGCAGCTGCTGGCCAAGGCCGGGCTGATCACCCTCAAGCCTGGGGTGGGCTACAAGGCCACCGAGGACGACATCGTCGCCAACCCGAAAAAACTGAAGATCCTTCAGGTAGAGGCTGTGCAGCTGGTACGTGCCTATGACGACGCCGACCTGGTGCAGGGCTACCCGGCCTACATCCGCCTGGCCAACAGCTTCGACGCCGGCTCCGCACTGCTGTTCGACGGCCTGGAGAACAAGGAATACGTGATCCAGTTCGTCATTCGCCCGCAAAGCAAGGATGACCCTCGCCTGGCCAGGTTCGTCGACATCTACCAGCACTCGCCGGTGGTGCGCGCAGCCCTGGACAAAGCCCACGGCAAGCTCTACCAGGCCGGTTGGGAGGGCTGACATGAGCCAGGCCAGCGCGCTCCGGGCGCCTACCATACAACCACTGCCGCCAACGGCCAGGGAGCAGGCCTTGCGCCCGGAGGTCAATGAAGCCCATGTGCGCTTCATCGGCCTGGGCAAGACCTACCCGGGCCAGGCGCAACCGGCCTTGCAAGGCATCGACCTGAACATCCGCCATGGCGAAATCTTCGGCATCATCGGCCGCAGCGGCGCCGGCAAGTCATCGCTGCTGCGCACCATCAACCGTCTGGAGCAACCCAGCCAGGGCCGGGTGCTGATAGATCAGGTGGACATCGCGCCCTTCGACGAGGACCACCTGGTAGCCCTGCGCCGGCGCATCGGCATGATCTTCCAGCACTTCAACCTGATGTCGGCCAAGACCGTGTGGCAGAACGTCGAGCTGCCCCTGAAGGTGGCCGGCGTGGCCAAGGCCGAACGCCAGCGCAAGGTGCGCGAACTGCTGGAGCTGGTCGGCCTGCAGGAAAAGCACCACGTGTACCCGGCGCAGCTGTCCGGCGGGCAGAAGCAGCGCGTGGGCATTGCCCGGGCGCTGGTGCATGACCCCGAGATCCTGCTGTGCGACGAGGCCACCTCGGCGCTGGACCCGGAAACCACCGCTTCCATTCTGGAACTGCTGCGTGACATCAACCAGCGCCTGGGCCTGACCATCGTGCTGATCACCCACGAGATGGCGGTAATTCGCGATATCTGCCACCGGGTGGTGGTGCTGGAACAAGGCGAAGTGGTCGAGCAGGGTGAGGTGTGGCGGGTGTTTGGCTCACCACGCCACGAGGTCACCCGTACCCTGCTGGCACCGTTGCAAGCCAGGTTGCCAGCTGCGCTGCAAGCCAGCCTGCGGGCCAGCCCGGCAAGCCGCGACAGTGCCGTGGTGCTGAGGCTGACCCTGCTCGGCGAGCCCGAACTGTCTGCCCTGTTCAACGACCTTGGCGGCCGCGTGCGCCTGCTGCAGGGCGGTGTGGAGACCATAGGCGAGCATGCTCTGGGGCAGTTGATCCTGTCAGTGCAGCACTCGCCGCACGACACCCATCAATTGCTGGAACGCGCCCGCCGCTGGGCCGAGGACGTGGAGGTACTGGGCCATGTGGTTTGATCGCCTGCTGGAAGGCTTGCTCGATACCCTGCTGATGGTTGGCGTGTCGTCGCTGATCGCGCTGCTGGTGGGGGTACCGATGGCGGTGCTGCTGGTCACCAGCGACAAGGGCGGGATTTTCGAGGCGCCGCTGTTGAACCGGGTGCTGGGTGCCTTCGTCAACCTGTTCCGCTCGATTCCGTTCCTGATCCTGATGGTCGCGCTGATCCCCTTCACCCGCCTGGTGGTGGGTACCACCTATGGCGTGTGGGCCGCGGTGGTGCCGCTGACCATTGCCGCCACGCCGTTCTTCGCGAGGATTGCCGAGGTCAGCCTGCGCGAAGTCGACCACGGTCTGGTGGAAGCTGCGCAGGCCATGGGTTGCCGACGCTGGCACATCGTCTGGCATGTGCTGCTGCCAGAGGCGCTGCCGGGGATCGTGGGGGGCTTCACCATTACCCTGGTGACCCTGATCAACTCCTCGGCCATGGCCGGAGCGATCGGTGCCGGGGGCTTGGGGGATATTGCCTACCGGTATGGCTACCAGCGTTTCGATAGCCAGATCATGCTGACCGTGATCGCCATGCTGGTGGCGCTGGTGGCGTTGATCCAGCTGGGTGGGGACCGCTTGGCGAAAGGCTTGAACAAGCGTTGAATTCTTCGCGGGTAAACCCGCTCCCACAGGGATATCACGGACATCAAACCCTGTGCAGTACCTGTGGGAGCGGGTTTACTCGCGAAGAGGCCCTCAACCCCAGTGCAGATCCTCGGCAGGCACCGGCCGCCCGAACCAGTACCCCTGCCCCAGCTGACACAGCTCCTGCAGCAGTAAGCTGGCCTGCTCCGCCTGCTCGATGCCTTCGGCATGCACCTGCATGCCCATGCTGCGGGCCAGGGCTATGATCACCCGGACAATCGCGATGTCGTCCTCATCCAGCGGCAACCCGGCAACGAAGCCCTGGTCGATCTTCAGCTTCTGCACCGGCAAGCGTTTCAGCCGCAGCAGCGATGAATAACCGGTGCCGAAGTCGTCGATGGCCAGGGTCACCCCCAGCTCGCGCAAGCGGTGCAGCTGCTCCAGCGCCACCTCCGGGTCCTCCATCACCGCACTCTCGGTCACCTCCAGCTCCAGCACGGCCGGGTCCAGGCCGGTGTCGTGCAGCACCTCGGCCACCTGCTGGTACAACTCGGGCTGGCCAAACAGGCGGCTGGAGATGTTCACCGCCACGAACGCCAACTGCCGCCCTTCACCCTGCCATCGCACCATCTGCCGACATGCCTGGCGCAGTACCCAAGCGTCGATCTCGGCAATCAGCCCGGTGCGCTCGGCAATCGGGATGAACTCACCCGGTGGCACCAGGCCGCGCTGGGGATGCTGCCAACGCACCAGGGCTTCGACGCCGACCTGGCGGCCGCTCGCCAGGTCGTGCACCGGCTGGTAGAACACCCGCAATTCGTCCTGCTCCAGGGCCCGGCGCAGCTCGCCGGCGGTTTCGACCCGGTGCTGGGCGTGAGCGGTCAGCTCTTCGGTATACAGCGCATAGCAGGCTCGCCCGTTGCTCTTGGCCTTGTACAACGCCGAGTCGGCATTGCGCAGCAACTGCTCGGCACTCAAGGCATCGCTGGGGAACAGGCTGATGCCCACACTGACGCTGATGAACAGGCGGTGGCCGTCGAACACGAACGGCTCGCGCATGCGCTCGATGATGCCCTGCGCCAGCTTGCCCGCCTGGCCGACCTCATGGCAGTTTTCCGCCAGCACGCCGAATTCGTCGCCCCCCAGGCGCGCCAGGGTCACGCCGCTGCCCAGCACCTCGCCCAGACGCTCGCCAACCAGCTTCAGCAACTGGTCGCCGATGGTGTGGCCAAGGCCGTCGTTGATGCTCTGGAAGTGATCCAGGTCCAGCAGCAGCAAGGCGCAACCGCGCTTGTTGGCCTGGGCTGCGGCCAGGGCCTGCTCGGCCCGGTCGTTGAACAGCAAGCGGTTGGGCAGGCCGGTCAGTGGGTCGTGGTGGGCCAGGTAGGCCAGTTCCTGTTCCGAATGCTTGATCGCGCTGATGTCGCTGAACACCGCCACGTAGTGGCTGAGCTCGCCTTCATCGTCACGGATGGCGCAAATGGTCTGCCACTGCGGGTAGATTTCACCGCTCTTGCGCCGGTTCCAGATTTCGCCGCTCCACTCGCCCTTTTCCGCCAGGGTGGCGAAGATCTGCTGGTAGAACGCCAGGCCATGGCGACCCGACTTGAACTTGTTCGGGCGCTGGCCGATGACCTCGTCCTGCTGGTAGCCGGTGATGCGCATGAAGGCACGGTTGACGTGCACGATCAGGCCATCGCGATCGGTCACCAGCACGCCTTCGAGGGTGCTGTCGAACACCGCCGCAGCCATGCGCAGGCGTTCACGGTCTTCGCCACGCATACGCGCGCCAACCCCGATGAAGTCGAGCAGCCGTACCCGCGACACATAGATCAGCACAGCGCTGAGCAGCACCCAGACCACCAGGTTGATCTGCCGGCCCACGTTCAGTGCAAGAGGGTCGTCGGTCATGCCGTGCAACACCACCTCGGCCAGCGTCAGGCAGAGGACCGAGAGCACCACATACAGCGCAGCCATGCGCAAGGCGTCGCGAACTGAAACAGACATGTCGGGTGCAATTGCCCATAGAAAATGATGGGGCATTATAAAGGCTGAAACATGCCGTGACTTCCTATCTGAACGGTTGACTGGTTTTATTTCCCGGTCAAGGGATAATCGGCCCTTCCCCCTGCATTTCGAGGGTATCTACACCTATGTGGTACAACGGCCTGCTCGACTTGTCGGCCTGGCAACTGGTCGGCATCACTTTGTTGATGACCCACGTGACCATTGTCAGCGTCACGGTCTACCTGCATCGCTACTCCGCGCACCGGGCCCTTGAGCTCAATGGCGCGCTCAAGCACTTCTTCCGTTTCTGGCTGTGGCTGACCACGGCGCAGAACACGCGCGAGTGGACTGCCGTCCACCGCAAGCATCACGCCAAGTGTGAAACCCCCGAGGACCCGCACAGCCCCGTACACAAGGGCCTCAGTACAGTGCTGCGCAAAGGTGCCGAGCTCTATCGTGAGGAGGCGCGCAACCCGGAAACCCTGCGCATCTACGGCAAGAACTGCCCGGATGACTGGATCGAGCGCAACCTCTACTCCCGCTACAAGCTGGGCGGCATCGCGCTGATGGCGGTGATCGACCTGCTGCTGTTCGGCACCATCGGCATCACCATCTGGGCAGTGCAGATGATGTGGATTCCGTTCTGGGCCGCCGGGGTGGTCAACGGCCTGGGCCACGCGCTCGGCTACCGCAACTTCGAATGCCGCGATGCCGCCACCAACCTGGTGCCGTGGGGCATCGTCATCGGTGGCGAAGAGCTGCACAACAACCACCATACCTACCCCAACTCGGCCAAGCTGTCGGTCAGGCGCTGGGAGTTCGACATGGGTTGGGCGTGGATCCGCCTGTTCTGCCTGCTGCGCCTGGCCAAGGTGCAGCGCGTGGCGCCGATCGCCCACCGGGTCGAAGGCAAAGGCAACCTGGACATGGACACCGCCATGGCCATTCTCAACAACCGCTTCCAGATCATGGCCCAGTACCGCAAGCTGGTGATCGGCCCGCTGGTCACCCAGGAACTGGCCCGCGTCGATGCCTCGCTGCGCCACCACTTCCGCCGTGCCAAGCGCCTGTTGTCGCGCGAGACCAGCCTGCTGGAAGACCGCCACCACGTGCGCATCGAGTCGATGCTCGCCCACAGCCAGGCGCTGAAGACCATCTACGAAAAACGCCTGGCCCTGCAGCAGATCTGGGCGCGCACCAGCGCCAACGGCCACGACATGCTGGCCGCCATGAAGGACTGGGTACACGACGCGGAAACCAGCGGCATCCAGGCTCTGCGCGACTTCGCGGCACAGCTCAAGACCTACTCCCTGCGCCCGACCGGCGCCTGACCGCCGTTGATCGGCATGCCCCTCTGGCGGGGCGTGCCGACCGGAACTTCGCCCTCTCGTTTACACTCATATCTGGCACATCGCCCGCGTGGCGGGCCAGATGCTGGCCGCACGCTTTCACGCCGAGATCTGCTCCGTGCACATGGCCAAGAACATTCCAACGATACTGCCCGGCACCCCGCCTCCCGAAGCCGCCCAGACCTTGCTTGCGCTGTTCCACGCCCAGGGTGAGGTTGCCCGCCTGAGCGAGCGCGAGCAGCTGTTCAGCTCGCTGCTCGACAGCGTCAACGCGGTGCTATGGGCCTTCGACTGGGAAACCCGTCAGGTGCTGTACGTCAGCCCCGCCTACGAGCGCATCTTCGGCCGCCCGGCCAGCCTGGTACTGGCCGACTACAACGAGTGGCGCGACAGCATCTACCCCGACGACCTGGAGTTCGCCGAGCGCAGCCTGGCCCAGGTACTGCTCAAGGGCTCGGTGGAAGACCGCGAGTACCGCATCCTCAATGCCGACGGCCAGCTACGCTGGCTGAGCGACAAGTGCTACATCAACCAGCAACGCGATGGCGACCGGGTGATCATCGTTGGCATCGCCGAAGACATCACCGAGAAGAAGCAGCTCGAAGGCGAGCTGCAGCGCCTGGCCACCACCGACGTGCTTACCCAGAGCAGCAACCGCCGGCACTTCTTCGAATGCGCCCAGCAAGCTTTCGACAGCGCCCGCGAAGACGGTACGCCACTGGCCTTCCTGCTCTTGGACATCGACGATTTCAAGCGCATCAACGACAGCTATGGCCACCAGGAAGGCGACCAGGTGTTGCAGCAGATCGCCGACAGCGGCAAGGCCGTGCTACGCCGGGGCGACGTGTTCGGGCGTATTGGCGGTGAGGAGTTCGCGGCGGTGTTTCCGGGCTGTACTGCCCAGGTGGCGGAACAGATTGCCGAGCGCTTGCAGCGGCATATCCAGCGGCTGAGCTTCAGCCATGGGGAGCAGACCTACGGCGTGACGGTAAGCCAGGGAGTGACCGGGCTGACTGACGAGGATGCGGCGCTGGACAGCCTGTATGCCAGGGCCGATGCGGCGATGTACCAGGCCAAGCGCCAGGGCAAGAACCAGATCGTCCGCGGCTGAGCCTTTGGGGGGGCTTTGCCCCCCTTTCGCGACACAAGGCCGCTCCTACAGGCAACCGCGTACCCGTGTAGGAGCGGCCTTGTGTCGCGATGGGCTGCAAAGCGGCCCCAAGATCTCAGCCCGAAACTTCACCCTCAGCTAAAGGCGGTTCTTCCTGCTGCGGCTTCACCTCCGGGTTCTCCACCTTGCGCAACCGCCTCAGTTCCGGCAGGCCAAGCTTGAGCAGCCGCGCAGTCTTGCTGCTGGCCACCTTCTCCAGCCCCTGCTCGGCCGGCAGCCGCGACAACTGCCCGGCCAGGTTCATGGCCAGGATCTCCCGCGAATACACCCCGCCGCCCAGTTGGTAGATTGCCGCGATCAACTCGCGCAACCCCAGCGGCAACCGCCAGCGCGTACGCAGCGCCGAGCCGAACGCCGCACCGAACTCATTGAGCGACAGCTGCACCTGGTCCTCATCCAGCTCGCCCCCGGCCAGCCGCCACTCCTGCAGGCAGCGCAGCACCGCCAGGTCGCCCAGGCAATGCAGCAACCCCGCGCAATAACAAAGCCCTTCGTCCAGCTCGAGCATGCGTGCCAAGGTGCGGCCATATTCGGCAGCGTGCAGCGACAAATCCCAGTAACGGGCTGCATGCTCCGCCAGCAGCGGGTCACTGAGGCGCGCACTGCGCTTGAGGGTCATGCCCAGGATAAGGTTCATGCTCTGGGTGCTGCCAAGCTTGTTCAAGGCCTGCAGCAACGTCTGCACCGGTGCTTCGCGGTGCAGTGCTGCGCTGTTGGCCGCAGCGATCAGCACGGCGGTGATCTGCGGGTCGCCCTGCACTTGCTCTTCAAGCACTCTCAGGTTCAAGCCATGGGGGTTGAGCGCGCGCTTGATCGCCACCTGCACATCGGCCAGCAGCGGCCCGCCATCGGCGGTAGCGCGACGCTGCTCGAGGTAGGCCGGCAGGCTCGCACCTGCCTGCAAGGCCGGCACTGGGCAGGCGATTTCTTCGCCAACCGCCAGCAGCAGCTCTTCCAGGCGCTTGCGCAGGGTGTCCAGGTTCAGCGGCTTGCTCAGGTAGGCCGTGGGGTGCAGGGGCAATGCTTCGCGCACACTGGCACTGTCGCTGCGGTTGCTCATGAGGATGAACGGCAACCCCGAGCCTTTGGCGCGCACCTTGCGCAACAGGTCGAGGCCATCGACACCAGCCAGTTCGCGCGCGGCGATGATCAGGTCGGGCTTGCTGGACAGCGCGCTCAAGGCCTGCGAGCCGTCGGCGCAGACCTGCAGGCGGGCATCACAGCGCACGCTCAGCAGCATTTCGCTGAGCATGTCGCGTACCCAGGGGTCGCCCTCGACAATCAGCACGCTTGGTGGGGTGGGGTCTGCAGCGTTCATCGCCAACTCCTGAATAGCCCTGACACACAGTCCATCGCAGCTTCCTGAGCAAATCCTCCGACAACGATAGCGCTCCATGGCTTTCCTGGGCACAAAAAAAAACCCGCCGAAGCGGGTTTTTTCTGAAGCGCGTCACATCAGGCGAGTTCAGCGAAGCACTCTTCGATGATAGCCAGGCCTTTGTCCAGCAGTGCGTCTTCGGCGGTCAGCGGAACCAGGATACGCAGGACGTTGCCGTAGGTACCGCAGGACAGCAGGATCAGGCCCTTCTCGCGGGCCTTGGCGACAACCTGGCCAACGGCAGCAGCGTTCGGGGTGTGAGTGCCTTTCTCGAAGACTTCGACAGCGATCATCGAGCCCAGACCACGGACGTCGCCGATGATCGGGTACTTCTTCTGGATTTCGCGCAGGCCAGTGGTCAGGCGCTCACCCACAGCTTTGCTGCGGTCCAGCAGTTTCTCTTCTTCGAACACTTCGATCACGGCCAGGGCCGCGGCGCAAGCGATCGGCGAGCCGGCGTAGGTACCGCCCAGGCCGCCAGGAGCGATGGCGTCCATGTACTCGGCCTTGCCGCACACACCGGCCAGCGGGAAGCCGCCAGCGATGGATTTGGCGAAGGTGGTCAGGTCAGGCGCAACGCCCATCTGCTCCATGGCGAAGAAGGTGCCAGTACGGCCAGCGCCGGTCTGTACTTCGTCGGCGATCAGCAGGATGCCGTGCTGGTCGCACAGGGCGCGCAGGCGCTGCATCAGCTCTTTCGGCGCTGGCAGGAAGCCGCCTTCGCCCTGTACCGGCTCGAGGATGATCGCGGCGATGTCACGCGGCTCGGCGTCGTTCTTGAAGATGCGCTCGACCGAGGCGATGGCGTCGTCAACGCTGATGCCGTGCAGTTCGCTCGGGAACAGGGCGCGGAAGATGCCACCTGGCATCAGGCCCATGCCAGCGGAGTACGGCACGACCTTGCCGGTCAGGCCCAGGGTCATCATGGTACGGCCGTGGTAGCCGCCGGTGAAGGCGATGACACCAGCGCGGCCAGTGGCGGCACGGGCGATCTTGACGGCGTTTTCAACGGCTTCGGAGCCGGTGGTGACCAGCAGGGTCTTCTTGTCGAAGTCGCCTGGGACCAGCTTGTTGATCTTCTCGCACAGCTCTACGTAAGGCTCGTAGGCCAGCACCTGGAAGCAGGTGTGGCTGACCTTGGTCAGCTGCTCTTGCACGGCCGCAACCACTTTCGGGTGCAGGTGGCCGGTGTTCAATACTGCGATGCCGCCGGCGAAGTCGATCAGTTCGCGGCCTTCAACGTCGATCACGGTCGAGTTCTTCGCGGTATCGACGAAGATCGGGTGGATCTGGCCAACGCCACGTGGGACGGCGGCTACACGACGTTGCATCAAGGATTCGTTGGTCTTGCTCATAATGCCCTCATTGCGCCGGTCTGGAGTGGCGCTTTTATTCGGGGGTGGCTGGGAGTGCTCGCGAACAGTATTCGTTGATCGACTGCCATGAACGCCCTGGCCACCAGGTACTGCGATGTAAAAAAGGCCAGCGAGACGTCGCTCTCGCGCCCCGCTGGCAGAGGTAAAGCCGTTACCGTGCGATCAGACGCTGATGCACAGGTATTTGATTTCGAGGTAGTCCTCGATACCGTACTTGGAACCTTCGCGGCCCAGGCCCGAGGCCTTGATGCCACCGAACGGTGCCACTTCGTTGGAGATCAGGCCGGTGTTGATACCTACCATGCCGTATTCCAGGGCTTCGGCAACACGGAACACACGGCTCATGTCGCGGGCGTAGAAGTACGAGGCCAGGCCGAACTCGGTGTCGTTGGACATGGCGATGACTTCGGCCTCGTCCTTGAAGCGGAACAGCGGCGCCAGTGGGCCGAAGGTCTCTTCCTTGGCGACGGCAGCGGTCTTCGGTACGTCGACCAGAATGGTCGGTTCGAAGAAGTTGCCTTCGATGATCTTGCCACCGGACAGTACCTTGGCGCCTTTGCCAACGGCGTCTTCGATGTGTTCCTGGACCTTGGCGACAGCCTTGCCGTCGATCAGCGGACCAGTGGTGGTGCCTTCTTCCAGGCCGTTACCGATCTTCAGCTTGGCAACAGCGGCGGCCAGCTTCTGGGCGAACGCGTCGTAAACGCCGTCCTGCACGTAGATACGGTTGGCGCAGACGCAGGTCTGGCCGTTGTTGCGGTACTTGGAGATGATCGCGCCCTCGACCGCCTTGTCCAGGTCGGCGTCGTCGAACACGATGAACGGGGCGT
>Ga0247818_10000095_pt1 | contig 49458 bp, 42 predicted proteins | sample 13C_Glucose_Day1_FD_192424 | JGI IMG/M metagenome (GOLD analysis project Ga0247818, IMG submission 192424) | Soil microbial communities from agricultural site in Penn Yan, New York, United States - 13C_Glucose_Day1 | ecosystem: Environmental > Terrestrial > Soil > Agricultural land | place...
TTAGCCACTGGCGCGCCTGATACCCACACGGCGCCCACTTTAAACGGGTCGCCACCAGAGAATTCTCAACCCCCGGTCGGCCTCCCGACCGGGGGTTTTGTTTTTTCAGCCCCAGCACTTTTTGCGACACACCAGACATTCAGAGGATCCAGAACATGAACTACGCCACTTATTACCGTTACGACAGTTTTACCGCCTGGCGATTTACCACCCTCCGTTCGGGACAGCCTGCCGCCTCCGATCGGTCACCCACAGGTGGCAAGCACACACACGCAGCCAATCCGGCTAATTGTCGAACACCCCACTAGGGCCGAGCACGCGGGTGAACCCGCTGCCAGCCCAGGAAGCCTGAACATGAATTCGTCCGTCTCTGCTCTGCCACTGTCCACCCTGAGCCCTGCCAATGAATCGCTGACCCTGCGTCTGCCCAGCTCATTGCAACTCAAGCAGCAACTGCCGCTGACCCATGCCCTGACCCAGCAAGTCGCTGCCCACCGCCAAGCGGTCCGCGCGATCCTTGATGGCCATGATTCTCGCCTGTTGGTCATTGTTGGCCCCTGCTCTATTCACGATCCCGAATCAGCGCTCGAATACGCCGGCAACCTGGCCCGCCTGGCCGCCGATGTCAGTGAAGACATGCTGCTGGTGATGCGCGCCTATGTCGAAAAACCCCGCACCACCGTCGGCTGGAAAGGTCTGGCGTACGATCCGCACCTCGATGGCAGCGACGACATGGCCGCTGGCCTGACCTTGTCCCGTGACCTGATGCGCGAAATGCTTCAGCTTGGATTGCCGGTAGCGACCGAATTGCTGCAACCGATGGCGGCCGGTTACTTCGATGACTTGCTCAGTTGGGTCGCCATCGGTGCCCGCACCACCGAGTCACAAATCCACCGGGAGATGGCCAGCGGCCTGAGCATGCCGGTCGGTTTCAAAAACGGCACCGATGGTGGTGTAACCGTGGCCAGTGACGCCATGCGCTCGGCTGCCCATCCGCATCGGCATTTCGGCCTCGACAGCCAGGGCCATCCGGCGATTATCCAGACTCCGGGCAACGCGGATACCCACCTGGTACTGCGCGGCGGCCATCACGGCCCGAACTACGACCGCGCCAGCATTGCCAAAGTGCACGCCGACTTGACCAAGCTGAAGATTCCCGCCCGAATCATGGTCGATTGCAGCCACGCCAACAGCGGTAAAGACCCGTTGCGCCAGCCCGCGGTATTCAATGACGTGCTTGAACAACGCCTGCACGGTGATCGCTCGCTGATCGGCATGATGATCGAGAGCCATTTGTTCGAGGGTTGCCAGCCGCTGGGGTCGTCACTGAAATATGGTGTGTCGGTCACCGATGGCTGCCTGGGGTGGAGCAGCACGGAAGCACTGCTGCGTCGGGCAGCAGATCAATTGCGTGCACAGCGCACCTCGCAGTAACCATGCGACCACCAACCAGTCGTCAAATCGCGACTGGTTGGTGGCCTGCAGTTTCTAGGCCTGCACCTGAACCAACGTCGCCTCTGACTCCTGACTCTCGTCATCAAGCCGCTCTACGGAGTAAGCGACTCGAATCGTCGTGCCCCGGTGCTCACGCCAGAACCTGTAGGGAACGATGAACACCAATGGTTCACCGGCCATCTCCCTCGTTATCTCGCGGTCATCGCGGTGATTGAAATAGTCGCCATCGCATTTCAGGTACACCAACTCACCCTCTTCGGTTTGTGCGCCATTGATCACGACGGTGATGCCATCCATCGCATCCTGCAGGTCGAGCGAGCCCTCCTCTGCTTCCAGCACCGACGGAGGCAGCAATGGCTGGCGCGACAGCGGGCCGATCAGTATTCGCGCTTCCTCAGAATATCGAGGGACCTGGCCCTTTTGCTGAACGCAGTAGCTGAGGGAAATACGCGAACCGAGATTGGGAGCAATGCAATCCGGATTGATCCAGAAGGACAGTTCATTGCCCACCGCAAATGACTCGACCACCAGCGTATCGTCGCAACTTGCCTGCGCAGAAACACCCGCCCACGCCAGCAAAATCCGGTCACCTTCAGCCATCCGGGCATAGGGCCTGATCGTGACAAGCGCGCCTTCAGGCACCCGCTCCGGGTCGATCGTCCCGCCCACTGCGTCGACTGCAACCGCCGGCAGCAAGTCCTGACTGACGTCACCGACATTCAATTGCAAGCGTGATGAATACGCAGGTAACTCCCGCGAGGCGGTGTGAAGCATGTAGGAAACTTCCAGTGAGCCACCGTCAAGTACCGCGATGTGGGTACTCGACACGACAAATACGATGTCGTGACCAACCTGTTCATCGCTGACAAAACGTGTCGTTTGATACGTGTAGACCAGGCCTTCGATGTCGAGGCCCGACCAGCTCAACAGCAATCTGTCGCCGCAGGTCATGCCCGGATAAGGACGGACCCTGATGACCGCTCTGGGGTCGGAAGGATCCAGCACACCGTTCTGCGCTTGTTCCAGCAGAGGGGACGGCATCAATGGCAGTGCAATGCTTGTTTCGTGAATAGTCATGTATCGGTTCCGGTCCTTGGAATGAGTGTCGCCTTGAGGATCAGGCAACGAAGGTGGCCTATTGAACCCGATGCGAACCGTTCGCGATGCCGGAGATCGTCCTTACGGGAGAGGAAAAAGGGCACGCGTGCAGTAGGCCATTGTTCAAAGAAGCACATTACTCGCTGAAAAGATGCCTGGATATTCCGATCAAGACTTCATACACATCCGAGTTTTCGTACGATTTCTATACCGTTTTCATCAACTTACAGCGGTTTTTTCATACATCACACGCCCGTCCGGGTGCTTTAGAGTGAGGCCCATGGCACCTCCTTAACCCTCCGAAAAAGGTAAATTCCATGCAACGGAATGCAAACACTCACTACCCAATTCTGCTGGTCCATGGACTGTTCGGCTTTGACCGGATTGGTCCGTTCGAGCTCTTCCATGACGTAAAACAAGCCCTGAGAAGTGCGGGAGCCCGGGTTTTCGTACCGCATTTATCGGCCACCCACAGCAACGAAGCACGGGGCGAACAGTTGCTGGCACAGATCAAACGGGTGCTGGACGGCACAGGCGCCAACAAAGTCAACCTGATCGGTCACAGTCAGGGCGCACTCGCTGCAAGGTACGTTGCTGCGGTTGCGCCACAGTCGGTCGCTTCTGTGACGTCGGTCAGTGGGCCAAACCACGGATCGGAGCTGGCCGACTTTCTTCGCAAGGCCCTCGAACCGGGACGTTTGCCAGAGCAAGTCGCTGAAACGGTCGTGACGTTGTTCGCAGACTTCCTGTCGTTGCTCAGCGGCAACCCTTCCCTTCCGCAAAACGCCGTCGCCGCGCTGAATGCCCTGACCACAGAAGGCGTCGGAAAATTCAACGACAAATACCCGCAAGGGCTGCCTAAAACCTGGGGCGGCAAGGGTCGTGAAGAGGTCAATGGTGTGCGCTATTACTCCTGGAGCGGCGTTCTGCCGGATAATCCCCTGGATGAAGGTTCGAATGCCCTGAGCCCGCTACACGGACTCATGCGGGCGCTTTCCCGATACTTCATCACTGAGGCCGGGCAAAACGATGGCTTGGTCGGCCGATACAGCTCACATTTGGGCACGATCATCCGGTCCGACTACCCGCTGGACCACCTGGAGGTCATCAGCCTGTCAACCGGCCTGCGCCCAACAACCATCGACCCGATTGACCTGTACGTTCATCACGCCGAACGCCTGAAAAAAGCCGGGCTATAAAGGGTGCCTGCCGCCCAGGCTACCGGGAATGGAACTTTGAGAAGAAATCGCTCACTGAATCCGGTAGGCTCAGCACTTTACCGAACATTGAAAGGAGTATTTTTCCATGGCTAAAGCCACTGCCCGCCACATTCTTGTTGCCAGCGAAGACAAGTGCAACGAACTCAAAGCCCAAATCGAGGCTGGCGCAGATTTCGCCGAAATCGCCAAGGCGAACTCCACTTGCCCTTCCAGCCGCCAGGGCGGTGATCTGGGTTCGTTCGGTCCTGGCCAGATGGTCAAGGAATTCGACACCGTGGTCTTCAGCGCACCGATCAATGTCGTGCAAGGCCCGGTCAAGACCCAGTTCGGTTATCACCTGCTGGAAGTGACCAGCCGTCAGGACTGATCGACGCCTGCTGTCTCTACGCTACGGCCCGCCTTTTTGGTGGGCCGTTGTGTTTCACATACGTAATTCGGCTGGCGAGGGACGCGCCGCTAGCGTACAAATTGTCGTTAACGACCACCCGGCTCTAAGGCTGACAATGCGACTGGCTTTCCCTACTTTGTTATTCACTGCCGTGGCCTTGCTGTTCGGCGCCGCCGGTGTGAACGCTGCACCGCAACATGCGTTGACCGTATACGGCGAGCCGGCCAGGTATCCGGCGGGCTTCAGTCATTTTGCCTACACCAATCCGCAGGCGCCCAAGGGCGGGACGATGCGTCGTTCGGCTATCGAGATCGGGCATTTCGACCATGTCCTGCCGTACATCGACAAAGGCATCGGCGTCTCGCAGATCGACGGCCTGCTTTATTCACCGTTGGCCCAGCGTTCGCTGGACGAGCCTTACACGGTGTACGGCCTGGTAGCGCAGAAAATGGAGCGCTCCGATGACGGACTGTCCCTGCGTTTTTACCTCAACCCGAAGGCGCGTTTTGCCGACGGTAAACCGATCACCGCCGATGATGTGCGCTACACCTTTGACCTGCTGATGACCCAGGGCAGCCTGCGGTATCGCACGCAGTTCGCCGACGTCAAAGGTGTTGAAGTGGAGTCGCCGCTGACCGTGCGCTTCGACTTCAAGAACAACGAAAACCGTACCCTGCCGTTGGATATCGCCACCCTGCCGGTATTTCCCGAGCATTGGTGGAAAACTCGCGATTTCGCTGGTGGTGGCGGTTATGAGCCTCCGCTGGGGAGCGGCCCCTATAAAGTGGGCAAGGTCGATTCAGGGCGCAGTATCACCTTCGAGCGCAACGCCGACTGGTGGGGAAAGGATCTGCCGGTCAGCCGTGGTTTGTACAACTTCGATCACTTCAGCATCGAGTACTTCGGTGATACCGACGTTGCCCGCCAAGTCTTGCGAGGCGGCGCCTATGACTACAACCGCGAGTTTTCCGCCACCGGCTACTCCATCGGCTACGAAAGCCCGGCGTTGAGCGATGGGCGCCTGCAAAAGGCGCATCTGGCCGTCGAAGCTCCGCAGCCATCCCAGGGCTTTGTGTTCAACCTGCAAAAACACATGTTCCAGGACCGCCGGGTGCGTCAGGCGCTGGTCATGCTCTGGGATTTCGAATGGAGCAATCGGCAGATGATGCGCAACATGTACATCCGCCAGCAGAGTTTTTTCTCCAACACTGACCTCGCCGCCCGGCAACTGCCGGACGCTGGCGAACTGGCGATTCTCGAACCGTTACGCGGGCAGATTCCCGACGAAGTCTTCACCCAGGTCTTCCAGGCGCCGAAAACCGATGGCAGCGGCATTATCCGTGACAAGCAACTGCAGGCCCTGGAGCTGCTGGAGCAGGCCGGATGGAAGCCGCAAGGTGATCAACTGGTCAATGCCGATGGCGAGCCGCTCAGCTTTACCTTCCTGGTCAGCCAGAACGGCATGGATCGCCTGCTGCTGCCCTACAAACGCACCCTCAAGCAGATCGGCATCGACCTGAACATCCGTCGCATCGACTCGTCGCAGTACGTCAATCGCCTGATGAGTCGCGACTACGACATGATCGTCACCGGCTACCCGGTCACGACTTCTCCGGGCGGCGAGCTGTTCAACTATTTCGGTTCGGCCGCGGCCACCGATTCGGGCTCCAACAATTACATGGTATTGAAAAACCCGGCGGTCGATACGTTGATCACCGGACTGGTACGCGCCAATACCCAGGCCGACATGCTGCGCTACGCCCATGCGCTGGACCGGGTGCTGCAATGGAACTACTACTGGATTCCCAACTATTACCCGCCAGGAACGTCCACCGTTTGGTGGAACCGCTTCGGCATACCGAACGTGCAGGCCAGCAATGACGAAGCCATCGAGAGTTGGTGGGAAATGAGCACCACGCCGCTGACCAACCAGGAAATGACCGCCGAGCGCATCCGCCGTGGCAAACCCGGAGGACCGCATTGATGTGGGGCTACATTCTGCGGCGTTTGCTGCTGATCATTCCGACGCTGGTGATCATTCTTCTGGTCAATTTCGTCATCGTCCAGGCCGCGCCGGGCGGGCCGGTGGAACAGGCCATCGCCCACTTGCAAGGCATTGGCGGCGCCAGTGTCGGTGGCAGTTCAAGCGAGACCATGACCAGTTCCCGGGCCAGCCGAGGCCTCGACCCGCAACTGATCAAGGACATCGAAAAACAGTACGGTTTTGATAAGCCTGCGCACGAGCGCCTGTGGCTGATGCTGACCAGTTACGCTCGACTGGATTTCGGCAAGAGCTTTTTCCGTGGCGCCACGGTCACTGACCTGATCCTGCAGAAAATGCCGGTGACCATTTCCCTGGGTCTTTGGGCGACGCTGATCACATACCTGGTGTCAATTCCGCTGGGTATCCGCAAGGCCGTGCACCATGGCAGTCATTTCGATATCTGGAGCAGCACCGCGATCATCATCGGCTACGCGATGCCGGCGTTCCTCTTCGCCATGTTCCTGATCGTGGTCTTCGCCGGGGGGACTTCGCTGAACTGGTTCCCGGTACGCGGGCTGGTGTCGGACAACTTCGAGTCACTGTCGACCGTGGGCAAAATCGCCGATTACTTCTGGCACCTGGTATTGCCGGTGACGGCATTGGTGATCGGTGGCTTCGCGACCCTGACCATCCTCACCAAAAACTCGTTCCTCAATGAAATCACTCGCCAGTACGTGGTCACAGCCCGCGCCAAGGGCCTGAGCGAACGCCGCGTGCTGTACGGCCATGTGTTTCGTAATGCCATGTTGCTGGTGGTGTCCGGGATTCCCCAGGCCTTCATCAGCGTGTTTTTTGCCGGCTCACTGCTGATCGAAGTGATCTTTTCCCTCGACGGTCTGGGCCGCATGAGCTACGAAGCCGCCGTTTCACGGGACTATCCGGTGGTGTTCGGTTCGCTGTTCATCTTCACCCTGTTCGGCCTGCTGATAAAACTGGTGGGCGACCTGTGCTACACGCTGGTCGATCCGCGCATCGACTTCGCCGCGAGGAACGCCTGATGTTCAAGCTTTCGCCGTTAGGCCGACGTCGATTCGAACGTTTCAAGAAAAACCGCCGTGGCTGGTGGTCTTTGTGGTTGTTTGTCGGCTTGTTCCTGTTGACCCTGGGCGGCGAACTCATCGCCAACGACAAGCCCTTGGTGGTCAGTTATCAAGGCTCTCTGTACTTCCCTGCCATCAAGCGCTACACCGAACAGGAGTTCGGCGGGCAACTGCCGTTCCAGGCCGATTACCGCAGCGACTACGTGCAGAAACTGATCAAGAAAGACGGCGGCTGGCTGCTGTTCCCGCCGATCCCGTTCAGCGATGACACGCCTAACTATGACCTGAACAAACCCGCACCGAGCCCACCTTCGGAAGTGAACTGGCTGGGCACCGACGACCAGGCAAGGGACGTTTTGGCCCGGGTGATTTTCGGTGCGCGGGTGTCGATTCTGTTTGCCTTGATGTTGACATTGGTCAGTGCGTTGATCGGCATCGCCGCCGGTGCCCTGCAAGGCTATTACGGCGGCTGGGTGGATTTACTGGGCCAGCGGTTGCTGGAAGTCTGGTCCGGCCTGCCGGTGCTCTACTTGCTGATTATTTTGTCGGGGTTCGTTGAGCCGAACTTCTGGTGGCTACTGGGGATCATGGCGCTGTTTTCATGGCTGGCGCTGGTGGATGTGGTGCGCGCCGAGTTCCTGCGCGGCCGCAATCTGGAATACGTCAAGGCGGCGCGAGCGCTGGGCCTGAGCGATCGCAAGGTGATCGTGCGGCACATCCTGCCCAACGCCATGAACGCGACCTTGAGCTATCTGCCGTTCATTCTCACCGGCGCCATATCGACCCTTACAGCACTGGACTTCCTCGGTTTCGGCATGCCGGCCGGCAGCGCATCCCTGGGCGAATTGATCGGCCAAGGCAAGCAAAACCTGCAAGCACCGTGGCTGGGGTTGACTGCGTTTTTCACCCTGGCGCTGATTCTTTCTTTACTCGTGTTCATTGGCGAAGCGCTGCGCGACGCCTTTGATCCACGGTCTTGATACGGACTGTAGACATGACCAATCTGATCGAAATCCGTGACCTCAGCGTGGCCTTCAGCGGCCAGACCGTCGTGCGTAATCTGTGCCTGGACATTCACCCCGGCGAGTGCCTGGCGCTGGTGGGTGAGTCCGGCTCGGGCAAATCGGTGACTGCGCACTCGATCCTGCAATTGCTGCCTGAATGCGGGACCGAGACGACCGGGAGCATCCGCTATCGAGGCCAGGAACTCGTGGGCGCGGACGCCAAGAAATTGCGTGAACTGCGCGGTAACCGGATTGCGATGATCTTCCAGGAGCCGATGACCTCCTTGAATCCTCTGCACAGCATCGAAAAACAGATTGGCGAAACCCTGCTCGTGCACAAAGGCATGGCCGGCAAAGCGGCACAGGCGCGGATTCTTGAGCTGTTGCATCTGGTGGGCATCCAGAAACCGCAGGAACGGCTAAAGGCTTATCCCCATCAACTGTCCGGCGGCCAGCGTCAGCGAGTGATGATCGCCATGGCCCTGGCCTGCGAGCCGGAGCTGTTGATTGCGGACGAACCCACCACCGCGCTCGACGTCACCGTGCAGCGCAAGATTCTGTTGCTGCTCAAATCATTGCAGCGGCGGCTCGGCATGTCATTGCTGCTGATCAGCCACGACCTCAACCTGGTGCGCAGCATTGCCCAGCGGGTCTGCGTGATGAAGGCCGGCGAAATTGTCGAGCAAGCCACGTGCGAGACCATTTTTACCGAACCGAAACACCCCTACAGTTGCGTGCTGCTGAACGCTGAGCCCGAGGGTGAAGCGTTGCCGCGGGACGAGCGCGAGAAAGTGCTGGAAGTGGACGACCTGCGCGTGCAATTCGCCGTGGGTGGCGGACTGTTTCGCAAGAAGACGTTTTTGAATGCCGTAGACGGCATCAGCTTGAGCATCCAGCGTGGCAAGACCCTGGGCATCGTTGGCGAATCCGGGTCGGGCAAATCGACGCTGGGCCAGGCGATCCTGCGCCTGCTGGATTCCGAAGGCAGCATCCGTTTTCAGGGTGAAGCGCTCGATGGCTTGTCGCAGAAAGAACTGCGGCCATGGCGCAAGAAAATGCAGGTGGTGTTCCAGGACCCCTTCGGCAGCCTCAGCCCCCGAATGTCGGTAGAGCAGATTATTTGCGAAGGCCTGGAGGTGCATAGTCAGTTGAGCGCCGAAGAATGCAATGCCGAGGTGATTCGGGCTTTGCAGGAAGTTGGCCTGGACCCGCAAAGTCGTCATCGCTATCCCCACGAGTTTTCAGGTGGCCAGCGCCAACGCATTGCGATTGCCCGGGCGCTGGTGCTGAAACCGGCTTTGATTCTGCTCGACGAGCCGACCTCGGCGCTGGACCGTACCGTGCAAAAACAGGTGGTCGCCCTGCTCCGTCAGCTTCAGGAAAAACATGGCCTGACCTACCTGTTCATCAGCCATGACCTGGCGGTGGTCCGCGCCCTGGCGCACGACATGATCGTGGTCAAGGATGGCAAAGTGGTGGAAAGCGGTGCCAGCCACGACGTATTCGATGCGCCGCAGCATCCGTACACCAAGGAGCTGTTGGCGGCGGCGCATGTGGGGCAGGCATAATCCGGCGCATGACGTTGAACCGGGTCGCGGCCGTCGCGGGCAAGCCCGCTCCCACAGGTTTTGTGCGTTCCCTGTGGGAGCGGGCTTGCCCGCGACGAGGCCGGTAGTGACAACCTAAAATCAGGACCGATATTCCATGAACACCACCGAAAGCCTCAAGGACTACCAGCGCGTCCGCCTGCTGGCGATCCGTTCGTTGTTCGAGATCATCGAGCAGTCGAGTGAAGGCACGGTGATCGTCGACCGCGACGCCAACATCGTCTGGATGAACGAGCGCTATGCCCGGCGCTTCGGCCTGCAATCGGCCGAGGGCGCCATCGGCAAGGCCTGCGAAAGCGTGATCCCCGGCAGCCTGCTGCGTGAAGTGGTGCGCACCGGCCGGCCGATCCTGCTCGACATGCAGGACACGCCCAAAGAACCCTTGGTGGTCATGCGCCTGCCGATTCATGACGATGCCGGCGAAGTCATCGGCGCGATCGGCTTTGCCCTGTTCGATGAATTGCGCAGTCTCTCGCCGATGCTCAAACGTTACATGAGCATGCAGGAAGAATTGGCATCGACCCGCTCGCTGTTGCGGGCGCGGCAGACCAAATACAACTTCGCCCACTTCATTGGCACCAGCGCCGCCAGCCTTGAAGTCAAACGGCGTGCCCGGCGCAGCGCCAGCACCGAATCCCCGGTGTTGTTGCTCGGCGAAACCGGCACCGGCAAGGAGTTGCTGGCGCAGGCGATCCACAATGCTTCGCCGCGAGCGCACAAGGCGTTTGTCAGCATCAACAGCGCGGCGATCCCGGAATCGTTGCTCGAGGCCGAGTTCTTCGGCACAGCACCGGGGGCCTTTACCGGCGCTGATCGCAAGGGCCGCGCCGGCAAGTTGCAAATCGCCCAGGGCGGCACGTTGTTTCTCGATGAAATCGGCGACATGCCGTTACCGCTGCAAAGTAAATTATTGCGCGTGTTGCAGGAAAAGGAATTCGAACCGGTGGGCTCTAACGAGGTGATCCAGAGCGATGTGCGGGTGATCGCTGCAACCTCGACCGACCTGGAAGCGGCGATCAAGCGCGGCGAGTTTCGTGCGGATTTGTATTACCGCCTCAATGTCTTGCCAATCCAGGTGCCACCGCTTCGCGACCGTCTCGACGACTTGCCAGCGCTCAGCGAGGCGATCCTTGAAGAACTGCGCAGTCAGCACGAGTTGCACAGTGAAGCGCTGGATCTGCTCGGGCAACACGCCTGGCCGGGAAACATTCGCGAACTGCGCAACGTGTTGGAGCGGGCCGCGTTGCTCAGTGATGACCTGCGGCTTTCGGCAACGGACATCCGCGCCGCCATCGGGACGTTTACCCCGGTTGAGCGCGTGGCGCCATTGCCCCTCGAGCCGCTGGAACACGAGACGTTCAGCGCGGCGCGGGAGCGCTTCGACCGGCACTTGATCGAAACCACCCTGGCGCAATGCGGGGGCAAGGTGATTGCAGCGGCGGCGCAGCTGGGGCTTGGGCGGTCGACGCTGTACAAGAAAATGGTGGCGTTGGGGATTGCCGAGTCTCCATAACGAGATACGCATCTCTATTTATAGATATTTCACAGGTCAAAAGATCGCAGCCTGCGGCAGCTCCTACAAGGGTTTTAGCGTTTCCCTGTAGGAGCTGCCGCAGGCTGCGATCTTTTCCGGCACAAAAAATCTCAAAAAAGAGACAGCCAATCTTTCCCAGAACAATAAATCCTTATATTTCAATGCCTTATGCTTTTGGCACGAAACTAGCTATAGCCCTCCCCACATCGTACTACCTTAAAAAAATAACAATCCAGGAGACACACCATGAGTGTGATCATTGCCTTGGCAGCCCTCGCGCTGCTGATGCTGGCTGCTTACCGTGGCTACAGCGTTATCCTTTTTGCCCCGATTGCCGCCCTCGGCGCCGTTCTGTTGACCGACCCTTCCGCCGTCGCACCTGCCTTCACCGGTGTGTTCATGGAGAAAATGGTTGGCTTCATCAAACTGTACTTCCCGGTATTCCTGCTTGGCGCCGTATTCGGCAAGCTCATCGAGCTGTCCGGTTTCTCGCGCTCCATCGTCGCAGCCGCGATTCGTTTGCTCGGCACGCGCCAGGCCATGTTGGTGATCGTGCTGGTCTGCGCCCTGCTCACTTACGGCGGCGTGTCGCTGTTTGTGGTGGTGTTCGCGGTTTATCCGTTTGCCGCTGAAATGTTCCGCCAGAGCAACATCCCCAAGCGCCTGATCCCAGCGACCATCGCCTTGGGCGCGTTCTCGTTCACCATGGACGCCCTGCCCGGTACCCCGCAGATCCAGAACATCATCCCGACCACGTTCTTCAACACCACCGCCTGGGCGGCACCATGGCTGGGTGTGATCGGCACGATTTTCGTGTTCTGTGCCGGCATGCTGTTTCTCCAGCGCCAGCGCAACAAAGCACAACGCTCCGGTGAGGGTTATGGCACCGAACTGCGCAACGAGCCGGAAACCGCCGCCGACATCAAGCTGCCCAACCCCTGGATCGCTCTGTCGCCGCTGTTGGCCGTGGGCATCATGAACCTGCTGTTCACCCAGTGGATTCCACAGTGGTACGGCAAGACCCACAGCCTGGCGCTGCCGGGCATGGCCACGCCGGTGACCACGGAAATCGCCAAACTGACTGCCATCTGGGCGGTTCAGGCCGCGTTGCTGGTCGGCATCCTCATGGTCCTGGCGTTCGGCTACAAGGCCATCAGCAGCAAGCTCGCCGAAGGCAGCAAAAGTGCGGTCAGCGGTGCCTTGCTGGCGGCGATGAACACCGCTTCGGAATACGGCTTCGGTGCGGTAATTGCCTCGCTGCCAGGCTTCCTGGTGCTGGCCGACTGGCTCAAGAGCATTCCCAATCCGCTGGTTAACGAAGCGATTACCGTCACCTTGCTGGCCGGTATCACCGGTTCCGCCTCGGGCGGCATGAGCATCGCGCTGGCGGCCATGTCCGAGCAGTTCATCGCGGCGGCCCATGCCGCCAACATCCCGCTGGAAGTGCTGCACCGCGTGGCCTCCATGGCCAGCGGTGGCATGGACACCCTGCCGCACAACGGCGCGGTGATCACGTTGCTCGCGGTGACCGGCCTGACCCACCGTGAGGCCTATAAAGACATTTTCTGTATTACGCTGATCAAGACCCTGGCGGTTTTCGTGGTGATCGGCACTTTCTACGCCACTGGCATTGTGTGAGGCATTGATGACGACTCTTTCGGGCAAGACCGCACTGGTAACCGGCTCCACCAGCGGCATCGGCTTGGGGATTGCCCTGAGCCTGGCCAAGGCCGGGGCCAATCTGATCCTCAATGGTTTCGGCGACGCATCCAAGGTCATCGCCGAAGTACAGCAGTTTGGTGGCAACGTCGGCCATCACCCGGCCGACGTCAGCGACCCGGCGCAGATCGCCGACATGATTGCCTACGCCGACCGTGAATTCGGCGGTGTCGACATTCTGGTCAACAACGCCGGCATCCAGCACGTGGCGCCGGTGGACGAGTTCCCGGTCGAGCGCTGGGATTCAATCATCGCGATCAACCTGTCGTCGGTGTTTCACAGCACCCGCCTGAGCCTGCCGGGCATGCGCGCCAAGGGCTGGGGCCGGGTGATCAACATTGCGTCGGTGCATGGCCTGGTGGGGTCGACAGGCAAAGCTGCTTACGTTGCCGCCAAGCATGGCGTGATCGGCTTGACCAAAGTGGTGGCCCTGGAAACCGCCACCAGTAACGTCACTTGCAACGCGATTTGCCCGGGTTGGGTGTTGACGCCGCTGGTGCAAAAACAGATCGATGATCGCGCCGCCACCGGGATCGACCCGCAGCAGGCGCAGCATGATCTGCTGGCCGAGAAGCAACCGTCGCTGGAATTTGTGACCCCGCCGCAATTGGGCGAGTTGGTGTTGTTTTTGTGCAGTGAAGCAGGCGCTCAGGTGCGGGGCGCGGCGTGGAACATTGATGGGGGGTGGTTGGCGCAGTGATTGGCTGCTAGACCGCGTTATCGTTCATCGCCAGCAGGCTGGCTCCCACATTTGAAATACGGTTTCTTGTGGGAGCTGGCCTGATAGCGATCGAGTGTGCAGCACTCGCCAACAACAAGAGGCAAACCATGTCCGACATCCTCTGGCAACCCAGCGCCGAACGCATCGGCAAGACCCGCATGGAAGCCTTTCGGCGTTTCATCAATCAGCGGCATCATGTGCACATCGACGACTACCCTGCCCTGCATCAATGGTCCATCGACCAGCGCGGCGACTTCTGGCAGGCCATCGTCGATTTCTTCGATATTCGTTTCCATGAGCAACCCGACGCGGTTTTGCTCGAAGGCGCGCAAATGCCCAGCGCCCAGTGGTTTCCCGGCGCCACCCTGAACTTCGCTGAACACTTGCTGCGCCGTCGCGACGACGCCGTGGCGGTAGTCGCCGTGGCCGAGAACGGCCAGCGCGAACAGTTGACCTGGGCCGAACTGGCCGAGCACGTCGCCGGTTTTCAAAACGGTTTGCAAGCGGCCGGCGTGGGCGTCGGTGATCGCGTCGCCGCGTGCATGCCCAACACCTGGCAGACCCTGGTGGCAATGCTCGCCACCACCAGCCTTGGGGCCATTTGGTCGTGCTCTTCGCCAGACTTCGGCACCCAAGGCGTGATCGACCGTTTTGGCCAGATCGAACCGAAAGTGCTGGTGACCTGCGCAGGCTATCGCTACGCCGGCAAGGACATCGAACAAACCGCCAAGGTCAACGAAATCCTGGAGCGCCTGCCGTCGTTGCAGCAATTGATCATCGTGCCTTACGCGCGCCCCGAAACGCGGATCGAGGATTTTCACACAACGGCCAACGTCACACTGTGGGACGACTTCTACTTCCCCGGCGGCGAGCCGGATTTCGTCCCGGTGCCCTTCAATCATCCCCTGTACATTCTCTATTCCAGCGGCACCACCGGCGTACCGAAATGCATCATCCACAGCACCGGTGGCGTGTTGCTGCAACACGTCAAGGAACACGGCCTGCACGGTGATCTCGGTCCCGGTGAGCGGCTGTTCTACTACACCACGTGCGGCTGGATGATGTGGAACTGGCTGGTCTCGGCCCTCGCGGTCGGCAGCGCGGTGGTGCTGTACGACGGTTCACCGTTCCAGCCAGACCCAGAGCGTTTGATCGACCTGATCGACGACGAGCGCATCAGCGTTTTCGGCACCAGCCCCAAGTACCTTGCGACCCTGGAAAGCAGCGGCGTCAAACCTCGCCAAAGTCATGACCTTGGCAGCCTGAAAACCTTGCTCTGCACCGGTTCTGCGCTGTCGCCCCAGAGTTACGATTATGTCTATCGCGACTTCAAGCCGGACGTGTGCCTGGCCTCCATGTCCGGCGGCACGGACATCGTTTCCTGTTTCGTCAACGGCAACCCGATGTCACCGGTCAGGCGCGGCGAAATGATGGGTAAGAGCCTGGGCATGGCCGTCGAGGTATGGAACGACAACGGCCAACCGGTCATCGGCGAGAAAGGTGAGCTGGTCTGCACCCGGCACTTCCCGGCGATGCCCATCGGCCTGTGGAATGACCCGGACGGTGAAAAGCTGCGGGCATCGTATTTCAGCCAGTTTCCCGGCGTATGGGCGCAGGGCGACTACGCCGAACAACTGCCCCATGGCGCAATGATGATCCACGGCCGCTCCGACGCCGTGCTCAACCCTGGCGGCGTGCGCATTGGCACGGCGGAAATCTACCGTCAGGTGGAGAAAGTCCCGCAGGTGCTCGACAGCGTCGCCATCGGCCAGCAATGGCGGGACGATGTGCGGGTGGTGTTGTTCGTGCGCCTGACGGAAGGCGTAGAGTTGGATGAAGCACTGCAACAGCAGATCCGCCAGGTCATTCGCGCCAACACCACACCACGTCACGTACCGGCGAAAATTGTCGCAGTGACCGACATCCCTCGGACCATCAGCGGCAAAGTCGTTGAACTGGCGGTGCGCAATGTGGTGCATGGGCAGAAGGTGAAGAATACCGATGCACTGGCTAACCCAGAGGCATTGGAGCAGTTCCGAAACCGCCCCGAACTCAAGGATTGAAATCCCCTGTAGGAGCTGCCGCAGGCTGCGATCTTTTGATCTTGTTTTTTTAGAATCAAAAGATCGCAGCCTGCGGCAGCTCCTACGAGGGGTAAGCATCAGTCCATGAGGCCCCAGTCGCCGGGCGTGGACTCCGTGTGCAATTTCATCCGCAAGCGCAAATTGTTCACAGAGTCGGCATGTTTCAACGCTTCTTCCTCATCGATAACGCCTTCGACCACCAGCGCGAACAACGCCCCGTCAAACGTCTGCATCCCCTGCGCCGTTGATTTCTCTATCACGCCCTTGAGCTCGGAGAATTCGTTGCGCCGAATCAAGTCGCCTATGGTCGGCGTCCCCAGCATGACCTCCACCGCCACCCGGCGCTGCCCGTCGCGGCTGCGCACCAGACGCTGGGAAACGCAGGCCTTAAGATTGTTGCCCAGGTCATTGAGCAATTGCCCTCGGCGCTCTTCAGGGAAAAAGTTGATGATACGGTCCAGCGCCTGATTGGCGTTGTGAGCGTGCAGCGTGGAAATCACCAGATGCCCGGTATCGGCGAAGGCCAGCGCATGCTCCATGGTTTCACGATCACGGATCTCGCCGATCAGCACCACGTCGGGCGCCTGGCGCAGGGTGTTTTTCAACGCAGCGTGAAAACTGCGGGTATCGACGCCGACCTCGCGCTGGTTGATGATTGATTGTTTGTGCCGGTGGATGTATTCGATCGGGTCTTCGATGGTCACGATGTGCCCACGGCTATGGCGGTTGCGATAGTCGATCAGGGCCGCCAGCGAGGTAGACTTACCGGAATCCGTAGCGCCGACGAACAGCATCAAGCCCTGCTTGAGCATCACCGTTTCGAGCAGGACCGACGGTAACTTGAGGTCTTCATAGCGTGGAATGTCGAGTTTGACGTTGCGCACCACCATGGAAATGTCATTGCGCTGCTTGAAAATATTCACCCGAAAGCGGCCAATCCCCGCCAGGGAGATCGCCAGGTTCATCTCCAGTTGACGATCGAACTCCAGACGCTGTTCGGCGTCCATGATGGACGCGGCAATCGCCGCAATGTCTCCCGGCTTGAAGGGCTGGTCAGCCAGGGGTGTGAGCACACCGTCGAACCGCGCGTTAGGCGGCGCGCCCGTGGACAAATAAAGGTCAGAGCCATTCTGGCTGGCCAGACGTTTTAACAACGCATCGATTTCCATGGCAAAAAGCACCCGCGAAGCATTCAATAAAAAAATGACCCGAATCCGGTCATTCAGCATCTAGCAACAATAGTAGACGTCGCCACACCGACTTTTGTGCAGGACACCTTGATGAACGCATCACCGACCGGCAGCGATGCCCAGGCCTTGATAGCCCGACTGGACTGGGCAAACAGTCCGTTGGGCGAGGCCCGCACCTGGCCGCAAAGCCTGCGAACCGCCGTGGACATCGTGATTCACTCACCGATGCCGATGCTGTTGCTCTGGGGGCCGCAGCTGACGCAAATCTACAACGACGGTTTCGCCCTGCTCGCGGGCAGCAAGCATCCGCACGCTTTCGGACAGCCGACACACCAGATCTGGCCAGAACTCCAAGACTTTACCGACCCTATTTACAGCGCCGTCCTACAAGGCCAGGTACGCACCTACAGCGAACAACGCTTCACCCTGCAGCGCAACGGTATCGATTCCGACTTCTGGCTTGACCTTACCTATAGCCCTATCCGTGACGAAAATGCCCAGGTCGCCGGGATTCTCGTCACCGCCATCGAAACCAATGAACGCCGGCGCATCGCCCTTGAGCTCGAACAACGCTCGGCCGCGAGCCTCAAGGCACAGCAAGAAACCGAAGAGCGCCTGCAACTGGCCCTCGCAGCCACCGACGCGGTGGGCACCTGGGATTGGGATATCGGCGAGGACCGTTTCATCGCCGATGCGCATTTCGCCCAGTTGCATGGCATCGACCCGGCGATGGCGGGCCAGTTGCCCATCAGCGATTACCTGCACGGCGTGCACCCCGAAGACCGCGCCTTGATCGCCCGCAGCATCAAGCACTGCATCACCCACGGCACCGAGTACGCCGAGGAATATCGCCTTTTGCAACCGGACGGCCAATTGCGCTGGGTGTTTGCCCGTGGGCGGTGCTACAAGGATCACCATGGCCGGCCGATCCGTTTCCTCGGTGCCGCCCTGGACCTGACCGAACGCAAGAACACCGAGCAGGCCCTGCGCCAGAGCCAGACCGAGTTGCAGCTGATCATCAACGCCATGCCGATCCTGATCAGCTACGTCGACCGTGAGGAACGCTTTCGCCTGAACAACGCGGCCTATCTGGACTGGTACGGCCTGACGCCCCAGGAACTCTATGGCCGGACGGTTCGCGAGGTGTTGGGCGATGAAGCCTACGCCCTGCGTGCCGAGCACATCGCCCAGGCGCTGACCGGCAAACCGTGCTGTTTCAGCATCAACACGCCGCACCGCGACGGTAGCATCCGGCACGCCCTGATGAATTACCTGCCCCGCCACGGCTCGGACGGCGCAGTAAACGGTTTTTACATCTTCGTGATCGACGAGACAGAGCGCAAACACACCGAAGAAGCCCTGCGCAACCTCAACGAAACCCTCGAAGAACGGGTCGCCGCCCGCACAAAACAATTAGCCGAAACCAATCAGCGCCTGCAAAACGAGATGTTCGAACGCGAACGCGCCGAAGATGCCTTGCGCCATGCGCAAAAAATGGAAGCCGTCGGTCAGCTCACAGGGGGCATTGCCCATGACTTCAACAACATGCTCACCGGGATTATCGGCAGCCTCGACCTGATGCAGCGCTACATTGCCGACGGGCGCACGGAAGAAATCGGCCGGTTCACCGAGGCGGCGGTGTCGTCGGCCAACCGCGCTGCCGCGCTGACCCATCGTCTGCTGGCGTTTTCCCGGCGTCAGTCGCTGGACCGCAAGCCGCTGAACGCCAATGATCTGATCCATTCTTTGGAAGACTTGTTGCGTCGGACCAAGGGCGAGCACATTGAACTCAAGCTGCAACTGGCGGAAGACGTCTGGCCGGTCAGCACCGACGTCAGCCAACTGGAAAACGCCCTGCTCAACCTGGTGATCAACGCCCGGGATGCCATGCCCGATGGCGGTGAGCTGTGCATCGAAACCGCCAATGTCTACCTCGACAGCAGCGATATCAGCACCCTGGAACCGGTCAAGGCCGGCGACTACCTGATGATCGCCGTCAGCGACAACGGCACTGGCATGACACCCAAAGTCCTGGCCAAGGCGTTCGACCCGTTCTTCACCACCAAACCCATCGGCCAGGGCACGGGGCTTGGGTTGTCGATGATCTACGGCTTTGCCCAACAGTCAGGCGGCCACGTCAGCCTGTTCAGCTTGCCGGGCCAGGGCACCAGCGTGCGTTTGTATCTGCCGCGCCTGCATGCGGTGGCGGAGGAAGATGTGTTGTCGCCGGTCATCAGCGAAGCGCCGCCGGCAATTGCCGGGGAAACCGTGGTGTTGGTGGAAGACGACCCGGCGGTGCGCATGCTGGTACTCAACCTGCTCAAGGAACTGGGTTATCACGCCCACGAAGCCGAAGACGCGAAATCCGCCCTGCCCTTGCTGGAGTCGGACATGCGCGTCGACCTGCTGGTGACCGATGTCGGCCTGCCGGGAATGAACGGACGGCAATTGGCGGAAATCGCCCGTCAGCATCGTCCGGCATTGAAAGTGCTGTTCATGACCGGGTATGCGCAGATGGCGGCCGAGCGTCAGGGCTTCCTGGAGCAAGGCATGGACATGGTGGCAAAACCGTTTTCGATTGATCTGCTGGCCAACAAGATTCGCACGATGATCGGCCGTTCCGCGTGAGTTAAGGCATAATCGCGCGCCCTGCTGCCACAACCGTCACAAGGTATTCGCCCCATGAAAGCTCAAGCCCGCCACATTCTGGTGAAAACCTCGGAAGAAGCCGAGCAACTCAAACAACGCATCGCCAAGGGCGAAGCCTTTGATGTGCTGGCCAAGAAATACTCGACCTGCCCGTCCGGCAAGCGCGGCGGCGATTTGGGTGAAGTGCGACCGGGGCAGATGGTCGGGGCGATTGATGCAGTGATCTTCAAGAAACCACTGCGGGTGGTGCATGGGCCGATCAAGAGCAAGTTCGGTTATCACCTGGTGCAGGTGTTTTACCGGGATTGAGATACACAAAAACTCTACAGGGATCGGGTTTCAGGTTTTGGGAATCAAAGCCCCCGGCACCTGAATCACACGGCTCGCCAATCGGTGTCCTGCCTCGGCGGCCTCTGCCGGGCTCCCGCCCTTAAGCCGCGATGCCAGATACGCTGCACTGAACGAATCCCCTGCCGCCGTGGTGTCCACCACGCGTTCGACCTTCTGCGCCGGCACTTCAAATGACTCACCAGCACAGCGAATCAAGCACGCCTCGGCGCCGCGCTTGAGCACCACTTCCGGCGTGCCGATCTGCTCGTAGGCGGCAAACACCGCCTCATCATTGGCAAAATGGAACAGCGCCTGCTCGTCATCGACGGTCAGCAGCGCCAGGTCAACGTACGGCAGCACACTGCGATAAGCCGCCCGTGCGTCCTCTACCGAAGCCCACAGCCGTGGCCGGTAATTGTTGTCGAAGACGATCCGCGCATCGCGCTGACGGGCCTCGATCAGGGTTTCCAGCAGTTTTTCCCGCCCCTTCATGCCCAGCACCGCCAGGGTGATGCCGCTGAAATACAGCACATCGTAATCCGGCAGTGCCGCGAGGATCGGCGCCGCGGCGGAGGTGGTGAAGCAATCCCGCACCGCCGCTTCGTTGCGCCAGTACAGGAAGCGGCGCTCGCCAGCGGCGTCAGTCTGGATGCAGTACAAACCCGGCAGGCGCCCGGGTAAACGCTGGACCATGCTCAGACCGATATTTTCTTCAGCCCAGCTCTGGCACATGGCATCGCTGAAACTGTCGTCGCCCAGCGCGGTGACATAGTCCACGCTGCCGGCCGCGCCCAGTTCGCGGGACAGGTAAACCGCCGTGTTCAGGGTATCGCCGCCGAAGCTTTGTTGCAGGCTGCCGTCGGCGCGGTGTTGCAACTCGATCATGCATTCGCCGATCAGAGCGATGCGCGGGGTGTTGGGGCCGAGGGTGTTGATGGTGTTCATTGTGGTGGGGTCTCTGGTGTTTCGATGTTGTCTGGTCGGGCCTCATCGCGGGCAAGCCCGCTCCCACAGGTTTTTGGAACACTGAAAAACCTTGTGGGAGCGGGCTTGCCCGCGATGGCCGCTCCTCGGTCTCAAGCCTTAGAAACAGGTTTCCATGGTCTCGATCACGTTCAACTGCTCATCCACCAGGCATCCCGTGCGCCACTTGTCGAACGTCAGGCACGGGTGCGAAGTGCCAAACGAAATGATGTCGCCCACGCGCAAATCAACGCCCGGGGCCACGGTCATGAACGCATGTTGGTCCATCACCGCCGTCACCTTACAGGCGCCGACATCGTCACCCTTGGCCGGCACCACGCCAGCCTTGTAACGCAGCAACGGCACCGGCAGACCGGCGTCGTAAGCCACATCGCGTTTACCCAGGGCGATGACTGCGAAGCCCGGTTCCGGCAACGACTGCACGTGCGCCCAGACTTCCAGCGCCGGGCGCAGGCCTTCGTGCAAATCACTGCGACGATCGAGGACGCAGCATTGCGCCTCTTTGTAGATGCCATGGTCGTGGGCGACGTAACTGCCCGGACGCAACACGCTGAGGAAACGCCCAGCGGCGTTTTGCGCTTCGAACTCCTCGGCAATCAAGTCATACCAGGCCGAACCGGAGGCGGTAATGACCGGTTTGGCGATGGCGAACGCGCCGCTGTCCTGCAACTGCACGGCCAGGCGCACCAAAGACCCGGCGAACGCACGGATGCCGCTGACAGCGTGGTCACCGTGGATGACGCCCTCGTAACCTTCGATCCCGGTCAGGGCCAGCGCCGGTTGCGCCGCAATGGCCTTCGCCAGGTCGAGCACTTCCTGCTCGCTGCGGCAGCCGCAACGCCCGCCGACCACGCCGTATTCGATCATCACGTTCAGCCGCACGCCGCGCGAGGCAAAGAAGGCGCCGAGATCGGCGACATTGTCTGGATGATCGACCATGCAATAGAAGTCGAACGTCGGGTCGGCCAACAGATCGGCAATCAACGCCATGTTCGGTGTACCGACCAACTGGTTGGCCATCAGCACTCGCCGCACGCCGTGGGCGTAGGCCGCACGAGTTTGCGTGGCGCTGGCCAGGGTAATGCCCCATGCGCCGGCGTCCAGTTGCCGACGAAACAGCGCCGGGGTCATGCTGGTTTTGCCGTGCGGTGCGAGTTCCGCGCCGCTGTCGCTGACGAACTTCTGCATCCAGAGAATGTTGTGTTCCAGCGCTTCACGGTGCAGCACCAGCGCCGGCAGGCTGACGTCACGGGCCAGATTGGCGCCGGTCTGGGCGAAACCCTTTTCCACGGCAGCAGTGTTTTGGGCAGTAGACATGGTCGAACTCCTCACTTTCGCGGCCGCAAGCAGCCGCTGTTATTCGTTGATGCGACGGGCCAGGCTGTTCGCACTATCGATCAGCACCCGGCGGTAGTCGTTGTAATTGTTCTTGGCATCGGCCCGGGGGGCGACGATGCACAGGGTCGCAATGGCCACGCCGTTAGGGTCTTTGACCGGAGCGGCGAAGCAATGGGTAAAGGTGTCGGCGACGCTATCGAAGGAGAAGAAGCCATCGAGGCCGGCCTGACGGATTTCCGCCAGGAATTGCTCCAGCGGCAGGCGTTCGCCGTCGGGCAGGATGAAGTCGTCGTGGTCGATCAGGTCGACGATTTCCTGATCACTCAGGTGCGCCAGCAACAGCCGCCCGGACGCCGTCCAGGGAATCGGTGCGTTCTCGCCGATGTCCGATGAAATGCGAAAATGCCGCTCACCCTCTTTCATCAACGCGACGGTGTATTTGCGCCCGTTGAGCAGGCACATCTGCGCGGTTTCATGGGTCTGGCTGACGATCTCTTGCAAGGCGTGATCCGCTTCACGGGTCAGGTCGAAATGACGCAAATGCGCCTGCCCGAGGAAGTACAGTTGACGACCGAGGTAGACATGCCCGTCCTTGCCCACGGGTTCCAGAATCCTGCGCTCAAGCAATGACGCCACCAGTTCGTAGACCGTGGATTTGGGACTGCCGATGCCGTTGGCGATATCGTTCGGACGCAGGGGCTGGCCGACTTCCTTGAGGAAATCGAGGATATCGAACGCCCGGTCCAGACCGCGAGCCCGGCGCTTGATGGTGTCTTCGGTCATTTCAGTATGCTCATTGAATTTCACCCTGTAGGAGCTGCCGCAGGCTGCGATCTTTTGATCTTGCCCTGGCAGCACCCTCAAAAAACGCCAGAAGATCGCAGCCTTCGGCAGCTCCTACAAGAGCCACCTCGGTTCAGGCCTTTTTCTTGTAGGCGATGCAGTCGATCTCAACCTTGCAGTCGACCATCATGTTCGCCTGCACGCAGGCCCGCGCCGGGGCGTGTTCGGGTTTGAAGTACTCGCCGAAAACCTTGTTGAAACTGGTGAAATCCCGCGGATCTTCCAGCCACACGCCAGCCCGCACCACGTCTTCCAGGCCATAACCTGCCTCTTGGAGAATCGCGATCAGGTTCTTCATGGTCTGGTGGGTCTGCTCGACGATGCCGCCGACAATGATCTCGCCGTCCACCGCCGGCACCTGCCCTGAAACGTGCAGCCAGCCATCGGCTTCAACGGCGCGGGCGAAAGGACGAGGCGTGCCGCCTGCAGCGGCGCTGCCGGTGCCGTAACGGGTAATGCTCATGAGTGTTTCTCCTGATTGAAAATCGAGTGTTTAAAACCGCGTGCTTTTAAGAAACTCAGCCAGACGCGGCGATTGCGGACGCTCGAACAGGTCCTTGGGCGGACCCTGCTCTTCGATACGACCTTGATTCATGAAAACGATCTTGTCCGAGACCTCGAAGGCAAAGCGCATTTCGTGGGTCACCAGCAGCATGGTCATGCCGTCATCCGCCAGGCCCTTGATCACATTCAGCACTTCGCTGACCAGTTCAGGGTCCAGGGCCGAGGTGACTTCGTCGAACAGCATCAGGCTCGGGTTCATCGCAATGGCCCGGGCAATCGCCACGCGCTGTTGCTGGCCACCGGACAACTGACCGGGAAAATGGTCGCGCCGCTCCAGCAGGCCAACCCTCTCCAGCCACTTCTCCGCCAGGGCCACGGCCTCGTCCTTGTGCAGTTTTTTGACCTTGAGCAAACCAAGGGTGACGTTTTGCAACGCGGTCAGGTGCGGAAACAGGTTGAACTGCTGGAACGCCATGCCGGTCATGGCTCGATGGCGGGCGATGACTTTTTCCGGGTGGCGGATGCGCTTGCCGTTGACCTCGTCATAGCCGATGGACTCACCGTCGAGCAGGATCTGCCCGCCCTGGAATTCTTCAAGCATGTTCACGCAGCGCAGCAAGGTGGTCTTGCCCGAGCCGCTGGAACCGATCAACGTCACCACATTGCCGCGCTGCATGGTCAGGTCGACGCCCTTGAGCACTTCGAGTTGGTCGTAGCGTTTGTGCAAGCCGCGAATGTCCAGCAGCGGTTGGCCGTTTTGGGAATTTGATTGAACTTGAGTCATGGCAAGGCCACCCGCTTTTCAATGTGCCGGCCGAGTAATTCGATGCCGTAGTTGATGACGAAGAACAGAAAACCGGCAAACAGGTAAAACTCCAGGGTCATGAAGGTGCGAGCGATGATCTGCTGGGTACTGAGCAGCAGTTCGGCCACACCGATCACCGACAGCAGCGTCGACGCCTTGACGATCTCGGTCGACGAATTGACCCACGTCGGCAAGATCTGCCGCAGTGCCTGGGGCAACAGCACATAGCCGAGGGACTGGTAGAACGTCAGGCCAATCGCCTTGCTCGCTTCCATCTGCCCACGCGGCAATGCCTGTAGCGCACCGCGCACGATCTCGGCGACGTGGGAACCGCAAAACAGCGTCAGGCCCAAGGCGCCGGCCTGGAATGCGCTGATCTGCCAGCCCATGGCCGGTGCCATGTAGAAACAGGCCAGCACCAGCACAAACACCGGCGTACCGCGGATTACGTCCACGTAGAAGCGAAACGGTGCGCGCATCCAGAACTTGCCGTAGGTCAGTACCAGACCGGCGAACACGCCGATCACCGTGCCGAACAAAATCGCCAGTGCGGACGCCTGCACACTGGTCAAAAAGCCTTGCATCAACGGCTCGCGCGCGACCCACAACTCATGCAACCAACTGGGGGATTCGTACATGGGGCCTCCTATCGGCGGATCGCCAGACGCTGCTCGAGGTAACGCAGCAGCATGGCAATGAGGTAACAGGCCGCGACATACAGCGCCGTAGTCACCAGCCAGGTTTCGATCACCCGGTAGCTCTCGACATTGATCTTGCGCGCGTAATAGGTCAGCTCCGGCACGGCAATCGCCGCCGCCAGCGAGGTGTCCTTGAACAGCGAAATGAAGTTGTTCGACAAGGCCGGCAACACATTGCGCAGCATCACTGGCACGGTGACGTAGGCCTTGACCTGCCATTCACCCAGGCCGATCGCCAGGCCCGCTTCACGCTGGCCCTTTGGAATACTCAGCAGCCCGCCGCGGAACACTTCGGTCAGGTAGGCCCCGGCATACAACGACAGGGTGATGATGAACGACGGGATCTTGTCCAGACGGATCCCCAGGCTCGGCAACGCAAAGTAGATCAACAGAATCAACACCAGAATCGGCGTGTTACGGATCACCGTCACATACACCGATGCCAGCACCCGCAACGCGCGGTGCTTCGACAACAAAGCAAACGCCATCAGCAGGCCGATCACGCAGCCGATGGCGATCGACACCAGCGCCAGCTCCAGGCCCAGACCGAGCCCCGCCAGCAAGGTGTCGAAATCGCGCCACACGGCGGCAAAGTTCAACTGATAGTTCATGGTCGGCATTACCTTGAGCGGGGCGCGTGCGCCCCGCTCTCACGGGATCATTTGAATTCGACGGGGAAACCGATGGCTGGCGACGGCAGGTCCACACCGAACCACTGCTTGAACGACGCCGCGTAAGTCGGGAATTCAACGCCGGTCATGGCTTCATGCAGGGCGGTGTTGACGAAGTTCAGCCAGTCCTGATCGCCGCGTTTGACTGCGCACGCGTAGGTTTGCGGGCTCCAGGCGTAGGCCGGGCTGCGATAACGGCCGGCGTTCTGCACCATCAGGTATTTCACCGAAGACTGGTCGGTGGCTGCCGCATCGGCGCGTCCGGAGTTCACGGCCTGGTACATCAGGTCAACGCTGTCGTACTGATCGACCTTGGCTTTAGGCAACGCCTGGTGCACCAGTTCTTCGGCGTAGACGTTTTGCAGCACGGCCACGGTCAGGCCATCGCCGGCCGCTTGCATGTCCTCGATTTCCTTGTACTTGCTGTTAGCCGGCAGCAAGAGACCAACGCCTTCGCGGTAGTACGGCAGCGTGAAGGCAACTTGCTGGGCACGGCTGGCGGTCACGGTAATGAACTGGCAGCTCATGTCGACCTTGTCGGTCAGCAGGTTGGGAATCCGCGCATCGGAGGACTGCACCACGAACTCCACCTTGCTCGGGTCATTGAACAAACCTTTGGCCACGATGCGCGCAATGTCGATATCAAAGCCCTGCAACTTGCCATCCGCACCCTGGAAGTGCCAAGGCGCATTGGTGCTGCCGGTGCCGACAATCAACTTGCCACGGGCCAGAACACTGTCGAGCTTGCTATCCGCGGCCTGGGCCACGCCCATGGCAGCAGCAGAAGCCGCGAAAAGAAAAACACACGCTTTGAACAAGGAAGGTCGGCGATGCATGGCAAGCACTCCAGGGTGATGTTTATTCCGCTATACCGGAACATGGTATGTAACAACGGAATAGACAGCAGAAAGTGTGCCACAGGATGCGGAAGGAATGTAGGGGGGATTGAAAAGTGTTTTGAATCAGGAGGATGCGCAACAGCGCTGTAAAATTCGTTACCAGACGCACAGGCAATGACCCGCTACCGTTGGCTACAGGCAGCGGGTATCAAGTTCACAACTGGGGCTTCTTGACCGAAAACGGTGCACCTCTGTAGCAGCTGCCGAAGGCTGCGTTCGGCTGCGCAGCAGTCGTAAACTTTGAACCTGACCGTCCTGATGAATCGCGGAGCATGATTTCGCGGCTGCTGCGCAGCCGTACGCAGCCTTCGGCAGCTGCTACAAGGATCGCGTTGCCCCTTGAGCAACGGCATTGGACAACCCCCCATCCGGCTGCTTTATTCAATACCCAAGTGATAAACAATCTTTACAACTGCCACGTGGTCAGCGTGAGTTGTCCTGGGAGGAAGCGATGTCCTTCAAAGTCATGATGGTGTTCGGCACACGACCGGAAGCCATCAAGATGGCCCCTCTTGCACGCGTCTTGCGTCAATGGCCGGGTATCGAACTGAACATCTGCTCTACTGGCCAGCACCGGGAGATGCTTAAGCAGGTTCTTGATTCGTTCGAGTTGGCGGTAGATGAAGACCTTCAAGTGATGACGCAGGGGCAGACCCTCAATGGCCTGTCGGAACAACTGCTGGAACACCTGGACTCAGCCTATGAGCGAGTGAAGCCGGATATCGTATTGGTCCATGGCGATACCACCACCAGCTTCATCGCCGCCCTCGCCGCGTTCAACCGGCAGTTGCCCATCGGCCATGTCGAGGCCGGATTGCGTACCGGCAACTTGCGTGCACCGTGGCCCGAAGAAGCCAACCGGCACCTGACCGGGGTGATCGCCGACCTGCATTTCGCGCCCACCCAGAAGAACGAAGACAATCTGCTGCACGAAGGCGTGCCCAAGGCCAATATCGAAGTCACCGGCAACACAGTGATTGATGCCCTGGTGTGGATGCGCAATCACCAACAGGCGACCCAGTGGCATCCCGCTGCGGATTCACCGCTGGCGGTACTGGACGACGACCGGCGCATGGTGCTGATCACGGGTCATCGCCGGGAGAACTTCGGCGGTGGCTTTCGCAACATCTGCCTGGCCTTGGCCACCCTCGCCGAGCGTTACCCGGATGTGCAATTCGTCTATCCGGTGCACCTCAATCCGCAAGTGCAAAAAGCGGTCTACAGCGTGCTGTCAAACAAACCCAACATCTACCTGATCGCACCGCAGGACTATCAGCATTTCGTCTGGCTGATGGGCCGCGCGCATTTTATCCTGACGGATTCCGGCGGTATCCAGGAGGAGGCACCGGCGATCGGCAAACCGGTGCTGGTGTTGCGCGATGTCACCGAGCGGCCTTCAGTGCTCGAAGGCGGGACCGTGTTGCTGGTGGGCACCGATACCGATCGCATCGTCAAGGAAGCCAGCCTGTTGCTCGACGACCCGTCTACCTTCGAGCGCATGAGCCGCGTGCACTGCCCGTTCGGCGACGGCCATGCCAGCGAGCGGATCGCCAATCGCCTCGGCGTTTGGCTCAAGCACCGCGAGGCGGCGGGTAAAAGGGCATGAGTCTTGGCCTGGTCGACTTCTTCGCCTATGTGCTCTTCGGCCTTAAATATTTCGCCATTATCCTCGCCCTGTTGATGTTCGTGCTGGGGCTCGATGACTTGTTCATCGACCTCGCGTACTGGACACGCAAGCTGATTCGCCGCTGGCGCTACTATGAAAAATTCAAGCGTGCCGACGAGCAACGCCTGTACACCATCGGCGAAAAACCGTTGGCGATCATGGTGCCGGCGTGGAACGAAGTCGGCGTGGTCGGTGAAATGGCGCGCCTCGCGGCCTCGACCATCGATTACGAGAACTACCAGATTTTCGTCGGCACCTACCCCAACGACGCTGAGACCCAGGCCGATGTCGACGCGGTTTGCCTGCACTACCCCAATGTGCACAAAGTCATCTGCGCCCGCCCCGGCCCCACCAGCAAGGCTGACTGCCTGAACAACATCATCGATGCCATCCTGCGTTTTGAAAGCGAGGCGAAAATCCAGTTTGCCGGTTTCATCCTGCACGATGCCGAAGACGTGATTTCGCCGATGGAACTGCGCCTTTTCAACTACCTGCTGCCCAACAAAGACCTGATCCAGATTCCGGTCTACCCCTACGCCCCGGAATGGAAAGGTTTCACCGCCGGTCACTACGTTGACGAGTTCGCTGAAAACCATGGCAAGGACGTGATCGTTCGCGAGGCGTTGACCGGCCAGGTACCCAGCGCCGGGGTTGGCACCTGTTTCAGTCGCAAAGCCGTGAGTGCGTTGCTTGAAGACGGCGACGGCATTGCCTTCGATGTGCAGAGCCTCACCGAAGACTACGACATCGGTTTCCGCCTCAAACAGAAAGGCATGAAATGCATCTTCGCCCGCTACTCGGTAAGCGACCCGAAACTGGCACTCCAGCAGCCTTGGGTGTTCGGCATGAACCGCGCATTTTCCCAGGTGATCTGCGTGCGCGAACATTTTCCTCGGGACTTGCAGCACGCGATCCGGCAGAAATCGCGCTGGATCGTCGGCATCGTGTTCCAGGGCACCAAGAACCTCGGCTGGAGCCCCACGGGCCTGCTTAATTATTTCCTGTGGCGTGATCGTCGCGGGCTGATTGCCTATCTGCTGAGTTTCCTGGTCAACCTGCTGTTACTGGTATTGCTGGCGATGTGGCTGGTGACGGTTATTTCCCCCGACGCCTGGCGTTATCCGTCGATCCTTACCGACAGCACCCTGCTCACCACGCTGCTTTGGCTCAACGGTCTGATGCTGCTCAACCGGCTGTTTCAGCGCGGCTGGTTCGTCACCCGTTATTACGGAATCGTCGAGGGCATGCTGTCGGCGCCACGGATGATGTGGAGCAATTTCGTCAATTTCTTCGCCAATCTGCGGGCCTTGCGGCAAGTCATGGAAATGGGCGACTCGCGCCGCGTGGCGTGGGACAAGACCACCCACGAATTTCCGGCACTGACCCAAGCCAAACGCACACCGCTGGGGCATCGCCTGGTGGAAAAAGGCCTGCTCAGCGAAGAACAACTGGACGCCGCCATCACCAACCCGGTGCGCCGGCGTCTCGGCCATGAGCTGTTGCTGCGCGGTCACATCGACACCACCCAACTGGTGCAAACCCTGGCCGAACAACTGGACATGGAATGGGCGCCGCTCAACCCGTTCAAGCTCGACAAACGCCTGATCGACGCAGTGCCGCGCAAGGTCGCCACGCACTATGGCGTGCTCCCCGCCGCCGAAGAAGGCTCAACGCTGGTGCTGGCCTCCGAAGGCCCGGTCAGCCAAGTGTCGCTGGGCGCCATCAGCCGTCAATTGAAACGCCCAGTGCGGTGTCGCCTTGCTCCTCAGGGGCGAGTGACATTGGGGATCCGCTATTGGTATCCAAGCCCTCGGCAAAGTGCCGATGTGCACCACATGCTCGAAGTGCTTGAGCAGCATCAGGACGATGAGGATTTGCTTGAACGCGTCAGCCATCATCAAGTGCTGCTGGGCAATTTGCTGCAAGTGCGCGGCATGGTCCCGCCGTCGCTGTTCAATCAGGCATTGATCGACTTCGATGCCGAGCGCATGTCGCTGGGCGAACACCTGATTTCGCGCGGCATCATTACCCAACAAGTGCTCGAGCAGGCGCTGGAAGATCAGGCCGCCGAACAGCAGGCCGCTTTCGCCATTGCCAGGGAGGTCGAATGAAACCCGGCAATCGTCAGCACCTTATCGTCTCCACCCTTTTGTTTTGCCTGAGTACCCCCGTGTGGGTGCAGGCCGAGCCGTTGACCGATTTTGAGCAGTTCCGCAGTTTCCCCTACATGGACCGCAGCTATCGCGAGGCGAAAAAAGGTAACTGGGCCGAAGTTGAACGCCTGATGCGTCACCTGCTTGGCAAAGTGCCGAAAAACGATGAAGCGCGAGCCTTGCTGGTGCAGGCGCTGGCCAAACAGCGACGCTACAAGGACGCGGTGCAGGCGCTGCCCGACAACCCGCAAAACAGCGACGCCCTGCTCAATCTGCGCCTGACCTGGATTGAACAGGATCCGCCGGGCAGCGAACAGGTCGAACAGTGGATAGCCAGCAGCAACCTGAACCAGCGCATTCGCCTGTGGCAGGCCTACAGCCTGAGCCTGGCCAAGTTCGGCGGTGCGGCACGGGCGCACGACTGGTTGGCGCAACTGGCGCCCAAAGGTGATCGACGAATCCTGCAACTGGCCAAGGCCAACTGGTCGGAGCAGTTGCGCAACTGGGACGACACCATCAAGGAACTGGCGCCGTTGGCCGCGAACAAGCAACTGGATACACAAGGTTGGCAGCGGCTGGCCAACGCTTACGTACAGCGCCTCGACGAACAGCCGTTGCAGCAACTGTTGCAACAAGCGCCAACGCCGGAAGCCGCGCGCAAGGCTCGATTGGCCATGGTCGACCGGGCGATTGCCATGGGCCACATCCAGCAGGCGCAGCGCTGGATGCAATCGCTGCCAGCCGCCGACCTTGCCGATCCGGCGCAGCGCCAGCGTTTGTGGGAGCTGGCGCGGCAAACCGGCGACAGCGCCACCGTGCAACGCTTGAGCGCAGAACTGCAGCGCCCGTGCCTGGAAACAGCCGAATGGCTTTCGCGCCAGGACCCACAAGCGGCGCTCACTCAATTGAAAAGCTGCCAACCCGAGGACGATCCCCAGGCCTGGCTGATCCTTGCCCAGCGTTTGCAAGCCACTGATCTGTTGCAAAGCACTCGCTTGCCCGAGCCTTGGGACACGCGGCGCCGCGAACGTCTGCTGGATGTCTGGCAGGACGAAGGTCGCAGCGACAAAGTCCTGGCGTACCTTGCCGACCAGCCGCAAACCGCCGAGGTGGTCAAACGCCGCGCCGAAATGCTCCAGGCTTCGGGGCGCAATACCGAAGCCGCGGCGCTTTGGGAGCGGCATTATCAGCAGACCGGCAGCCTCAATTCGCTCAATCAGGCGAGTTATCTGTCACTCAATGCCGGCCAGCGCGAACACACTCAACAATTGCTCGAAAGCGCCTACGATCGCCACGCCGGCAAGCTGCCCCCCGCCGTGCTGCAACGCCTGGCCGGCTTGTATGCCTCATCGACGCCGTCGGCTGCGCAGCAGCAGCGCATGGTCTCGCTGCTCCATCGCGTCGACCCCGCAACGCGCGGCCAACTGCTTGCGCAACTGGCGGAGAACGGCCAGTGCACGGCGGTGCAACAAGCCATCGGCGATCACCCGCAAAGCGTTGGCGACTACCGCGCACTGGGTCGATGCGCCATGCCGCAGCGTCCCGGTGAAGCGGTGGTGTATTACCAACAGGCGCAAAAGCTCGGCGACCTCGACAGCCGCCTGCCGCTGGCCTACGCGCTGGAAGCCGCCGGGGATTCAGCCGACGCCGTTGCGATTTGGCGCAGCATCCCACCGGGAGAATTGAGCGACAACGCCCGACTCACCGCCAGCCGCAGCGCCCTCAACGCCGGCGATGCCTCCAGCGCTGAGCGCTACTGGCAGCAAAGCCGCGCGCGGGGTGCCAATGAATGGGCGCTGGGCGCAGCCATTGCCGATGCCCGGGGCGATCATGCGCTCGCCTTGCAACGCCAGCGTTCCGCGCTCCAGCAGTCGGCGGATGCCGGGCATTTCTACGCGGCATCGGTGACCGCGCAAAAGGCTGGCGACCTGCCGCAAAGCACCGCGTGGCTGGCCGAAGCCGTGCGCCGCGCACCGGACAACCCGCGCTACCGCGCCGATTACGGCATGCGCCTGGCCGGTGCCGAAACCCGGGAAGAACGCGCCCGCGCCGTCCCGTATCTGCAAAGCGCAACCCGGGATTTTCCGGAGGATTATCATCTCGGCGAGACCCTCGCCTGGCGCTACGACGAAATCGAAGACAGCGCTTCGGCCCGCAAAGAACTGCGCCGAGTCATCGATCTGGAGCAAAACCCGGTAGCGGCTGACGACTCAGAGGGCAGCCTGGAAGCGCGCCGTTATCGCCAGCGCCGCGCCCACGAAACGCTTTCGCGCCGTGACACGCGCACCCTCGCCAGCACCTGGTCACCGGCCGGCGTCTCGACCAACGATTTCCTGCTGCCTGACGACACCACCGGTTCCCGACGCCGTGCCAGCTCGCAGAACGTGCAGCTTGCAATGTGGGACCACGCACTCGGCGAAGAACCCAGTCGCGCCGGCAGTACGTTGTCGGTCTACGGGCGCGTGTTGCTCGGCGGCGTCGGTCGTTCAAGCTACGCTGAATCCCTTGGCACCGGTGTCGGCCTGCGCTACAAGCCTTGGGGCACGGCGAACATCAACTTCTACGGAGAGATCTACAAGCAAAGCCAGTTCGATGATCAGGACAACCACGGCTTGAGCCTGGGGCAGATGCTAGTCCCGGAAAAGCTCGCCGATCAGGTCGAGGATCACCGCAAGGACGGCCACACCACCACCGATTACCTGCTGCGCGCCACGGCTTCATTTCTCGATCAGGGGCGATTCCGCAACGATTGGCGGGTCGACGAGAGCGACTGGGAGGAACGCTTCCTCTATCTCGACGCAGCCTGGTGGACCAAGGCCGGCGACCACCAATGGATGTCCCGCTTCCAGCAAGGGCATACCTGGAAACTGCCGTTCAACGGCGCGCAAACCCTGATGCCTTATGGCTTTCTTGAGTTCGCCAGTCAGGACCCGAGCAATGACTGGCGCCAGGACCTGCGCACCGGTATCGGCCTGCGTTGGCAATGGTGGTTCGATGACGACGTCTACAATGCCTATCGCGCTCACCTGTCGGTGCGCACCGAATATCAGCAGTCGTTGGGCGGCAACTTGTATGAAGGCGGCAATGGGGTGCTGTTGGGCGTGGAGTTGAATTTCTGATGCGGCGTTACCTTTTTATTCTGTGCCTGTTGCTCAGCAGCGCGGCGGCCCACGCTGACGAGCGGATTTTCTATCAGCCGCTGAACGTCGACGCCAACTTGAGTGAATCGCAATGGCGTAACGTCTGGCAAGACACCGTCAAACAGGGCACCCACACGGTCATCGTGCAATGGACCGCTTATGGCGACTCCGACTTCGGTGGCGCCGGTGGCTGGCTGGCCAACAGCCTGAAACTGGCGCAGGAACAAGGCCTGAATTTGGTCATGGGGCTGTACATGGACCCTGCCTATTATCAACGCATCGATGAACTCGACAGTGCCGGGCTCGCGAGTTATTGGCAGGCGCAATTGGGGCAATCGCTGGCGCAACAGCAGCGGTTGCGCAGTACGTCGAAGCTGCCCGTCAGCGGCTGGTATGTGCCGATGGAGCTGGATGACCTGCATTTTCTGGCGGCTGATCGCCGGCAAACCCTGCAGCGTCAGCTCAAGGATTTCGCCGGTAAACTCGATGCACCGCTGCATGTCAGCGGTTTCAGCGCTGGCAAACTTGCGCCGCAAGTGAACGGCCACTGGTTGGGTGAACTGGCGAACGCGGGGATTCAGGTCTGGTGGCAGGATGGCGCCGGAACCGGGCGCTTGCCTTTGCTGGTGCGCAACGGTTACACCGCGGCATTGCCCTGCTCCATCGGCATCGTCCACGAAGCGTTCCGCCAGGTCAGTGCCACCGGGCAACCTTTCCGGGCAGAGCCCGCCAGCCCACAAACGTCATCGGCAGGCTGTCATCCCACAGCGGTTTTTTCCCTGCGTTACCGGCCTTGGGGCAAGGTGATTCTCGACAACCAACGCACGCACAAGGGCAACGATGTACAAAACCATTGAAGATGACGTCCTGAAAAAAGCCGCGCCAGCCGCGTTGAAAGCCGAATTTCTTCAGCACGAGTTCGAACGCCTGCACACATTCTGTGTGTTGATTTACCTCGCCAGCATCGCGGTCTGGTTTGCCTACGACCTGATTCTCAGCTTTGTCGGTAACCAGAACTTCACGTGGCGCTCACTGGTGTTTATCGGCGTCTTCACAATCCTGATTGTCGTTTTGCTGTTTACCCGCAGCGCCCGCAAGTTCCAGAAGCTGAACCTGTTGTTCGTCTTCACCATCGCCTTAGGCACGCGCTTGTTGATCGAAGGTGTGCCCGAAGACCACCAGCCGGCCTGGATGCTGCTGGCGGCATCGACCACGCTGTTTACCGCCTCGGTGTTGCCGCTCAGTCGCTGGGCGTTCTTCGCCGCGCAAATCATCACTTGGGCATTCCTCAATCCCTTCTACGACACCGGGATCGAAACGCAGGAACTCAAGGGTGTGATGGCCCTCAGCTATTCGACATTCATTTGCGCACTGACCATCTACAGTTTCATGACTTTGCGTAAAGCCAAACTCTACAATTTCATCATGTCCAAACTGCTGCTGGACCAAGCGTACATTGACACGCTGACGGAAATCCCCAACCGCCGGTCGTTCATGACACAGGCCGACAAGCAACTGCATGCGGTTCCCAGAGAGCCTGACCACTACCTGGCGATGATCGATATCGACAACTTCAAGAAGGTCAACGACGTCTACGGTCACGACATCGGCGATGAGGTGCTCAAACGCATTGCGCAGAACATCAAAGCGGTAATGGGCCACTTCGAATACGCCCGATTGGGCGGCGAGGAATTTGCGATTTATCTGGCGGGCGTGCGCCGGGAAGATGTCGAGGCCTTGGCCGGTGAGCTGTGCCGGGTGGTACGCGAACAACCAACCCAGCATCCGGTGACCATCAGCATTGGCCTGGCTCAAGTACTGGAGGACGACACGTTGAACCAGGCGCTGATCAAGGCGGATGCGGCGTTGTATGCGTCAAAACATACGGGGAAGGATCGGTATACGTTTCACCGTTGAGATCGCCATCGCTGGCAAGCCAGCTCCCACAGGATTTACGCTGAACCTGCAGGAGTTGGCCTGCCAGCGATGGGGCTCTCAAACCCACCGCCCAATCACCCTCCGATACGCGCCAACAGCACCCGCTTCACCCGCCGCTCTTCCACCGACATAACCGTCAGACGCCAGCCTTCCCACTCATGACTGTCACCTTTCATGGGCAAGCGGTCCAACAGGCTGACCACCAACCCGGCCAGGGTTTGATAATCCTCGGTAGGCTCGGCAGCAAACCCGGTGTGCTGACGTACCCGCGCCAGGTTCAATGCGCCGCTGACCACGAACCCGCCCTTCTCCTCGACCACGTCCGGGCCTTCGATTTCGCTGGCGTCGGGCAATTCGCCGGCAATCGATTCGAGGATGTCGGTCATGGTCAATACGCCGACGAAGTCGCCAAATTCATTGACCACAAACGCAATGTGCGTCGACGCCTTGCGCATCTGCTCCAGCGCATTGAGGATCGAATAGCTCTCCAGCAGATTGATCGTCTGGCGCGCCAGGTGTGCAAGGTCCGGTTCGTTGCCGGCCAAAAACTCCTTCAACAATTCCTTTTTGTGCACGAAGCCCAATGGTTCATCCACGGCACCGTCGCGGATCAGCGGCAGGCGCGAATAGGACGAATGCATCAGACGCGTGCGAATCGCCTCGGGGTTGTCCGCCAGGTCGATGTGATCGACATCGGCACGCACCGTCATCAATGTGCGGATCGGTCGCTCGGCCAGTTGCAGCACACCACTGATCATCACGCGTTCGCGGCGATCGAACAGCTCCTCGCTGGGCGCCTCGCCGTTGTCGAGCATGTCGGCGATTTCTTCGCCGACTTCTTCCACCGCCAGCTTTCGCCCGCCCAGCAGGCGCATCACCGCGTGGGCAGTCCGTTCGCGCATCGGCCGCAAACCCTGCATCGAGCGTTTGCGGCGGGCCCGGGCGATCTGGTTGAACACCTCGATCAGGATCGAGAAACCGATAGCCGCATACAGATAGCCCTTGGGAATGTGGAAACCCAGGCCTTCGGCGGTCAGCGCGAAACCGATCATCATCAAGAAGCCCAGACACAGCATGATCACCGTCGGGTGCGCGTTAACGAATCGGGTCAGCGGCTTGCTGGCGACGATCATCAGGCCAATGGAAATGATCACCGCGATCATCATCACCGCCAGTTCATCGACCATACCCACGGCGGTAATCACCGCATCGAGGGAGAACACCGCATCAAGCACGACGATTTGCGCGACGATGGGCCAGAACAGCGCATAAGCCGTGTTGGAGGAACGCTGGCCGACGTGACCTTCGAGGCGCTCGTGCAACTCCATGGTGGCTTTGAACAACAGGAACACACCACCGAACAACATGATCAGATCACGACCAGAGAAGCTCTTGTCGAACACCTCGAACAGTGGCTGGGTCAGGGTCACCAGCCAGGAAATACTCGCCAGCAAGCCCAGGCGCATCAGCAATGCCAGGGACAAACCGATGATCCGCGCTCGATCGCGCTGGTGCGGCGGCAACTTGTCCGCGAGGATCGCGATAAACACCAGGTTGTCGATGCCCAGCACCAGTTCCAGCACAATCAGTGTCAACAAGCCCAGCCATGCGGTGGGGTCAGCTAACCATTCCATAAAAACGTCTCGATCTCTTCAGTGAATTCAGAATGCCGGGCACGACAAAGCGCGGCGCAGGGGCCGTGGAGCGGCAATGTGAGGGGTAATCTGAAACCTGAAGACCGGGTGTTTCGCGTGCGTCAAGACCGCGCACTGGCGCGAGGGGAAAGGATAACTGGGGGGCTCCGTGAGGGTGTTCATGCAAGTCCTGAAAGCAAAAAAGGACTTGAATCGTACAGGCGATAGCGCTGATTCCTACAGCTTGAAATCATTTCAAAATCTGTAGCAGATCAAAAAAACGCATTCCAAGGTAGGAGCTGCCGAAGGCTGCGATCCTTGGGGATTAACCCGAATGCTTGATCTGCTCGATGTAACGCACCACGGCCGGCGACTTCTCGAACCGCCGATGAATCAATGCCAGCCACGAGGTCGCCTGGCAATCGGCGATCTGCCGATATATCACGTTCGGCAAACTCACATGCCCCACCACCGATTCCGGCACCATCGCCACACCCTGCCCCAACGAAACCAGTGCAATCACCGCCACCAATCCACCGGGCTGCGCGCCCAGCTTCGGCACAAACTCGCCCTGAGCGGCGACTTGCAAGGTGCCCACCACTTGCTCGGGCAGGATGAAATTCTCGTTTTGCAGGTGCATCGAGTTGATCACCGGCAAACGGTTGAGCCATGAATCAACCGGCAGTGCCAGGACGAAGCCCTCATCGTTGAGCCGCAGGCTTTCGATACCCTCGGGCAACGCCAAGGGACAGCGGATGTAGCCCAAATCAAAGCGCCCCTCGAGGATCATGTTCGGCAGGCTGGCCATGGGGCTTTCCCGCACATTGAGGCTGACATCCGGAAACTGCGCGGCAAAATTCTGAACCTGTTTTTGCAGCACGCCGGAGTACACCGCTGAAGCGACGTAACCCAGTTCGATATGCCCGACATCGCCGCGACCGGCGCGCTGGGCATTACGCTGGGCAGATTCGAACTGACGCACCGTGGCCTCGGCCTCAATCACCAGCGCCGCACCGGCCTCAGTCAGGCTGACGTCCCGCGGCTGACGCAAAAACAGGCGAGCGCCCAACTCCGTTTCCATGTCCTGAATTTGCCGGGTCAGCGTCGGCGGCGCGATGCCCAGTTGTTCGGCGGCGCGGGTGAAATTGCGATGGCGGGCGACGGCGAGGAAATAGCGGAAATGGCGGATGTCCATGGGTGCATTAGCTCAAAGGTAATGAAGTGATCAATCGCGCCTAACAAAGACACCGTCAGCCAGCGATAAGCTGCACGAACCGCCACAGTAGAGAACCTTTACCATGCCCGTCAAACCCGAGGTGAGCCCACGCCTGACCTTACTCACTGCCTCCGCCGTGTGCTCGCTGATCGTCCTCGACACCAACATTGTCGCCGTTACCTTGCCCAGCATTGCCCGTGATCTGGGGGCCAATTTCGCCGACATCGAATGGGTGGTCAGTGCCTACATGCTGGCGTTCGCCGCGCTGCTGTTGCCGGCCGGTAGCCTGGCCGACCGGTTCGGTCGGCAGAAAACCCTGATGTGGGGCCTGGGGATTTTCATCCTCGCGTCACTGGGCTGCGGGGCGGCGCCAAACGCGCTGTTTCTCGATATCGCCCGCGCGATCAAAGGTGTCGGCGCGGCGTTGCTGCTGACCTCGGCACTGGCGTCCATCGGCCACACCTTTCACGATGAAGCTGAACGGGCCAAGGCCTGGGCGTTCTGGGGCGGCTGCATGGGCGTCGCCATGACCGCCGCGCCGACCCTGGGCGGCTTGATTACCGAATACGTGGGCTGGCGCTGGATTTTCTACCTCAACCTGCCAGTCGGCCTGTTCCTGATGTACATGGTCTGGCGCGCGGTGCCCGAATCGCGCGATGCTCAAGCCGCGCGCCTTGATCCGTGGGGCAGCCTGGCTTTCAGCGCGAGCCTGTTGTGCCTGATCTGGGGTTTGATCGAAGCCAACCGCATCGGCTGGAACAACCCGCTCACTTACGCTCGCCTGATTGGCGGCGCGCTGCTGTTGGGGTTGTTCGTGGTGATCGAACGGATGCAACAACGTCCGATGATTGACCTGCAACTGTTCCGCCACCCGCGTTTCATCGGCGCCCTGCTCGGCATGTTCGCTTATGCCGCGTGCGCTCAGGTGATGATGACGATGCTGCCGTTTTACTTGCAGAACGGGCTGAGTTTCACCGCCGTCTCGGCGGGTTTGGGCATGCTGCCGTTTGCCGTCACGATGCTGATCTTCCCGCGCATCGGCGCGCGGCTGACCGGGCGCATCAGCCCGGCAAACATGATGGCGATCGGCTTGACGCTGGTGGGCATCGGTAACTTGCTCAGCGCCTGGGCGGTCAACAGCGGCGGCTATCTGCCGTTTGCCCTGGCGATTGCCGTCACCGGTGCCGGTGCGGGCCTGCTCAACGGCGACACGCAGAAAAACATCATGGCCTGCGTGCCCCGCGAACGCACGGGCATGGCTTCGGGCATGAGCACCACCATGCGCTTCAGCGCGGTGATGCTGGCCATCGGGGTCTATGGCGCGTTGCTCGCCGGCCACACCGAACAGCAACTACACATGGGTTTGTCGACGCAGGCGCCAGCGTTACTCGAGCAATCGAAGGACGTCGCCTCACGGGTGGTGGCAGGTGACATGAGCGCGGCAATGAGCCTGGTACCCGAAGCGACGCGGGCACTGATCGAACCTGTCGCTCGACACGCCTTCGTCGCAGGTTTCAGCCTGTTGTTGTGGGTTGCGGGGTTGGCGGCATTACTCGGCGCGCTGGTGGTGGGCACGCTGATGCGCAATCCGATCCCTGCGCCCCAACCGTCCCTAGTGCTTGAATGAGGCCAGCACCCATTCGGCGTTCGCATCACAGGCCATGCCTTCGGGCCGGGCCTGGATGTTCTCGATCAACCCCGGCAACTGCGCTTTGCTCTGGGCGAGGTGCTGTTGCATCGCTTCGATCTGCTCGATCTTGCGTTGCAGGGTATTCAGGATTGAAGGTGACTGACACGCCGGTGTCGTGAGCAGGCTCGTTCACAGGAGAACGCTTTTCCAGCGTAGGAGCGAGCCTGCTTGAGATAGCGTCAGAACATTCAACCCACAACCAAAGCCAGGCATTAGCTAAGCACCACTACGCCACCCGGCAACTCCGTGCACTTGACCCCATACGCATCACGAATCAACAACGCCACACCCGCCAGTTGATCGAGGCTGAACCGCGCCTGCACCTTGCGCTTGCCCAGCTCGCTGTTGAGCAACAGCAACATGCCGGGACGATAGCGGTTGATTTCATCGATCACCGACGCCAGCGTCGCATCGTTGAACACCAGCACTTGCTGACGCCAGGCAATCACCGCCGCCGTGTCGACCGATTGCAGCGTCCCGACCTTCCGGGTGTCGTAGGTCAGTTGCTGACCGGATTCCAGGCGAATGCTGTGGCCCAACGCATCCACTTGCAGCGCGCCTTCCAGGCAAGTGACGCACACACTCTGATTGAGATTGCGCAAATTGAACCGGGCTTGACTGGCGCTCAGCCAACCGCCTCCGGCCTCAACTTTGAGGGGTGTATTGGCGTGTGCCAGAACTTCGACTTCACCGCTGAGCAATTCCAGGGCCTGGCTGCCATCGGCGCTTTGCCGGCGATTGATGCGCGTCTGGGTGTTGAGTTCCAGGCTCATGCCGTCGGCCAGATCAAACCGGCGCTGCTCGCCGACTTCAGTGATGTAGTCCGCGCCCAGCCCGGAGACCCCGCCCGGTACGGTCGCGCGAATCATCAAGAACGCCGCCGACGCCGCGATGGCACCACCAAGAAACGCCCGGCGTCCCAGGTGCCGCGGCGCCTGCAATTGTTCGGTCGCTGGTCGTAATTGCTGCCACAGCAGCTTGGCCTGCTCAAACGCCCGGGCATGTTCAGGGCTTTGCGCGCACCACTCGCGCAGGGCATGCGCATCGGCCGCAGTCGCCCGGCCGGAGGTCAACAGGACCAACCAACCCTGGGCTTCGCGGGTGAGCCGGTCCTGAGGCTCGGCCTCGGGCGGCGTAATTCGAAAGATGTTCAAAGCGCGGGGGTACTCACGGATTATTCGGGACTCTACTCTCAAGACGGTTTTCCCGCGCCGGGACCGAACCTCTGAATGACTTTTCTTTCCAGGCGCCCGGCGCAATGGCCCAACGCGGCTTTGATTTCCTTCTCGACCATGCGTGTCGAAATGCCGAAACGCTGGGAAATTTCCAGGTGTGGCGCCTCTTCCAGGCGGGCGGCGATGAAGATTTTTCGCCGCCGCGCCGGCAACTCGTACAGCGCGCTGAGCAGCAACTGGATTTCTTTCTGGCCACCCACGACACGCGCCGGGTCCAGGGCTTCGTCGGACACCTGCAACAGCTCCTCCACTTCGCTGCCCGTCAACAAGCGAGCATCCGACTGGCGCCGGTCGGCGGCGATGTTCAGCGCCATGCGATACAAATAGGCATTGGGCTGGGCGATGTCCGGCGCCTCTTCCATGCGGTCGACCCGCAGGTAAGTTTCATGCAGCACATCGTTGGCCAGGTCTTCCGAACCCAGACGTCGGCGCAGGCGCACCCGGAAGTCGTCGTAGGACGTCAGAAACAGCCTGACCATCGATTTTTTTCCGGTGTCTTTCATCCCCCGGAAACTCCTTTCCCTTTTAAGCAGTCCATGCGTTTTCCTGACGATTCCGGTAACAAAAGCAGCGTGACCGGCTGGCTCAGAGAGCTGGGTGCCGGGCGTTCGATATCCAGGTTGCGCAAGCTTTCCACCAGCGCGGCATCGCGCTGAACATCCCCCGTCGAACTGACCAGACGGCTGTACTGAACCACTCCGTCGCGGCCGATCCACAGTTGCAGCAACGCGCGAAAACTCCCTGGCCGGATCAATGACGAGCGGCACAGGCTGCGTTCAATCGCGCTTTGAATCGATGCTGCATAACTGCTGCCCGACAGCGCCGTTCCCCTCTCAACATGCGCCGCCGCGGCCGGCACTGGAGCGACCGTCGCCTTTTGCAAAGTGAAGGCATCCGCCCGCGCATACCGGGCCATCAACCCACTGCCGCTGAGCATCTGGCTCAAGGCATCGGTGGCGCTCAAGCGCCCCTTGACCGCCAGCGAGCGTCGGCCGCGGGTCAATTGCCGATCCACCAACACCGCCATGCCGGTCGTACGGCTGAACTGTTCAAGGGCGCTGGCCAGTTCCTGGGCCGGAATATCCAGCACCTGGGGTGTCGCGGCATCCAGCGGTTCAGCCATGGCAAACGAAGAAATCAACACGATCAGCAGCGCCAGGCACACCTGCCGGACATGTATCAGCGAAATCTGGCGCGCGTCCCTGACTCTGCCTCGTTGCACGACTGACTTGCCCCTGAAAACCGTCATCCTGATGACTGTTTATGAATCTGGTGTGACGGGCCGTGCAAAAAAACCATCATGAGATATCAAATCGCTATGCATTAGACTCAAGCGCATGCACGGCCCGTCCGGGCTGGACAGGAGGTCTTCAATGAACAGGTTATCGAGTGTCGCAGCGGGCGTGCTGCTGATGAGCGCAGTCTCACTGTCGCAGGCTGCGCAGCCCTCGGGTTGCGTAGAGGTATCGGTGGATGGCTACAAGGCGCCGGACTACAACTGCCTGAGCCAGCAGATGGGGAACAACCCTGAAGGCGCCGCCGCTGCGCAGAAAAATCTGGAAGCGATGAACGTACCGGTCAACAAGCGCCCGCCCAATCAGGTTGGCCTGGCAACCCCGGCAGCCACCAGCACGCGCATGGGCAACACCTTTGGCACCTCGGTAAAACCGCAGCGCCCTGCAACTACGCCTTGAAAGCTCCCGCAGGAGCTGTCGAGTGAAACGAGGCTGCGATCTTTTGATTGGATAAAAGCCAGATCAAAAGATCGCAGCCTCCGGCAGCTCCTACAAAAGCAGGGCTCAGGTGCTGGGCGCTTGCCGAAAACTCACCGCCAGACGATTCCAGCTATTGATGGTGGTGACCGCGATGGTCAGGTCCACCAGTTCAGCCTCGCTGAATTGCGCCCGCGCCTGTTCAAAGACATCGTCCGGCACATGGCTTTGCGAAAGCAGGGTCACCGCTTCGGTCCAGGCCAGGGCTGCACGCTCACGCGGGTTGAAGAAATTGCTGTCGCGCCAGACCACGATCGAATACAGGCGTCGGTCGGTCTCGCCCAGACGCCGGGCATCCACCGAGTGCATGTCGGTGCAGAACGCACAGCCATTGAGCTGCGAGGCGCGGATCTTGATCAGGTGCAGTAACGCCGCTTCGATGCTCAGGCTGCTGGTCAACGCCTCCATGGCGATCATCGCTTTCATCGCTTTGGGTGAAGCGCTGTAGTAATCCAGGCGGGGGTTCATGGCGCGGCCTCGTGCAGCGAAGAGATGCCCTTCAAGGTAGTCGTTGATACGCGTGCGTTACAGGTCCAATTCTGCGAAAAAACCGTGGACCACGCGGTGCCAGACCAATTCACCCTTTTTGCACCACACAACTTCTGCACCCACACCGTATGAGGGTAATCTGGCGCGACGCACACGCGCCTCAATTGCCCCCGGAGCCTCGCCGGTATGGAACTACATGTTGTCATCAATGGCCGCAAGGACCTGGCAGGCCAGTTGTACAACCAACTGCGCAGCGCCATCGAATCGGGCCGTCTGGCGGCGGGGACACAGCTTCCACCCAGCCGCTTGCTTGCCGAGCAACTGGGTATTTCACGCAAGACCATTTCCGATACGTACGCGCAACTGACCTACGAAAACTTCCTCACCGGCGTGATCGGCAAAGGCACGTACGTCAATGCGCGCACCTCCAGGGTCGAACGCAAGCAAAGCCATTCGGAGCTTGCAGGTTTCGAGGTGATCGAGTCCTGGCGCAACCTGCCGGTGTTTCTGCGCCACCCGACGCTGGAAGGCTCGCTGCGTTATGACTTCATTGGCGGCGCCACCAGCAAGGGCCAGTTTCCCCAGGATGACTGGCGACGCTGTACGTCCCACGCCTTGCGCCAGATTGCAGCGTCCAAGGGTTTCTACAGCCTGCCCGAAGGCCTGCCGGCGCTGCGCAACGCCATCGCACGGCACATCGCGTTCTCCCGCGGGGTCAACTGCCAGGACGAAGACGTGGTGGTGTGCAACGGCGCACAACAGGCGCTGGACATCATTTCCCGAGTACTGACGCGTCCGGGCAGCATCGTCGCCATGGAAGACCCCGGTTATCCGCCCGCGCGCCTGCTGTTCGGCACCCACGGCGCCACAGTGGTCGGTGTGCCGGTGGACGCCGAAGGCATTCAGGTGGACAAGATTCCCCTCGGCACCCGGTTGATCTACGTCACCCCATCGCACCAGTTTCCCCTGGGCATGCCCATGAGCCAGGAACGGCGGATCGCGCTGCTGGCCAAGGCCCATGAGCTGGGGGCGATCATCATCGAGGACGACTACGACAGCGAGTTCCGCTACGAAGGCCGCCCTACGGACTCACTGCAAAGCATGGATGAGCGCGGGATCGTCGCCTACGTCGGGACGTTCTCCAAAACGTTGTTGCCGGAACTGCGCCTGGGTTACGCGATCCTGCCGCCGGCGATTCTCGAAGCCGTGGTGCGTGCCAAGCAGCTTACGGACCTGCACACCTCCACCCTGCCCCAATGGGCACTGGCCAAATTCATTGCCGAAGGCTGCCTTCTCAAGCACATCCGGCGCTGTCATACGATTTATGCGGGCCGACGCGAGCGCATTCTTTCGCGCATGGCGGGTGATCTCTCGCCATGGCTTGAACCGGTGCCCAGTACGGCGGGTTTTCACATGGTGGTGATGTGCAAAGTGCCCATCGACATTCCGGTGGTCATTGAACTGGCGAAAAAAGTGGAAGTCGGGCTTTACTCCATCGAGGCCTTTTTCCACCAGCAACCGGCAAAGGCCGGGTTTCTGATGGGCTTTGGCGCCATAGAAACCCTGGACATCGACACCGCCCTGGATCGCCTGCGATACATTTTGCAGCAAGTCGCCTGACGGATTGGTCTGCGGCTTTATCCGGCGATTGGCTATTGGTGGTCCGGGGGTGCAGGCCTATCCTGCATAGGCGTTATCCCTCAGTGAGCAGGATTCGTCCGGCCTGATTCAGGAGTGTGAGCCAATGTCCAACGAAGTGATCAATACCGTAAAGGTGCAGGCCGTCAGCGGCCGCTCGGAAGAGCTGGGCAAGCAACTGCAAAAGATTGTCGAAACCCTGCGCGAGTTACCGGGCTGTGATTCCTATATGGTCGACCGCTGCCCCGAGGACAGTAACCGCTGGACCGTCAGCGCCCACTGGCAATCGGAAGCGGCCATGCAGTCGCACTTCAACAGCCCGCAGGTGCAAGGCTTCATCGACCTGATCGATTGCCAGCTGGCCAATGCCGTAGACTTCAACAGCTTTCCGATTCGCTAAAAGAAAGATAGAAAGATCGCAGCCTGCGGCAGCGCCAACAGGGGGTTATGCGTTTCCCTGCAGGCGCTGTCGCAGGCTGCGATCTTTTTCTTTATACGGCAGAGATTGGTCACCTGACCTTCCCGAATATTGGCTGTTTGATTACCGCCCGCGGCGACTTAGATTGGTCCCAGACCACTCACCCACCGCAGGTAATGAACCATGAACGTTTTGCGCATCTGTGCCGCTCCCTTTGTTGCCCTGACCTTGACCGTTTCTGCCTCGGCATTCGCCCATGAAACCGGCGCGCCTTCGGAGAAGGTCACGGTGCTTCAGGAGCAACTGCTGAAAAACGTCCCGGGCAAAAAAGCCCTGATGATCGAAGTCGACTACAAACCCGGCCAATCGTCCATCGCCCACAAACATGACGGTACGGCCATGGCCTACGTGCTATCGGGCGCCATTACCTCGCAAGTGAAAGGCGAAAAAGCAGTCACCTACAAGGCTGGCGAGTATTGGTACGAAGCGGCCGGCTCCGAGCACCTAGTGTCAAAAAACGCCAGTGCAACCCAACCGGCCAAGTTGCTGGTATTCATGGTGTTGTCGCCGGACGAGCCGGTGCTGGTGCCATTGAAAAACTGATGGCTGAACGTACAGCCATAAATGAAAAGGCTCGAAACACTGTTTCGAGCCTTTTTATTGCTTCAAGTCATTAACCACGATTGTTTAAACCAAACAAAACTATTGGCAGCCAGATAACTAAACATTTGACCGTTTCATCGAGCCATTCCCGGTTTAGTCTGGAATAACTGCCGGCTCATTCCGGCGATATAAACTTTCCGACTGATGTTGTTTCACTGGAGAGACACCATGAAACTTGCGCTTGTCAGTACGTTAACGATAACGGCTGTTTTGGCTGGCTGTTCGATTCCTACCGCGCCTTCCGCGGTGTCTTCGCTGGACGGAATCTTTACCGAACCCGTGGGCCGCAGCAACGTAACCCGCATTCCCAACGGCAGCCAAGTGTCGCTGGGCGTGGTGTACAGCCGCAATACCCAGGCCAACCGCGCTTACCTGCAGGATTACCAGGCCAACGCCGGCACCGGTTTCGGCCAGAGCCTGCTGGTACAAACGATCCACGATGCCTACGTCGCCACTTCCAAGCCCGACCTGGCCGTGGACTGGGTCAAGGCGTCGCTGCAACGCCAGTTTGGCTCGGTCACCGTGTACCCGGACATGCAGAGCCTGAAAGCCGCCAAGCCGGACGTAATGGCCATCGTCGACAGCCGCAGCCAGTTGATCACCTCCCGCAGTTCAGATGTCGAGTCCAAAGTCAGTGCCGACTTTTATGATCGTAACTTTAATTACATCGGGACGGCTCAAGGTCATGACGCCAAGGCGCTAAGTCCGGTATGGGCCGACTTCAAACGCAGTGAAGAGATCGTTGCCGATATTAACGAACAACAGAATGTGCAAGTAAGGGCGCTGCAGAAGTTTGACCAGTCGCTCAACAATTTGCTGACTAGTCCGACAAGTAATGTGTCGATGATTGATAATCAAACAAGTCAGAAGTTGTATTGACTTCAAAGACCGACCACAACAAAAATCCAAAAAAAGCCCCGCATCTTTTAATGCGGGGCTTTTTCATTCAGCGCCTGATCAGGCCGCTGGTTCCAGCTCGGCGGCGACAGCGGCAGGCACCACCGCCTGCCCGCTCAACGCCAGGTCCAACAGTTCACGGTTGGCTACCGCGTACATGGCGTAGTCGGTGCCGCTGGCGGCACGGATTTCCACCAGCATGGCACGCCAGCGTTCGATCATGCTTTCGTGCTGCGCCATCCACAGCGCCAGGCGTGCTTCCACGTCCTGGGTGCCGTCACCCTGTTGCAGGACCGAGATGGTGATCGCACGCTGCTGCCAGTCGACGTCATCGCGGAACGCTTCACGGGCCAGTGCCTGCCAGTTGTTTTCAACCGGCAGAGCGCTGATCTGTGCCAGGTACCAGGTGATATCCAGCGCGCTGCCAACGGCGAAGTACGCCTTGGCCACGTCCGCCGGGTCCTGACCGGTCACGTCGGAAGCCTCGATGATCGGCAACAGCGTGTACAGGTGCGAAGTGCCAGCCACCATGCGTGCCAACAACTCCGGCACACCGGCTTCGACGTACGCCTGATAACGGGTCTGCCAGGTTTCGCGGATCTCGCCACTGAGCAGCTCGTCGAGCTTGAGGCCCAGCTCCTTCAGGTGCGGACCGAAGTGCGCGACGTCACGGGCAGCGTTCTGCTCGTTGCGACGGGCACGCAGGAACCAGCGCGTGGCGCGACGGCCCAGACGCATCAGCTCATCCATCAGCTCCAGTTGCACGTCAGCGGACACCTGATAATCCAGGGCTTCGATCTGACGGAACCAGTGCGGGAGATGGAAAATGTCGCGCACGATCACATAAGCCCCAGCCACGTTCGCCGGGCTCATGCCGGTCGACTCTTTGAGTCGTTGAACGAAAGTGATGCCCATGTGATTCACCAGATCGTTGGCGATCTGGGTGCTGACGATTTCGCGCTTCAGACGGTGACGGCGCATGGCTTCGGAGAACTTGCTCACCAGGGTCGGCGGGAAAGCGGTTTCCATGTCGCGGGTCAGGTAGTCGTCGTCCGGCACCAGGGAGCCCAACAGCTGCTCCTTGAGGTCGATCTTGCTGTAGGAGATCAGCACCGACAGCTCGGCACGGGTCAGGCCATGGCCTTCTGCGATTCGCTCGTTGAGCGCTTCTTCGTTCGGCAGGAACTCGATGGCGCGATCCAGCTTGCCGCGGCCTTCCAGATCGTTCATCAAGCGCTTGTATTCGGCAATCCGCGGCAGAGCACGACGGGCCGCCAGCGACAATGCCTGAGTCTGCTTGTAGTTGTTGCCCAGCACCAGGTTACCGACTTCGTCGGTCATGCTCGCCAGCAACTGGTTGCGTTGCTTGTCAGTCATGTCGCCGGCCTGAACCACTTCGTTCAGCAGGATCTTGATGTTCACTTCGTGGTCGGAGCAGTCCACGCCACCGGCATTGTCGATGAAGTCGGTGTTGGAACCGCCACCATTGAGACCGAATTCCACACGACCCAGCTGGGTCATGCCGAGGTTACCGCCCTCGCCTACGACTTTGCAGCGCAGTTCGTTGCCATTCACACGCAGTGCATCGTTGGCCTTGTCGCCGACATCGGCGTGGCTTTCGCTGCTGGCCTTGACGTAAGTACCGATACCGCCGTTCCACAACAGATCCACCGGTGCCTTGAGCAAGGCATTGAGCAGTTCGGTCGGGGTCAGCTTGTCGGCCTTGATGTCGAAGCGTTCCTGCATCTGTGGGGAGATCGCGATGCTCTTCGCGCTGCGCGAGAAGATACCGCCACCTTCGGACATGATGCTGGTGTCGTAATCCGACCAGGCCGAACGTGGCAGGTCGAACATGCGCTGACGCTCGGCGAAGCTGGTCGCCGGGTTCGGGTTCGGGTCGATGAAGATGTGCAGGTGGTTGAACGCTGCGACCAGTTGCAGCTTGTCGGACATCAACAAGCCGTTGCCGAACACGTCACCGGCCATATCGCCGACGCCCACCACGGTGATGCTGTCTTCCTGAACATTGATGCCGCGTTCGCGGAAGTGGCGCTGTACGCCGACCCAAGCGCCCTTGGCGGTGA
>Ga0247818_10000096_pt1 | contig 49433 bp, 44 predicted proteins | sample 13C_Glucose_Day1_FD_192424 | JGI IMG/M metagenome (GOLD analysis project Ga0247818, IMG submission 192424) | Soil microbial communities from agricultural site in Penn Yan, New York, United States - 13C_Glucose_Day1 | ecosystem: Environmental > Terrestrial > Soil > Agricultural land | place...
AAGAGCGGGAGTATACCCGATTCATTGCTGCGCACGCCCCCTGGAGCCTTATGCCACGCTGCTTTTGGTGTTCCGAAGATCCGCTGTACATGGCTTATCACGATCAGGAGTGGGGCACGCCGCTACGCGATGCGCAGGGATTGTTCGAGTTGCTTTTGCTCGAAGGGTTCCAGGCCGGGCTTTCCTGGATCACCGTGCTGCGCAAACGCGAGCATTATCGGCAGGTGATGTTTGGGTTTGATGTCCAGCGCGTGGCGCAGATGAGCGATGCCGAAATCGATCAATTGATGCTCGATCCAGGCATTATCCGCAACCGTCTCAAACTCAACGCGGCCCGGCGTAATGCCCAGGCCTGGCTGGCGCTGGAGGACCCGGTGGCGTTTCTCTGGTCCTTCGTCGGTGGCCAACCGGTGATCAACCATTTCAAGGATCGCAGTGAAGTCCCGGCTGTCACGCCGACGGCCGTGGAGATGAGCAAAGGCCTGAAAAAAGCCGGTTTCACGTTCGTCGGGCCGACCATTTGCTATGCCCTGATGCAAGCCTCGGGCATGGTCATGGACCACACCCGGGATTGCGATCGCTACGCGCAGCTGGCGAACGGCGGTTAGAATGGCCGGTTCTCGCACAGCACAAGATCAGGAGTGACCTGTGGATAAGTTTAAAGGCGCCTTGCTGGTAGGCGCTCTGCGGCTGTTTGCCTTGCTCCCGTGGCGAGCGGTGCAGGCCGTGGGCTCGGCGATTGGCTGGATGATGTGGAAATTCCCCAACCGTTCCCGCGACGTGGTGCGAATCAACCTGTCCAAATGCTTTCCGGACATGGACCCGGAAGAGCGTGAGCGCCTTGTCGGCCAGAGCCTCAAAGACATCGGCAAGTCGCTGACTGAAAGCGCCTGCGCCTGGATCTGGCCGGCTCAACGCTCCATCGACCTGGTGCGCGAAGTCGAGGGCCTGGATGTTTTGAAAGACGCCCTCGCCTCCGGCAAAGGCGTGGTCGGCATCACCAGCCACCTGGGCAACTGGGAAGTGCTCAACCACTTCTATTGCAGCCAGTGCAAACCGATCATTTTCTACCGTCCGCCAAAACTGAAGGCGGTGGACGAGTTGCTGCAAAAGCAGCGAGTGCAATTGGGCAACAAGGTCGCCGCTTCCACCAAGGAAGGCATCCTCAGTGTCATCAAGGAAGTGCGCAAAGGTGGTGCAGTGGGCATTCCCGCTGACCCGGAACCGGCCGAATCCGCCGGGATCTTCGTGCCGTTTTTTGCCACCCAGGCGCTCACCAGTAAATTCGTGCCGAACATGCTCGCCGGCCACAAAGCGGTCGGCGTCTTCCTGCACGCCCTGCGCCTGCCGGATGGTTCAGGCTACAAGGTGATCCTGGAAGCCGCGCCAGAGGCCATGTACAGCACTGATACGGCAGAGTCCTGCGCGGCCATGAGTAAAGTGGTCGAACGTTATGTCGGGGCTTATCCGAGCCAGTACATGTGGAGCATGAAACGCTTCAAGAAGCGTCCGCCGGGCGAAGAGCGTTGGTATTGATTCAATTGGCATGATCTGTGGATAACCTTGCACTCAGGTTTATCCACAGCCGTTCACTCAAGGGCGCAGCAGATGTCCGAACACCGCAAATCCTTTCGCATCAAGATTTGCCACGAAAGCTTTGGCGAATGTCTGGGCCAGACGCGCAATCTGTCGACCACGGGTGTGTACGTCAAGCATCCCGGGCTGTCGACGTTGCACAAAGGTGCAGTGGTTTACGGGCAGGTTCAGGACTTACCCACAGGCGCGCCACGGGTGCGCATGGAAGTGGTGCAGGTGGACGCCGAGGGCATCGGTTTGCGTTATCTCTGATCGGCGCGATCGAGCTTTTTCAGGAACACCGTCATTTCTTTCTCGGCCTGCTTGTCGCCATGGGCGCGAGCGGCTTCCAGGCCCTGTTCCCAGGCTTGGCGAGCGGCCGCATGGTCCATCAGCGCCAGATGGGCCTTACCCAGTAATTTCCACGCCGCCGAATACTTCGGATCGATTTCAACGCAGCGCTGGAAATGCTCCACAGCCTTGGCGTTCTCCCCCAAATCCAGATAACCCTTGCCCAGGCCGAAGCGCAGCAATGAGTTATCCACACCCTTGGCGAGCATTTTTTCCAGGGATTCGATCATGTTGGCTCCTTCGACACCTTGAAGCGAAGATTAAAAGATCGCAGCCTTCGGCAGCGCCTACACCGATCTCTGCAGGCTGCGATTTGGCAATGTCAGGTCAGAAAAAGCTCAACCCGACATGGAACAACTTCTCCACATCGCGAATATGCTTTTTATCCACAAGGAACAGAATCACATGGTCGCCGGTTTCGATCACGGTGTCGTCGTGGGCGATGATGACTTCTTCGTCGCGAATGATCGCACCGATCGTGGTCCCCGGTGGCAGGCCGATGTTCTCGATGGCCTTGCCGATCACTTTGCTCGATTTCGCATCGCCATGAGCAATCGCCTCGATGGCCTCCGCTGCACCGCGGCGCAGGGAGTGCACGCTGACGATGTCGCCACGGCGCACGTGGGCCAGCAAGGTACCGATGGTCGCCAGCTGCGGGCTGATGGCGATGTCAATGTCGCCGCCCTGGATCAGATCGACGTAGGCCGGGTTGTTGATGATGGTCATCACCTTCTTCGCGCCCAGCCGCTTGGCCAGTAGCGACGACATGATGTTGGCTTCGTCGTCGTTGGTCAGGGCCAGGAACAGGTCGGCATCGGCGATGTTCTCTTCCATCAACAGGTCGCGGTCCGAAGCACTGCCCTGCAACACCACCGTGCTGTCCAGGGTGTCGGAGAGATGGCGGCACCGCGCCGGGTTCATCTCGATGATCTTCACCTGATAGCGGCTTTCGATGGCCTCGGCCAAGCGCTCGCCGATCTGCCCGCCACCGGCGATGACGATACGTTTATAGGTTTCGTCGAGCCGGCGCATTTCGCTCATCACCGCGCGAATATTCGCTTTGGCGGCGATGAAAAATACCTCGTCGTCGGCCTCGATCACCGTGTCGCCCTGAGGCAGGATCGGCCGGTCACGACGGAAAATCGCCGCGACGCGGGTTTCGACGTTCGGCATGTGCTCGCGTAATTGGCGTAATTGCTGGCCCACCAACGGCCCGCCGTAATAAGCCCGCACCGCCACCAGTTGCGCCTTGCCTTCGGCGAAGTCGATCACCTGCAAGGCGCCGGGGTGCTGGATCAGGCGCTTGATGTAGTTGGTCACCACTTGTTCCGGGCTGATCAGCACGTCCACCGGAATCGCTTCGTTCTGGAACAGCTGCTCTTCGCGGGTCAGGTACGCGGCTTCGCGCACCCGGGCGATTTTGGTCGGGGTGTGAAACAGGGTGTGGGCGACCTGGCAGGCGACCATGTTGGTTTCATCGCTGTTGGTCACCGCGACCAGCATGTCCGCATCATCGGCCCCGGCCTGACGCAACACCGTCGGGAATGAACCGCGGCCCTGGACGGTGCGGATGTCCAGGCGGTCGCCGAGATCGCGCAGACGCTCACCGTCGGTGTCGACCACGGTGATGTCGTTCGCTTCGCTGGCCAAGTGTTCCGCCAGCGAACCGCCGACCTGCCCTGCGCCGAGGATGATGATTTTCATCCAGTCACTCCCTTAAACCGGTTAACCGCGTGCGGCGGCGATCTTGATCAGCTTGGCGTAGTAGAACCCGTCGTGGCCGCCCTCTTGCGCCAGCAATTGACGACCATGGGGCTGCTTGATCCCGGCCGCTGTGGCCAGGTCCAGCTCACGGGCGCCCGGTGTGCGGGCCAGGAAGGCTTCAATGACTTCGGTGTTTTCCGTCGGCAATGTGGAGCACGTCGCGTAGAGCAGAATGCCGCCCACTTCCAGGGTTATCCACAGGGCGTCGAGCAACTCGCCTTGCAGCACGGCGAGCGCAGCGATGTCGTCGGGTTGGCGGGTCAGCTTGATGTCCGGGTGACGGCGAATCACGCCGGTGGCCGAGCATGGCGCGTCGAGCAGGATGCGCTGGAACGGTTTGCCATCCCACCACGCCTGGGTGTCGCGGCCGTCGGCGGCGATCAGTTCGGCGCTGAGTTTCAGGCGTTCGAGGTTCTCGCGAACCCGCACCAGACGCTTGGCTTCCAGGTCTACCGCCACGACGCCGGCCAGTTTTGGCTCGGCTTCGAGGATGTGGCAAGTCTTGCCGCCCGGCGCGCAACAGGCGTCGAGCACTCGCTGGCCCGGCGCGAGGTCGAGCAAATCAGCGGCCAATTGCGCGGCTTCATCCTGCACGCTGATCCAGCCGTCGGCGAAACCCGGCAGGCTGCGCACGTCGGCAGCGGCATCAAGCACTATGCCATCGCGGCTGTAGACACACGGCGTAGCGGCGATACCGGCCTCAGTCAACAAACCGAGGTAAGCATCGCGGCTGTGGTGGCGACGGTTGACCCGCAGGATCATCGGCGGATGCGCATTGTTCGCCGCGCAGATGGCTTCCCATTGCTCAGGCCAGAACGCCTTCAGGGATTTCTGCAGCCAGCGGGGGTGAGCGGTGCGCACCACCGGATCACGCTCCAGCTCAGCGAAAATCGTTTCGCTTTCGCGCTGGGCATTACGCAGCACTGCGTTGAGCAAGGCCTTGGCCCAAGGCTTTTTCAGCTTGTCGGCGCAACCCACGGTTTCGCCGATGGCGGCGTGTGCCGGGACGCGGGTGTAGAGCAATTGATAGAGGCCGACCAGCAGCAGCGCTTCGACATCGGCGTCGGCGGCTTTAAATGGTTTTTGCAGCAACTTGGCCGCCAGCGCCGACAAACGCGGTTGCCAGCGCGCGGTACCGAAGGCCAGGTCCTGAGTGAAACCGCGGTCACGGTCCTCGACCTTGTCCAGTTGCGTGGGCAGCGAACTGTTGAGCGACGCTTTGCCGCTCAGGACAGCGGCGAGTGCCTTGGCGGCGGCCAGACGCGGGTTCATTGAGTGTCCGCCGCTTGGCCCAGCACGATGCCCGTGGCGAATTTCTCGCGGCGGCTGTTGAACAGGTCGCTGAAGTTCAGCGCCTTGCCCCCGGGCAATTGCAGGCGCGTCAGGCACAGCGCCTGCTCACCGCAGGCGACGATCAGGCCGTCCTTGCTGGCGCCGAGGATTTCACCCGGATTGCCTTTGCCCTCGGCCAGGTTCGCTGCCAGCACTTTCAACGCTTCACCATTGAGTGTGCTGTGGGTGATCGGCCATGGATTGAAGGCGCGGACCAAGCGTTCCAGCTCAACCGCCGGGCGAGTCCAGTCAATGCGCGCTTCGTCTTTGTTCAGTTTGTGAGCATACGTGGCGAGGCTGTCGTCTTGCACTTCGCCTTCCAGCGTCCCGGCAGCGAGGCCGGCGATCGCCTGGATCACGGCCGGTGGACCCATTTCGGCCAGACGGTCGTGGAGGCTGCCACCGGTATCTTCGGCGCTGATCGGCGTAGTGACTTTCAGCAACATCGGCCCGGTGTCGAGGCCGGCTTCCATGCGCATCACGGTCACGCCACTTTCGGCGTCGCCCGCTTCAACGGCGCGCTGGATCGGCGCCGCACCGCGCCAACGCGGCAGCAGCGAGGCATGGCTGTTAATGCAACCCAGGCGCGGAATATCCAGCACCACTTGCGGCAGGATCAGGCCGTAGGCGACCACCACCATCAAGTCCGGCTTCAACGCGGCCAGTTCAGCCTGCGCCTCTTCGTTGCGCAGGGTTGGCGGTTGCAGCACCGGGATGTTGTTTTCCAGTGCCAACTGTTTGACCGGGCTCGGCATCAGTTTTTGCCCACGACCCGCCGGGCGATCCGGCTGGGTGTAGACCGCAACGATCTCGTAAGGGCTGCTCAGCAGGGCCTTGAGGTGTTCGGCGGCGAATTCCGGGGTGCCGGCAAAGACAATGCGCAGTGGCTCAGTCATGAAAGCTCTCGATTACAAAGCAGCTTGAAAAGAAAAAGGCTTGCCGCAGCAAGCCTTTGAAGAGGGGCATCAGGCGTTCTGGCGATGGAGCTTTTCCAGTTTCTTCTTGATGCGATCGCGTTTGAGCGTGGACAGGTAGTCGACGAACAATTTGCCGTTGAGGTGGTCGCATTCATGCTGGATGCACACCGCGAGCAAATCTTCGGCGATCAGTTCGTAGGGCTGACCGTCGCGGTCCAGCGCCTTGACCTTGACCCGTTGAGGGCGATCGACGTTTTCGTAGAAACCCGGCACCGACAGGCAGCCTTCCTGATACTGGCCCATGTCTTCGGTCAGCGGTTCGAGCTCGGGGTTGATGAACACTCGCGGCTCGGTGCGGTCTTCGGAAAGGTCCATCACGACGATACGTTTGTGCACGTTGACCTGGGTCGCGGCGAGGCCGATGCCTGGCGCTTCATACATTGTTTCAAACATGTCGTCGACCAACTGACGCACTTCGTCGTCCACTACGGCCACAGGTTTGGCGATAGTACGCAGGCGCGAGTCGGGAAATTCGAGGATGTCTAAAATGGCCATAAGCTTGATTACTGCACGTGTGAAGTAAAGTCGGGTCGATGGCCTGGCGGGTCCGAAGATGCAGGCTACCGTTGTAAAACGTAGCTCCCTTCTGATGACAAGCAAGTTTTGGCAAGCAAGCCGGGAGCGAGCCACTGACGGCTCTGGCGTTTCACGCGAACGCACATAATAAAGGGATTCACCGCATGAGGAAATCACTACTCGCCTTGCTCCTTCTGGCCTCGGCCGGTTGGGCGCACGGGCAAGTGCAACTTCGGGAAGGTTTTCCACAGCGATACACCGTGGTAACGGGGGACACACTCTGGGACATTTCCGGAAAGTTTCTCCGTGAGCCGTGGCAGTGGCCGCAGTTGTGGCAGGCCAATCCGCAGATCGAAAACCCCAATCTCATCTATCCGGGTGATTCGTTGTCGCTGGTCTACGTCAACGGCCAGCCGCGATTGACCCTCAGCCGGGGCGAGTCGCGGGGCACCATCAAGTTGTCGCCACGGGTGCGCACCAGCCCTGTAGCCGATGCGATTCCGAGCATCCCGCTGAAATCGATCAACAGCTTTCTGCTCAGCAACCGCATCGTCGACAAGGCCGAAGACTTCGACAAGGCGCCGTACATCGTCGCCGGTGATGCCGAACGCGTGCTCAGCGGCACCGGCGACCGGATCTTTGCCCGCGGCCACTTCGACTTGGCGCAACCGGTCTACGGTATTTTCCGCCAGGGCAAGGTCTACACCGATCCGAAGACTCAGGAATTCCTTGGGATCAACGCCGATGACATCGGCGGCGGCGAGATCGTGGCCACCGAAGGCGATGTCGCCACGCTGGAGCTGCAACGCACAACCCAGGAAGTGCGCCTTGGTGACCGGTTGTTCAGTGGCGAGGAGCGCTCGATCAATTCGACCTTCATGCCCAGCGCGCCGAGCAGCGAAATCGAAGGCCTGATCATTGATGTGCCGCGCGGCGTGACGCAGATCGGTGCGCTGGATGTGGTGACGCTGAACAAAGGTCAGCGCGACGGTCTGGCCGAAGGCAACGTGTTGGTGGTGATGAAGACCGGGGAAACCGTACGTGACCGAATCACCGGCCAGCCACTGAAAATTCCCGATGAGCGCGCCGGCCTGCTGATGGTGTTTCGCACCTACGACAAGCTCAGCTACGGGCTGGTGCTTAACGCTTCCCGCTCGCTGGCGGTAATGGACAAAGTGCGAAACCCGTAAGCGTGCCTCACAAGTTACCAACAGAGTTATCCACAGCTTATGCCCGCTTGAGCGGGTGCTTATAACGATCAAGGATGATCCATGTCTCTGCCTACTGTTGCACCGGTTTCCCCTGCGGAACTGGAAGCTCGTTTACGTCTTCATCGTTTGCCGGAACTCGGTCCGGTGCGTTTCAAGAAGTTGCTCGACGCCTTCGGCTCGGCCTCAAAAGCCATCAGCGCACCGGCCAGTGCCTGGCGAGCGCTGGGGTTGCCGCTGGCGTGTTCCGAAGCCAGGCGCTGTGCTGAAGTGCGTGATGGAGCGAGCCATGCACTGGCCTGGATAGAGCATCCGGCCCAGCATTTATTGATGTGGGACCAACCCGACTACCCTGCGCTGCTGGCGCAAATCAGTGATGCGCCGCCCTTGTTATTCGTGGCCGGCGATCCGGGCATTCTGGAAAAACCGCAGCTGGCGATGGTCGGCAGTCGCCGCGCTTCCCGGCCGGGCATGGACACCGCGGCGGCGTTTTCCCGAAGTCTGGCGGGCGCCGGTTTTGTCATCACCAGTGGTTTGGCGCTGGGCATCGATGCCGCTGCGCACCAGGCCGCTCTGGACGTCGGCGGGCAAACGGTCGGTGTGCTTGGCACGGGTCTTGAAAAGTTTTATCCACAGCGCAATCGACGGCTGGCGGACGCCATGATCGCCTCGGGTAGCGCGGTGCTTTCGGAGTTCCCGCTGGACGCCGGACCCAGCGCCAGCAACTTCCCGCGACGCAATCGCATCATCAGTGGGTTATCGCTCGGCGTGCTGGTTGTTGAGGCCAGCGTGGCGAGCGGTTCATTGATCACAGCCAGGCTGGCGGCGGAACAAGGGCGTGAGGTGTATGCGATCCCGGGGTCGATCCATCACCCCGGCGCGCGCGGTTGCCACCAGTTGATCCGCGACGGGGCGGTGCTGGTGGAGACCATCGAACATATTCTCGAAGCCCTGCGAGGCTGGCAGCAACAACCGTTGTTCAGCGAAAGCAGCGTGGTTGCGACGCGTCATCCTCTAGTGATGCTGCTGCATGCCGCGCCTCACACCAGTGAAGCACTGGCCGTCGCCAGCGGCTGGCCGTTACCCAAAGTGTTGGCGGCGTTGACGGAACTGGAAATGGACGGCAGCGCCGTGTGCGAAAACGGGCGCTGGTTTGCGCGGGTGAGCTAGGTTTTATAAACAAGATCGGTAAACTGCACAGAGCCTTATTCTGGAGAGTTTTTCATGGTCAACAGTTGGCGTGTGCAGCAGGCCGCACGAGCAGTTCGCGCAGGGGCGGTGATTGCCTACCCAACCGAAGCAGTCTGGGGTTTGGGTTGCGACCCGTGGGATGAAGAGGCGGTTGAGCGGTTGTTGTTGATCAAGGGCCGGTCTGTGGATAAAGGCCTGATCCTGGTGGCCGACAACATCCGCCAGTTCGACTTCCTCTTCGAAGACTTCCCTGAGCTGTGGATGGACCGTATGGCCAGCACCTGGCCGGGACCGAACACCTGGCTGGTGCCGCATCAGAACATGTTGCCGGAATGGATTACCGGCGTGCACGAAACGGTGGCGCTGCGCGTCAGCGATCACCCGCAGGTGCGGGACTTGTGCGCTTTGGTCGGGCCGCTGGTGTCGACGTCCGCCAACCCGCAGGGACGGCCGGCGGCGCGCACGCGGATTCGCGTCGAGCAGTATTTCCGCGGGCAGGTTGATCTGGTGCTCGGTGGGATATTGGGCGGGCGCAAGAACCCTAGCGTGATTCGCGATCTGGCGACCGGGCACGTTGTGCGCCCAGACTGAACAAAGTGGTGCCCCAATCGCGGGCAAGCCCGCTCCCACAAGGATTGGCTGTGAACACAATTTTTGTGAACAACAGCCTCTATTGTAGGAGCTGGCTTGTCAGCGATGACGTCCTCAAGGCAACAAAACAACCGAACCGGTCGTACGCCGCGCCGACAACTCGGTCTGCGCCTTTGCCGCATCTGCCAGTGAATAGGTCTGGCTGATATCCACCTTCAACTTGCCGCTGATGATCATCTCAAACAACTCATCAGCCATGCGCTGCAAGTTTTCCGCGTTGTTGGCGTAGGTCCCCAGCGTCGGCCGGGTGACGTACAACGAACCCTTCCCCGCCAGAATCCCCAGGTTCACCCCGTCCACTGCACCGGACGCATTGCCGAAGCTCACCACCAGCCCACGCGGCGCGGCGCTGTCGAGGGACGTCAGCCAGGTGTCCTTGCCCACGCCGTCATATACCACCGGGACTTTTTTGCCGTCGGTCAATTCCAATACGCGCTGTGCAACGTTTTCGTGGCTGTAGTCGATGGTCGCCCAAGCGCCGTTGGCTTTGGCCAGCGCGGCTTTCTCTGCCGAGCTGACGGTGCCGATCAGCTTGACGCCCAGGGCCTTGGCCCACTGGCATGCCAGTGAGCCGACACCGCCGGCAGCCGCGTGGAACAAAATGGTCTCGCCACCCTTGAGTTCATAGGTCTGGCGCAGCAGATATTGCACGGTCAGGCCTTTGAGCATCACGCCGGCCGCCTGCTCGAAGCTGATGGCGTCCGGCAGGTGCACCAGATTGGCCTCGGGCAAAACGTGAACATCGCTGTAAGCGCCCAATGGGCCGCTGCCGTAGGCGACGCGGTCGCCAGCCTTGAACCGAGTGACCTCGCTGCCGACTGCCTCGACCACGCCCGCCCCTTCAGACCCCACCCCCGATGGCAAGGACGGTGGTGGGTAGAGGCCGCTGCGGTAATAGGTATCGATGAAGTTCAGGCCGATGGCCTTGTTGGTCACGCGGACTTCTTTTGGGCCGGGCTCGGCGGGTTGGTAATCCACATACTCAAGCACGTCGGGGCCGCCATGGGCACGGAACTGGATACGCTTTGCCATCTGCTCTCTCCTGAGGTCGATTTACCAAGCCTCCTATCGGACTCCTAAGCTTGATCTTCGTCAACTGCGGCGAGTACATCGGCGGTGGTATGCTACGCGCCCATTTGCGCAGGCCCCGCTCCAATGGAGCGCCGCGTAGCTTTGCCCGATCCAAGGTGATGCCATGACTACCCGCACCGAGGCCGTAAAAGCCTATCTGCTCGACCTGCAAGACCGTATTTGTGCTGTTCTGGAAGCCGAGGACGGCGGCACGCAATTCGTCGAAGACGCCTGGACAAGGCCTGCCGGTGGCGGCGGACGTACGCGGGTGATCGAAAACGGCACGGTCATCGAAAAGGGCGGCGTCAACTTTTCCCACGTCTTTGGCAGTGGCTTGCCACCGTCCGCCAGCGCCCATCGGCCGGAACTGGCGGGTCGCGGTTTTGAAGCGCTCGGCGTGTCGCTGGTGATCCACCCGCACAACCCGCATGTGCCGACCTCACACGCCAACGTACGGTTCTTCATCGCAGAAAAAGAAGGTGAAGAGCCGGTCTGGTGGTTCGGCGGCGGCTTCGACCTGACGCCCTACTACGGCAACGAAGAAGACTGCGTGCACTGGCACCGCGTCGCCGAACAGGCTTGCGCGCCGTTCGGTGCCGACGTCTACTCGCGTTACAAGGCCTGGTGCGACAGCTACTTCCACATCAAGCATCGCCATGAGCCGCGCGGTATCGGTGGTCTGTTTTTCGATGACCTGAACGAGTGGGACTTCGACACCAGCTTCGCTTTCATGCGTGCAATCGGCGATGCGTACATCGACGCCTACCTTCCGATTGTGCAACGACGCAAGAACGACGCATTTAGTGCCCTGCAGCGGGAGTTCCAGGAATACCGTCGTGGCCGTTACGTCGAGTTCAACCTGGTCTACGACCGCGGCACACTGTTTGGCCTGCAATCGGGCGGGCGCACCGAGTCGATCCTGATGTCGCTGCCGCCACAAGTGCGCTGGGGCTACGACTGGAAAGCCGAGCCGGGCAGCGAAGAAGCGCGTCTGACCGAATACTTCCTGCAAGACCGCGACTGGTTGGCCAAGGGTTGAGAACTGTTTTGCCGGGAATGTCGCCAAGATCGCAGCCTCCGGCAGCTCCTACAGGTGAGGTGTAGATGGACCGTTATGTCGTATTCGGTAACCCGATTGGCCACAGCAAATCACCGCTGATCCATCGCCTGTTCGCCGAGCAGACCGCGCAAAAGCTGGACTACACCACGCTGCTGGCGCCACTCGACGACTTTTCCACCTGTGCCCGGACGTTTTTCCTTGAAGGACGCGGCGCCAACGTCACCGTGCCGTTCAAGGAAGAGGCCTATCGGTTGGCGCACAACCTGACGGCGCGGGCGCAACGGGCGGGTGCGGTCAATACCTTGAGCAAACTGGCCGACGGCACGTTGTTGGGCGACAACACCGATGGCGCCGGCCTGGTGCGGGATCTCACGGTCAACGCCGGGTTCAGTCTGAAGGGCAAACGCATCCTGCTGCTCGGTGCCGGTGGTGCCGTGCGCGGCGCGCTGGAACCGCTGCTCGCCGAGCAACCGGCATCGGTGATCATCGCCAATCGCACCGTGGACAAGGCCGAACTGCTGGCCGAACTGTTCTGCGATCTGGGGCCGGTGTCGGCCAGCGGTTACGACTGGTTGCAGGAGTCGGTGGACCTGATCATCAACGCGACGTCCGCCAGTCTGACCGGCGAGGTGCCACCGATTGCCGCCAGCCTCATCGAACCGGGCAAAACCGTTTGCTACGACATGATGTACGGCAAGGAGCCGACGTCGTTCTGCCGTTGGGCCAGTGAACACGGCGCGGCGGTGTCGATGGATGGCTTGGGGATGCTTGCCGAGCAAGCGGCCGAAGCTTTCTTCCTGTGGCGCGGTGTGCGTCCGGATACAGCGCCGGTGCTGGCCGAACTGCGCCGACAACTGGGTCTTTAAGATCAAAAGATCGCAGCCTTCGGCAGCTCCTACAAAATGAGTGCAAATCTTATGCAGGCGCTGCCGAAGGCTGCGATCTTTTCAGTCTTCAAACCGAATCGGGCACTTCTGTGCCCCTTCGAGTTTCCTCAACTCTTCCACCACCTGCGGCCGCGCCTGGCGCAGCGTCAGGCTGCGGTCCTGGCGCAATAGCCGCCGGGCTTCCTGATGCAGCATTTCCACCCCTGAATAGTCGATGAAATTGATCTGCTGCGCTTCGATCACCACGCGGGCGCCGTGCATGCGTTGCAGGCGCACTTGCAGGTAATGGCTGGCGCCGAAGAAGATCGAGCCGCCGACCCGCAGAATATCTTCATCGCCGTCGCGCACATGTTGTACCCGCGGTTGCGAGGTGCGCTTGAGGTAGAAAAACAGCGACGCCAGCACCCCGGCATAGATGGCTGTCTGCAACTCAAGCAACAACGTGGCGACGCAGGTCAGGGCCATGACCACGAACTCGGCGCGGCTGACTCGCAGCAACGCGCGGATGCCGCGATGATCAACCAGGCCCCAGGCGATCAACAGAATGCTGCCGGCCATCGCCGGAATCGGAATGTGCGCAATCAGACTCGCGCCAAAAATCGCAAACAATGCCACCCACAACGCCGAAAAAATCCCCGCCAACGGCGAGCAGGCGCCCGCTTCGTAGCTCAGCCCTGAACGGGTGAACGAGCCGGCCGACAGTGATCCGGAAAAGAACGCGCCGACGATGTTCGAAAGGCCTTGGGCGCGAACTTCCTGGTTAGCGTCGAGCATTTGCTGCGAACGTGCTGATATCGAGCGGGCAATCGACAGGCTCGTGACCAGCCCGAGCATGCCGACGGCCACGGCGCTGGGCAGCAGACGCAGGATCAAGTCGAGGTCGAGGGGCAACGGACTGAAGGGCGGTAGCTGACCTTTGAAAGCGCTGACCAGTTGCACGTGGCCGAACATCGACGGCCACAACCAGACCAGCAATGCGCCCAGTACCAGCGTGATCAGCAACGTGGGCCAACGGGGCAGCCATAGTTTGAGGACTACACCCACCACCACCGTCGCGAGGCCCAGCACCAGCGAAGGTTTATCCATTTCGCCGAGATGACGCAGCAGCATGATGAAACTGTCGAGGGCGGTAGCCTGGCTCGGCAAGTCCAGCCCCAGCAGATTGGGCAACTGGCCGACGGCAATCACCACGGCTGCGCCGAGGGTGAAGCCGAGCACTACCGAGTGGGAGACGAAATTCACCAGCGCGCCAAAACGCAGCAGCCCCAGCAGCCATTGGAAAATCCCCGCCAGGAAGGTCAGCAACAGGATCACGGTGACGTAGTCCTGCGTCGCCGGCACGGCCAGAGGACTGACGCTGGCGTACAAGACAATGGAGATGGCCGCTGTCGGACCGCAGATCAAATGCCACGACGAACCCCATAAGCAAGCGATCAGCACCGGGATGATTGCTGCGTAGAGGCCGTATTCCGGTGGGAGACCTGCGATCAGTGCGTAGGCAATGGATTGCGGCAACGCGAGAATCGCACCGCTGAGGCCGACGATCAGGTCTCGACCGACACTGGCACGGGTTTGCCGAGGCAACCAGGTGAGGAACGGGAAGAGTGAATGGCGGCTGGGGAAGGCCATGGGTCCTCTCGGTTGGGGTTTTACGAAAGAGTATCAGGACGTGAAGCAATCTGTAGCAGCTGCCGAAGGCTGCGTTCGGCTGCGCAGCCTTCGGCAGCTGCTACACAAGGTTCAGAGCTTGGCTTTGACTGCCGGCAAAGCATCTTTGCCATCCACGGTTTTCACGCCGTCGAGCCATTTATCCAGCACCGCCGGGTTGGCCTTGATCCACGCTTTGGCCGCGTCAGCATTGCTGACTTTCTTGTTCACCACCTCGGCCATGATGCTGTTTTCCATTTCCTGGGTGAAACTCAGGTTGGTCAGCAGTTTGCCAACGTTCGGGCAGGCCTGTGCATAACCTTTGCGGGTCAGGGTGTGGACGCTGCCGGTGTCGCCGAAATATTTCTCGCCGCCCTTCAGGTAATGCATTTTCAGCTGCACGTTCATCGGGTGCGGCGTCCAGCCGAGGAAGGTCACGAACTTCTGTTTTTTCACGGCGCGGGACACTTCGGCCAACATCGCCTGTTCGCTGGACTCGACCAGTTTCCACTGGCCCATGTCGAAATCGTTTTTCTTGATGATTTCCTGCAACGAGATGTTCGCTGGCGCGCCGGAGCCGATGCCGTAGATCTTCTTGTCGAACTTGTCGGCGAATTTATTCAGGTCGGCAAAGTTATGCACACCCGCATCCCACACGTAATCCGGGACGGCGAGGGTGAACTCAGTGCCGTCGAGGTTTTTCGCCAGCTGCGTGACATCGCCGGTGGCGACGAATTTATCGTAGAAGCCCTGCTGCGCCGGCATCCAGTTACCCAGGAAGACGTCAACCTGGCCATCCTTGAGCCCGCCAAAGGTGATCGGCACCGCGAGGGTGTCGACCTTGGCCTTGTAGCCCATGCCCTCCAGCAGAAACCCGGTGATGGCGTTGGTCGCGGCAATGTCGCTCCAACCCGGGTCGGCCATTTTCACCGTCTCGCATTGATCGGCGAACGCCGATGCACTGCCCAGAGCCAGGAGCCCGACCGTCAGTACTGTGGATAACCTTTGCATGGACTTCCCCTTAACATTATTGGTTTTGGCAGGGTTGTGGATAACGTGCTTTACGCTCCAGGTCATCGAGGTCGATGTGGTTGCGCATGTACTGCTGACTGGCGTCCACCAGCGGCTGGTGATCCCAGCTCTTCAGCTTGCCGAGGGTCAGCGCCTCGGCGACGAAACGTCGGCGCCGCTGGCTGGCGAGCACCTGATGGTGGATCGCCGGAATATCCCATTTGGCTCGCGCTTCGGCGAGAAAATCGTCGAACAGCTGGCGATGTTGCGGTGACTGGCTGAGTTCTTCCTGCTCGCGCGGATCGTTGTGTACGTCGAAGAGTAGGCAAGGGTCGTCTTCGCTGTAGATGAATTTGTAGGCACCGCGGCGAATCATCATCAACGGGCTGATGGTGCCTTCGGCCATGTATTCGCCAAACACTTCGTCGTGACCGCCCTGCCCTTGCAGATGCGGGACCAGCGAACGGCCATCGAGCGGCAGGCCCGGTTCCAGCGAGCCGCCGGCCAGTTCGACGAACGTCGGCAGCAGGTCTGCGGTAGATACCGCGGCGCTCACCCGACCAGCGCCGAATTGCCCGGGAGCACTTATCAACAGGGGCACGCGCGCAGCCATTTCAAACCAGTGCATTTTGTACCAGAGACCGCGCTCGCCGAGCATGTCGCCATGGTCGCCAGAGAAGACGATGATGGTGTCATCGATCAGCCCTGTATCTTCGAGCGTTTGCAGGAGTTTGCCGACGTTGCTGTCGATATAGCTGCAAGCTCCAAAATAGGCGCGGCGTGCATCGCGGATCTTATCCACAGGCAGCGGTTTATCCCACAGGTCATAAACCTTGAGCAGGCGCTGGGAATGCGGATCGAGTTCGTGTTGATCAGGCGTTGCAGGCAATGGAATGTCGGCATCGTCGTACAGGTCCCAAAATGCCTTGGGAATGGTGTAAGGGTCGTGCGGGTGCGTCATCGAAACGGTGAGGCAAAACGGCTGATCGCCGTCCTCGCGAATGTGATCGAACAAGTATTGCTGGGCCTTGAACACCACCTCTTCGTCAAAATCCAGCTGATTGGTGCGCACGCACGGGCCTGCTTGCAGCACCGACGACATGTTGTGGTACCAGGTCGGGCGCACATCGGGTTCATCCCAGTTCACCGCCCAACCATAGTCGGCTGGGTAAATATCGCTGGTCAGGCGCTCTTCATAGCCATGCAACTGGTCCGGGCCGCAAAAATGCATCTTGCCCGACAGCGCGGTGCGGTAGCCGAGGCGACGCAAGTAGTGGGCGTAGGTCGGTACGTCGGCGGGGAAATCGGCGGCGTTGTCGTAGGCGCCAATCTTGCTCGGCAACTGACCACTGACCAGGGTAAAACGCGACGGCGCACACAGCGGACTGTTGCAGTAAGCGGCGTCGAACACCACACCCTCAGCGGCGAGGCGACTCAAATTCGGTAGTTTGATGGGCGATGGGCCGTAGAACGGCAACATTGGCGCGGCCATTTGATCGGCCATGATGAAAAGAATGTTCTTGCGCTTCATGTGATCGCGGCATTCCATAGTGGATGTTTATGCGAGAGTGCTGGGATTGAGGATGTAATCCATGCCTCTCGCGGTAAAGCCCATGCGCGGCAATGACTAGGATAAGCACAGCTTATGTATGACGCCCTCGGTGACCTGTCTCTGGATTTGCTCCGGGCTTTCGAAGCGGCAGCCCGCCAGCGCAGCTTCACTGCTGCTGCCAACGAACTGGGCACCACCCAGCCCGCCATCAGCCAACAAATCAAACGGCTGGAAGAGCAGTTGACGACCCGTTTGTTTGATCGCATCTACCGTGGCATCGAGCTGACGGAAGCCGGGATGATACTTTTCGGGCAGGTTCAGCTCGGTTTGCAGAATATCGACGCGGGATTGAGCGCAATTAGTGCACAACAGCAACATGAAGTGCTTCAAGTGGCGACCGATTTCGCTTTCGCGGCCTATTGGTTGATGCCGCGCCTGCACCGCTTTCATGCGGCCAATCCGCAGGTGGACGTCAGCCTGGTCACCAGCGAGCGCAGCCATAACATGCTGCGCACGGACATTGATGTGGCGGTGTTGTTCGGCGATGGCCGTTTCAAGCAGGGTGAAAGCCATTGGCTGTTCAGCGAGGAAGTGTTTCCGGTGTGCAGCCCGCAACTCATGAACGAGCGTGCCCTGCCCTTGCCTGCTCAGGCGTTGTTGGAACTTCCACTGTTGCACCTGCGCGGCGAGAACAGCAGTAACTGGTTTGACTGGAGCGGTGTGTTTCGTGAGTTGGGTATCACCTCGGCCCCGGCCCCCGGCCAGTTGCGCTTCGACAATTACACCCTATTGATTCAAGCCGCAATTGGCGGCCAGGGCGTTGCCATCGGCTGGCGGCACCTTGTGGATAACTTGCTGGCGCAGGGTTTGTTGTGTCGGCCAATCGCCGAAACGGTGATGTCACGCCTGGGCTATTACGTGGTTGTGCCCCAGCGCAAACGACGCGGGGTGTTGATTCAACAGTTCGTGGATTGGTTGATGGAAGAGCAAGCCTGCAGTGCGCAATCGCTGACGGGGTTGTCGTTTCCTTCGATTGCGGTTTGAAAAGTCAAAAGATCGCAGCCTGCGTCAGCTCCTACAGGGGTACGCATTCCAAGTAGGAGCTGCCGCAGGCTGCGATCTTTTAAATGCTATGAAGTCGCGATGAAATTGACGTGCTCGCCGATGTGCAAATTCAGGTGCATTTCATCGGCGATACCCGTAGCGGTGCGGGCCAGTCGTTCGAGCGGTTCGGCCAGTCCCGGTTCCAGATTGCCGGCGACCTGGCTGAAGTGCTCAATGGTCAGACCCGCCACTCCGCGCGGTGCATTCACCATCGTCCAATGCAAGGCACTGCTTTGCAGCGCTTCGCGGATTTCCTCGGCAGCATGGCGTTGCAGGCTGTCCTCGGTTTCCGGGTCGTCCAGCACGTCGAAATCCCCCACCAGAAACAATCGGCTGATGTTTGCTGCCTGCATGCCATCGATCAGCGCATCTACCGCCAACACCTGTTCGACCGGTCCCGGCACGATAGTTTTTTCCACGTATTCACTGTTGAATGGCAGGCCTGGTGCGTCCAATAAACATATAACCGTCGAACTGCCGGCGACGCTTTGCTTCACCCGTTCTGCATCGAACAGGTCCCCGGTCTTGGCGCGTAAACCCGGACGCGGTGCCAGCGCCGTCAGATCGTCAAGAATGGCGATCACTTCATGTTGGCGCCGAAGCATTTCAGCCATCAGCGCACTGCCCAGGCTACTCATGGCACCATAAAGCACCACTTTCACCACCGGCGTTTCGGCGTTTTTCATGGCTGAACTCCCTTGTTTCTTGCGTATATGGCGTGTGACATGCATGGCGCGACAAGGGTTCGACTGAGTTTTAGAGGGATTCACATGCAACGGATCAAGGGTTATCACGCCCATGTGTATTTCGACGCCGGCACCATCGATCAGGCGCGGGCCTTGTGTGAACGAGCGGCGCAGTTGTTCGCGCTGAAGATGGGCCGCGTCCACGAGCGTGCGGTTGGGCCGCATCCGGACTGGAGCTGCCAACTGGCGTTCGGACCAGAGTTGATCGGCGAGGTGCTGCCATGGCTGGCGCTCAACCGCAAGGGATTGGTAGTGTTCCTGCACCCGGACACCGGCGATGATTTGCTCGACCACACCGAGCATGCGATCTGGATGGGAGCGGTTCGCCCGCTAAACCTGTCTGTTTTTTGATCAGAGGGTTTCTTCCGGCTCGATGGGCAAGTGCTCGTCCAGGTGCAGCCACGGCAAGCGGCTGTCGATCCAGATGTGCCGCTCGGCCGGCGCCAGCTCGGGATGGTCGAGGGTGGCAATGGTCACGTCGATGCTTTCTGGGCTCAGGTGCGTTATCAGCGCTAGTTGCGCGCCACAGCGGCCGCAAAAATAGCGTGCGCAGGTGGCCGACGAGTCGTACTGCGCTGGCGTCCCGGCCAGCCATTGAAAGGCCGACGCGGGTACGGTGATCCAAGTGGTCACGATACCGCCGCTGACCCGTCGGCAAATCGAACAATGGCAGTGGGCGATATCGTGCAGTGGCCCGCTGAATTGATAGCGCAGTTGGCCGCAGTGGCAACCGCCTGTATGGATTTTGGCCATGCTGACTCCTCCTGATCCGTATGCCTCTGTAGGATCCACCGAAGGCTGCGATCTTTTGATCTTGCTTTCAAAAATCAAAAGATCGCAGCCTTCGGCAGCTCCTACAGGTGTGTTTCGTGGCGCAATGTGCGCGAAGGCATCAAGTTGCTCCGACGACCGGTTGCACATCCGGTCAATGCTTTCATCGGCGAAAGCTGGCTGAAAGCTTCCCCGATTAGGATCGCCCCACTACCGGCAACAGACCGGTCGGCCAATGCCAGCGTTTTATCGCTCGCACAGCCCATTTAACAACAACAATGGTGATTCTGATGTCCTCTTCTATCCGCCGTTTCGCTGCAACTCCGCCCGTACGTCTCGTGCTTCCCGTTCTGCGCTGATCGCCGATCCGCTCATTCCCTAGCCGCGCTACGCCTGGAGTATTCCCATGCTGACTTTCCTTGGCTTTGCCATGGTCATCACGTTCATGTTCCTGATCATGACCAAGCGCCTGTCCGCGCTGATCGCCCTGATCATCATTCCAATCGTCTTCGCCCTGTTCGGCGGTTTCGGTCCGAAAATCGGCCCGATGATGCTCGAAGGCATCACTAAACTCGCGCCGACCGGCGTGATGTTGATGTTCGCGATTCTGTACTTCGCCCTGATGATCGACTCCGGCCTGTTCGACCCGGCCGTGCGCAAGATTCTCAAAATGGTCAAGGGCGACCCGTTGAAAGTTTCGGTCGGCACCGCCGTACTGGCGCTCGTCGTTTCCCTCGATGGTGACGGCGCGACCACTTACATGATCTGCGTAGCCGCCATGCTGCCGCTCTACAGCCGCATCGGCATGAGCCCGCGGATCATGGCCGGTTTGATCATTCTCGCCGGTGGCGTGATGAACATGACCCCATGGGGTGGCCCGACCGCCCGTGCCGCCAGTGCGCTGCACGTGGACCCCTCGGCGATCTTCGTACCGATGATTCCGGCCATGGCGGCCGGTGTGGTGGCGATCCTGGCCATCGCCTATTTCTACGGTAAACGTGAGCGTGCGCGTCTGGGTGAGCTGCACCTGGTGGGCGAAGAGATCGACCACAGCGAAATCAGCGTCTCGCAGTTCCCGGATGCCCGTCGTCCGAAGCTGATCTGGTTCAACGGCGCCCTGACCCTGGGCCTGATGTGCACCCTGATCGCCGGCCTGTTGCCGCTGCCGGTGCTGTTCATGGTGGCGTTCAGTATCGCGATGATCGTCAACTATCCTTGCCTGCAACAGCAGAAGGATCGCGTCGCGGCCCACGCCGGTAGCGTGCTGGCAGTGGTCGGGCTGATCTTTGCCGCCGGTATCTTCACCGGTATCCTGTCGGGCACCGGTATGGTCGATGCGATGTCGAAAAGCCTGCTGTCGGTGATTCCGGATTTCCTCGGCCCGTACCTGGCCGTGATCACGGCACTGGTAAGCATGCCGTTCACCTTCTTCATGTCGAACGATGCATTTTATTACGGCGTGTTACCGGTACTTGCCGAAGCCGCCAGCCATTACGGTATAACCGCGGTGGAAATGGCACGTGCCTCGATCGTCGGTCAGCCCGTCCACTTGTTGAGCCCGCTGGTACCATCGACTTACCTGTTGGTGGCCCTGGCCGGGATCGATTTTGGTGATCACCAGCGCTTCACCCTCAAGTGGGCAGTGCTGGTGTGCATGTGCATACTGGTTGCTGCATTGCTGATGGGGATTTTTCCGCTGTTCAGCACTCTATAAGCCCAAGACTCACCGCTCCGGGTCCAGGCTTCGCTGTTTGAAGTCCGGGCCCGTTGTGGTTTAACAATCGCTCAAAGGAATACACATGGAATGGCTGACCAACCCTGAAATCTGGGTTGCCTTCTTCACCCTGACCGCCCTGGAAATCGTCCTGGGTATCGATAACATCATCATGATTTCGATCCTGGTCAGCCGCATGCCCAAGCACATGCAGGCGCGCACCCGGATTTTCGGTCTGGCGCTGGCCATGATCACGCGGATCCTGTTGCTGCTGTCCATCACGTGGGTCATGCGCCTCACCGCCGATCTGTTCGAAGTGTTCGGTCAGGGTATTTCCGGGCGTGACCTGATTCTGTTCTTCGGTGGTCTGTTCCTGCTGTGGAAGAGCTCGCAAGAGATGTACCACGCACTGGAAGGTGAAGACGAAAGCAACGAAGAACCTTCGGGCAAGGGCGGCAACTTCCTGTACACCATCATCCAGATCGCGATCATCGACATCGTGTTCTCGCTGGACTCGGTGATCACCGCGGTCGGCATGGTGTCCCATGTACCGGTCATGGTGGCGGCGATTGTCGTGGCCGTTCTGGTGATGATGCTGGCCGCGGGCACCATCAGCGCCTTCATCGACAAGCACCCGTCGCTGAAGATGCTGGCGCTGTCGTTCCTGTTGGTGGTCGGTACCGTGCTGATTGCCGAATCCCTGGACGTGCACGTACCGAAAGGCTACGTCTACTTCGCCATGGCGTTCTCGCTGGCAGTGGAAGCGATCAACATCAAGATGCGCACCGCGATTGCGAAAAAACGCAAACAGCAGGACCCGGTGAAACTGCGCAAGGACATTCCGGGCCAGTAACCGCTCTTGTAGCAGCCGGCGAAGCCTGCGTTCGGCTGCGGCAGCTGCTACAGATGATGAAGTCAAAGGGGATCTTGGGGTCCCCTTTTTCATGTCTGCAGAAACCTGTTTTCATGACAGTTTTGTTTCAATCACCTCTTTAGCTATGCGATGCTGGCGCCCAGACCGTTAGCCAACTACAGCTTAAGTACAGAACGTAGATCGTCGCGCGGCACCGCCAATTTGCCCCTTTGGGGCGCTACACCACAGGGGGTCTGTATGCTCACCCTGCTCAATCTGCTTTCCGCCGTGGCCTTGTTGATCTGGGGCACGCACATCGTCCGAACCGGCATCCTGCGGGTGTACGGCTCCAACTTGCGCCACGTCATTGGCCAGAACATGTCCAAACGCTGGCTGGCGTTCATTTCCGGCATCGTCGTGACCGCGATGGTGCAGAGCAGCAACGCCACCGCCATGCTGGTCACGTCATTTGTCGGTCAGGGCCTGATGGCGCTGACACCGGCGCTGGCGACCATGCTCGGCGCGGATGTCGGTACAGCGCTGATGGCGCGGGTGCTGACCTTCGACCTGTCCTGGTTGTCGCCGTTGCTGATTTTCCTCGGGGTGATTTTCTTTCTCTCGCGCAAACAGACCCGACTGGGCCAGATGGGCCGCGTCGCGATCGGTCTGGGCTTGATCATTCTCGCTTTGCAATTGATCGTTGAGGCGGCGACGCCGATCACTCACGCTCAAGGCGTGAAGGTGATTTTCGCTTCGCTGACCGGCGACATCCTGCTCGACGCCCTGGTCGGTGCGCTGTTCGCGATGATTTCCTACTCAAGCCTCGCGGCAGTCCTGCTGACCGCGACCCTGGCTGGCGCCAGCGTGATCAGCCTGCCCGTGGCCATCGGCCTGGTGATCGGCGCCAACATCGGCAGCGGTATCCTGGCGTTCCTCAGCACCAGCATGCAGAACGCCGCCGGGCGCCAGGTCGCATTGGGCAGCCTGCTGTACAAACTGATTGGCCTGGTGCTGATCATTCCAGTGCTCGACCCCCTGGTGCACTGGCTCGACGGCCTGGACTTCAGCCCTCAGGAAATGGTCATTGGCTTCCACTTGCTCTACAACACGGCGCGCTGCCTGATCCTGTTGCCCACCGTCGGGCCGATGGCCAGGTTCTGTGCCTGGGTGTTGCCGGAGCGTCCGCAAGCCAACGGCACCGCCAAACCCCGGCACCTGGACCCCACGGCATTGGCCACTCCCAGCCTGGCGTTGGCCAATGCGGCGCGGGAAACCCTGCGCATGGGCGACCTGATCGACAACATGCTCGAAGCCATGCTCGACGTGTTGCATGGCAAGCAAACCGCCGTGACCCAAGAAGTGCGTCGCCTGGCGGAAGACGTGGAGTCGCTCTACAGCGCGATCAAGCTCTATCTGGCGCAAATGCCCCGCGAAGACCTCAGCGATCAGGACAGCCGACGCTGGGCGGAAATCATCGAACTGGCGATCAACCTGAAACTCGCCAGCGACCTCATCGAACGCATGCTGCGCAAGGTCCAGCAGCAGAAAACCTCGCAACGCCGGTCGTTTTCCGAAGTCGGCCTGGAAGAGCTGGCGGGATTGCACAGCCAATTGATTGCCAACCTGCGCCTGGGCTTGTCGGTATTCCTCAGTGCGGACCCGGAAAGCGCCCGCCAATTGGTCCGTGAGAAACGTCGCTTTCGCGCGCAGGAACGGCGTTTGGCCCACGCTCATGTCAGCCGTTTGCAACGTAAGATCGTGCAGAGTATCGAAACCAGTTCGTTGCACCTGGAGTTGATTGCCGACATGAAGCGTCTGAATTCGCTGTTTTGCAGCAGCGCCTACGTGGTGCTGGAAACGTCCGACACCGGCGCGCTGGTGGTCGACGATTTAACGGACATCACGCATTCTCCCTGAACGTCCACCGTGGCCCGAAGTCTGTTGAACTCACGCTAGCCGTATGGAAGCTCGTTATGCGTTGTCTGCTGTTCGCCTGTCTGTTGCTCGGTTCACTCCCTTCGTTTGCTCTGGATCGTTTCCAGGTCGAGGGTTATACCCTGCGCAACGGCCTGCAATTGCTGCTCAAACCGGGTGCCGAACGCGGGCATGTGGCGATCCGGCTGGTGGTTGGCGTCGGCATCGACGATTTCAACTGCGCGGAAAAAGAGTTGCCGCACCTGCTCGAACACCTGCTGTTCAGCGGCATCGACGCCAGCGGCGAAGGCGGTCTGGAGGAACGCATGCAAGCGCTGGGTGGCGAATGGAACGCTTTCACCAGCAACGCCGACACCACCTTCGTGATCGAAGCCCCGGCGAAAAACCAGCGCAAAGTCCTCGATTTGCTCTTGGCGTTACTGACTCAAACCCGGTTTGACGACAATGCCATCAACGCCGCCAAGCAAGTGGTCGAGCGCGAAGACGGCGGTCACTACACGCATTTGCAGCGCTGGCTGGATCGTCAGGATCTGGGTCACACCGCCAGCAAGCAGTTGGCCGTGGAACTCGGGCTCAAATGCTCCGAGCGTGCAGAAGTCCATCAATTGACCCGCGAACAACTGGAGAAAGTCCGCCAGGATTGGTACGCGCCCAACAACATGACGCTGATCGTGGTCGGTGACCTTGACCGCTTGCTGCCGGCCTATCTGGAACGCACCTACGGCACGTTGGTGCCGATCGAACCCGGCAGCCACCCGCCGCTACCGCAAATTCAGGCCAGCGCCGCTCACGAGCGCGTTCTCACGCGGGGTTTCGTGGGTGATGGGGCCAAGCTGCACTGGCTGGTGCCGGAGCCGGTGCTGGAAGATCAGCACGACGTAACCTTCGACCTGCTAAAAGACTACCTGGACTGGGCGCTGTATCGCCAGTTGCGGCTGGCGCACAGTTTGTCCTATGGACCGTGGGCCGAGCGTGAGGTGTTCGGTGGCGTTGGCTTCATGAGCCTCAATGCCGACCTTGACCGCGACGACGTGGACGAGGCCCTCACGGTGCTGGATGACTTGAAGGCTCAGTTGCTCAAGGACGGCTTGAACGCCGAGACCTTCAACCGCCTCAAACAGGCCGCCATGGCCCGCCAGGCCTGGGCGGTGCAAGGCAACAGTGCGCTGGCGGATTACTACTGGAGCGCGCTGGGCGACTACGAGGACGGCCGTTTCGCCAATCCCGCCAAGGAGCTGCAAGCGGTCTCCCTCGCCGAGGCGAACAAGGCGATGCGCGAACTGCTCCTGCAGCCGGGGTATGTGCGGATCGAGAAGCCGCTGCTTAGCGATGATCAGGTGTTGTGGGTGATTGCTGGAGGGATGGGGTTAATTGTCCTGATCCTGCTGGGATGGCAATTACACCGACGATCAACACGAACCATGTAGCAGCTGGCGCAGCCCGCGTTCGGCTGCGCAGCAGTCGTAAACCATGCATCGCGGTCTCTGAGAAAAATCTGCCATAACGAATTCACGGCTGCTTCGCAGCCGAACGCAGCCTTCGGCAGCTGCTACAGAATTCGTGGCCGGAGGCAGCGCTCGCCACGCCGACGCGCCAGCGGTAACCTGTCAGGGATTTCTCCTACGACTGATGTGAACCGCCTAATGCCGAACCTGACCCTCTTCGTACAGCGCATCCTCGAATTGATGAAGCGCTACCCCGGGGTCATTGCGCTCGGTGGTTTTGTCTCCGGGGTCGGCAGCTTCATTCTGGTCGACCGCCAGCAGGGCCTGGCGAGCTGGATCACCACCATCATGCTGATCAGCTGGATCTGGCTGATGCTGGAAAACAGCCTGACGAAGCTGTTCACGCGGATCTTCAAACGGGAAATCCCCCAGCCGCTGCTGCGTTACGCGACGCAGATGATCCACCAGGAAAGCCTGTTTTTCGTCCTGCCGTTCTTTTTCATCACCACGACGTGGAACAGCGGCCAGTTGTTCTTTACCGGGCTTTTGGGCATCGCGGCATTGATTTCCATTGTCGACCCGCTCTACTACAAATGGCTGGCGCCCCGGCGCTGGGCGTTCCTGGCGTTGCACACGCTGACCCTGTTCGCCGCCCTGCTCACGGCGTTGCCGGTGATCATGCACCTGACCACCTCACAAAGTTTCAAATGGGCGCTGGGGATCGCCGTATTGCTGTCGTTCCCGAGCCTGGCGTCGATCTTCCCGATTCGCACCGTGCGCAATGCCCTGGCCATTTTGTGTATCACTGTAGGCATCGGCGGCGTTGGCTGGGTGCTGCGCTCATGGGTGCCGCCGGCGACCTTGTGGATGACTGACGTGGCCATCAGCACACAGATGCAGGACCGCACGCCCGGTGCCAGCCTCGACGAGGTCAGCGTTGAGCAGATTCGCGGCGGTGGCTTGTACGCCTATACCGCGATCAACGCCCCGCGTGGTCTCGACGAGCGGATTTATCATGTGTGGCAGTTCAACGGCAAAGAGGTCGACCGCATCCCGCTGGACATCCACGGTGGGCGCAAGGAAGGCTACCGGGCCTGGACCCACAAGCAGAACTTCCCCGGCAACCCGGCGGGCAAATGGCAGGTCCGGGTACTCACCGAAGACGGCCAGTTGATTGGCGTATTGCGCTTCAAGGTGGCAGACAGCACACCAGTCAAAGAAAAGTAAGGGAGTTCGTGCTATTACGTAGGTCAGCGTAAATAACCGAAAAAGCACGGAGCTTATGACCAGCAGCACAGTGCCCGGCAATGCCCAACTGGACACCTCGCACGCCCCCGCTCAGATACGGGTGACGGGGGACTGGACGCTCGCCCATTACGCCGACCTCAAGCGCCTGAGCGAGAAGCTCGAAGGCCAATACGACGACAGCACCCACATCGACCTCAATAGCCTTGGCGCCCTTGATACCGCCGGGGCTTCGCTGTTGGCGGAGCTGCTGGGCTCCGAGCGTCTGGGCCGCTCCGCCGAACACCCTGATTGCACCCTCTCCTCTGCCGACCGCGCGTTGCTGCAGACCGTCTACCAGTCGTTGACCGATTTCTGCGTGCCGATCAAGGAACCGGAAATCAACGTCGGTATCATGCTGCTCACCCGTATTGGTCGCGCGGTGGACCGGGTCTGGCAGGACACCCTGCAACTGCTGGGTTTTGTCGGTCTGATTCTGGAAACCATCGTCCGTGGCCTGTTCCGTCCCAAACGCTGGCGCATCACGCCAATGGTCGCGCACATTGAGCAGACCGGCCTCGATGCTGCGCCTATCGTTGCCCTGCTGACTTTTCTGGTGGGCGCCGTGGTGGCGTTTCTCGGCGCGACGGTGCTGGCCACCTTCGGCGCCAGCGTATTCACCGTGGACCTTGTGGCATTTGCCTTCCTGCGTGAGTTTGGCGTGTTGCTGACCGCGATCCTCATGGCCGGTCGCACCGCCAGTGCCTTTACCGCGCAAATCGGCTCAATGAAGGCCAACGAAGAAATCGACGCCATCCGCACCCTCGGCCTCGATCCGATGGAACTGCTGGTGGTACCACGCGTGCTGGCGTTGCTGGTGGCGTTGCCGATGCTGACTTTTCTGGCGATGGTGTCGGGGATTGTTGGCGGCGGTGTGGTCTGCGCGGTGTCGCTGGATATCTCGCCGGCGATGTTCCTTTCCTTGCTGCAATCGGACATCGGTGTTCAGCACTTTCTGGTGGGGATGGTCAAAGCGCCGATCTTCGCGTTCCTGATCGCCGCGATCGGTTGCCTGGAAGGTTTCAAGGTCAGCGGCAGCGCCGAGTCCGTCGGCGCCCACACCACGTCGAGTGTGGTGCAGTCGATTTTCGTGGTGATCGTGCTCGACGCCGTCGCCGCGCTGTTTTTCATGGAGATGAGCTGGTGAGCCGTTTACCCCGAGCGCCCGCCGAGGCGGTGATCGAAGTCCGTGGGCTGTGCAATCGCTTCGGTCGCCAGAGCGTGCATGAAAACCTCGATCTGGATTTGTACAAGGGCGAGATCCTCGCCGTCGTCGGCGGCTCCGGCAGCGGCAAGTCGGTGCTGCTGCGCAGCATTGTCGGCTTGCGCCAGCCCAGCGAAGGCGTGGTGAAGGTGTTCGGGCAAAACCTGCCGACCCTGCCGGAACACGAGCGTTCGCTGATTGAGCGGCGCTTTGGCGTGCTGTTCCAGAAAGGCGCCCTGTTCTCTTCGCTGACCGTGACCGAGAACGTCGCCCTGCCCCTGATCGAACACGCTGGCCTGAGTCGCGACGATGCCGAGCACTTGGCCGCCGTGAAGCTGGCGCTGGCCGGGTTGCCGCTGTCGGCGGCGGATAAATACCCCGCGTCGCTGTCCGGCGGCATGATCAAACGCGCCGCTCTGGCCCGGGCCTTGGCGCTGGACCCCGACATACTGTTTCTCGACGAGCCCACCGCCGGCCTCGACCCCATTGGCGCGGCGGCGTTCGATCAGTTGATCTTGACCCTGCGCGATGCCTTGGGCTTGAGCGTGTTCCTGGTGACCCACGACCTCGACACGCTCTACACCATCACCGACCGGGTGGCGGTGCTGGCGCAGAAAAAAGTGCTGGTGGCGGACGCCATCGACAAGGTGTCGGAAACCGACGATGCGTGGATTCACGAATACTTCCATGGCCCTCGCGGCCGCGCGGCGCTGACGGCCGCTCAACAGCTCAACGAGGTCTGACATGGAAACCCGAGCCCATCATGTATTGATCGGCCTGTTCACCGTGATTGTGGTGGCGGGCGCCCTGCTCTTTGGTTTGTTTCTGGCCAAGTCCAGCGTCGACCGCGAGTTCAAGGACTACCAGGTCGTCTTCAACGAGGCCGTCAGTGGTCTGTCCAACGGCAGTTCGGTGCAGTACAGCGGGATCAAGGTCGGCGATGTGATCTCGCTGCGCCTGGACCCCAAAGACCCGCGCCGGGTGCTGGCGCGGATTCGTCTGGGCGGAGATACGCCGGTCAAGGAAGACACCCAGGCCAAGCTGGCGCTGACCGGGGTCACCGGCACATCGATCATCCAGCTCAGCGGCGGCACGCCACAAAGCCCGACACTCAAGGGCAAGGACGGCAACCTGCCGACCATCGTGGCATCGCCCTCGCCTATTGCCCGTTTGCTCAACGACAGCAACGACCTGATGGCCGGCGTGACCTCGCTGATGCACAACGCCAACCTGATGTTTTCCACCGAAAACATCGAGCGCATCAGCAAGACCCTTGAGCATCTGGAGCAAACCACCGGGGTCATTGCCGATCAGCGCGGTGATATTCGTCAGGCGATGCAGCAGCTGGCATCGTTGGGCAAGCAGGCGGGCACCATGATGGAACAGACCTCTGCGCTGATGCGTAACGCCAATGGTTTGCTCAACGATCAGGGCAAGCAGATGTTCGGCAGCGCTGAGCAGGCGATGAAGTCGCTGGAGCAAAGCAGCGCAACGATCAACAAGTTGCTCAGCGCCAATCAGGACTCGATCAACAACGGCATGCAGGGCCTCAATGGTCTGGCCCCGGCGGTGCGCGAGCTGCGCGAAACCCTCACGTCGCTGCGCGCCATTTCCCACCGACTTGAGGCCAACCCCAGCGGTTACCTGCTGGGCAGTGACAAGAACAAGGAATTCACCCCATGAAGCTGACGCCTATCGCCCTCCTCGCCGGCTTCATGCTGATGAGTTCGTGCTCGATCCTGCCCAAGCCTGAACCGTTCGATGTCTATCGGTTACCGTCGGCCCAGAGCAGCCCGGCCGGCATTCACGGCGCAGCCCAGCGCTGGTCGTTGCGCCTGACCAAGCTGCAGGCCAGCGAAGCCTTGAACAGCCCGAACATCGCGGTTATCCCTCAGGGTGACGTGATCAGCAACTACAAAGGCTCGCGCTGGAGCGACCCGGCGCCAGTGCTGTTGCGCAATCGCCTGCTGGATGGTTTCCAGCGTGATGGTCGGGTATCGCTGTTGAGTACCGATGACAGCATATTCCAGACAGATCTCGAACTGGGTGGCCTACTGCAAGCCTTCCAGACGGAATACCAGGGCACGACCGCCAGTGTGGTGGTGAGTGTGGACGCGTTACTGGTGCGCAGTTATGACCAGCACATCCTCGCCAGCCGCCGCTTTGAAGTGCGCCAGCCTCTGAGCGATGTGAAAGTACCGGCGGTGGTGGCCGGGTTTGGCCAGGCCAGCGATCAATTGACGACGCAAGTGGTGAATTGGGCGGTTGAGCAAGGGCGGCAGTTAGCACCGGTCAAACCTTGAGATCGCCAAGATCGCAGCCTACGGCAGCTCCTACATTGGTAGGTGTGCGGCTGTAGGAGCTGCCGCAGGCTGCGATCTTTTGCCTTACCCGAAGAACCAGTAGCAAACCCCGATGGCGCCCAACACCCCCGCCAGTTCCGCCAGCAACGCACACCCCACGGCATGCCGCGCCCGCTGGATGCCCACCGCGCCGAAGTACACCGCCAGCACATAGAACGTGGTTTCGGTGCTGCCCTGAATCGTCGCCGCCACCAGCGCCGGGAAGCTGTCTACGCCGGAGGTCTTCATGGTTTCAATCAGCATTGCCCGGGCGGCGCTACCGGAGAACGGCTTAACCATGGCGGTGGGTAGTGCATCGACAAAACGCGTGTCCCAACCGGCCCACTCCACCAGATGACGGATGCCGTCCAGGCCAAAATCCAGCGCCCCGGACGCCCGCAATACGCCCACCGCGCAAAGCATCGCCACCAGATACGGCAGCAAGTTTTTCGCCACGTCGAAGCCTTCTTTGGCGCCTTCAACGAACGCTTCGTAGACCTTCACTTTACGCATCGCGCCGATGATCAAAAACAGCATGATCAACCCGAATAGCGTCAAGTTGCCGAGGATCGACGACAAACCGGCCAGCGCAGCAGCGGACATCGTACCCAACAACGCCATGAAGCCACCCAGCATTAGTGCACCGGGGATCAGATAGGCCAGCACCACCGGGTCCCAGACGCGCAGACGTTGCATGAACGCCACAGCCAGGAAGCCGACGATGGTCGAGCAACTGGTGGCCAGCAGAATCGGCAGGAACACCAGCGTCGGGTCGGGCGCGCCTTGCTGGGCGCGATACATGAAGATCGTCACCGGCAGCAGGGTCAGGGAGGAGGCGTTGAGCACCAGGAACAGGATTTGTGCGTTGCTGGCGATGGTGGCGCTGGGGTTGAGTTCCTGCAAAGCCTTCATGGCCTTCAGACCGATCGGCGTAGCGGCGTTGTCGAGGCCCAGGCCATTCGCAGCGAAGTTCAGGGTGATCAGGCCGATGGCGGGGTGGCCGGGCGGGACTTCCGGCATCAAGCGCAGAAACAGCGGGCCGAGGGCCTTGGCCAGCCAATCGACAATCCCGGCTTTTTCGGCGATCCGCAAAAAACCCAGCCAGAGGGTGAGGGTGCCGAACAACAACACCATCACTTCGACCGACAATTTGGCCATGGCGAAAATGCTTTCCACCATCGCCGCGAAGATTCCGGCGTTGCCGCCGATCAGCCATTGCGCCAGCGCCGATATCGCGGCCACGATGAAGAAGCCAAGCCACAGGCCATTAAGCATCAGTCAAATCCCCCAAAAGATGCGCGAATGATAGCGGGGTGGCCAGAAACGACAAACCCCGGATTTCTCCGGGGTTTGTTTGTAAGGCTGACTCGAAACTGTGGGAGCCAGACTGCTGGCGATGAGGCCGGCACATTCAACATCTCTGTTGTTTGGTACACCGCTATCGCCAGCAGGCTGGCTCCCATAGAAAAGCCATCAAGGAGTTCAGGTGTCAGTTGCTGGAAACTTCACCAACCGGCAGCTTTTCTTTGCTGCGCCAGTGCGGCAGGGAGTTCCAGTAGCGCTGGCCCTTGGCATCGTCGTACATGCCTTCCCAGCGAGAGATAACCAGCACGGCCAAAGCGTTGCCGATCACGTTCAGCGCGGTGCGTGCCATGTCCATGATGCGGTCGACACCGGCGATGAAGGCCAGGCCTTCCAGCGGGATACCCACGCTGCCCAAAGTGGCCAGCAGCACCACGAAGGACACGCCCGGTACGCCGGCGATGCCTTTGGAGGTGACCATCAGGGTCAGGACCAGCAGCAGTTGCTGGCTGATCGACAGGTCGATGCCGTACAGCTGGGCAATAAAGATGGCCGCGATGCTTTGGTACAGGGTCGAACCGTCGAGGTTGAACGAGTAGCCGGTCGGTACCACGAAGCTGCAAATCGCTTTCGGCGCGCCGTAGGCTTCCATCTTCTCGATCACGCGCGGCAGCACGGTTTCGGAGGAGGCGGTGGAGTAGGCCAGCACCAGCTCATCCTTGAAGATGCGCATCAGCTTGATCACCGAGAAGCCGAACAGGCGAGCGATCAGGCCCAGTACGACGAAGGCGAAGAAGGCGATGGCAACGTAAACCAGGATCACCAGTTTGGCCAGCGGCAGCAGCGAGGCGAAACCGAAGTTGGCCACCGTGACCGCGATCAGTGCGAAAACGCCGATCGGGGCGTAGTTCATGATCATGTGGGTGACCTTGAACATGCTTTCCGACACGCCCTGGAACATTGTGACCAACGGATCACGCAGCTCAGGCTTGAGGCTCGACAGGCCGAGACCGAACAACACCGAGAAGAAGATGATCGGCAGCATCTCACCACGGGCCATGGCCGCGAAGATGTTGGACGGGATCAGGTTGAGGATGGTCTCGATGAACGCGTGTTCATGCTGGACTTCAGCCGCCGTCGCCTGGTACTTGGAGATATCCACAGTGCCCAGGGTGCTCATGTCGATGCCTGCGCCCGGGTGGAACAGGTTGGCCAGCAACAGGCCGACGACGATGGCAATGGTGGTGACGACTTCAAAGTAGAGGATGGTTTTGAGGCCGATGCTGCCGAGCTTCTTCGCATCACCCACGCCGGCAATGCCGACGATCAGCGAAGAGATCACGATCGGGATCACAATCATCTTGATCAGACGGATAAAGATATCGCCCGCTGGTTGCAGGACGTTGCTGATCCACCAGGCTTTCTCGGCACTGAAATGGTTGAGCAGCGCACCGATTGCAATCCCCAATACCAGACCGATGAGGATCTGCCAGGCGAGGCTAAGCTTTGCCTTCTTCATATCTTTACCCTTACTTCAGTTTGACTCGGGCAGGTGCAAGAACTGGTTCGCTTGTGGCAAAAAAGTTGCTGCATCTGCCCCCGTATAAGGAGCCCCGGAGCGCTTGTTAGTGGCTCTCTGGCAGGCGAAAAAAGGCGCAACTATTCCGATGCAAGGAAGCGACGTCTAATGCCGTAAACGCCTACCCTATGCCGAATCGGCATGAGGTTTTTTAGCTGAAAGCGACGTCGCAATCGGTTCGAATGTGACATTTCGGCAGGCAAAAGTGCCGTGAACCGGCCATCACAGAGCAGGTTGAGTGTTTTTTGATCAGCTGAAATGGCGACGAATTTCGGAAAAATCCCACAAATCGGGCAAAGGAATCGCGGCCAGCGGCCGGCAATATTTCTCGATATACGGTCGCAGCAGAGGCTCTGGGAAAGGAATTTTCCGCAGACGGGCGAGGGGTGTTTTAGATAGAAGCGGAAAAAGGCGCAGAAAGCTCTAATTCGGTACTTCGCGTGAACAAGCTCTCCGCAAGTCCGTCGAGCCATAATTGGCCGGCGAACTTGCGTCGCAGCTTTTCCTGACCCGGCCCTTGCGCAGGCACTCCCTGTACCCGTAGGTCACTCCGCCCCTGAAACAGGCAGAACGTCCCGACCCCTTGGTCATGCACCTGCCTTCCTCAGGGGGTGCAGATAGAAAGAAGCGAGGCTTCTTTCCCATGTCTGGAACTCAATACCAGTTCGGATCTTTCTTGAGTTGTTCCATCAACAATTCCTGCATGCCCTGGTCCGGTTTCCCGAGGAAACGGTAGTTGGCATGTCGGGTTGGCGACTTGTCGGCAGGCAGCCCCGAAGGCACCTCTACCAACATGGCGTAGGCGTCCTTCTTGTCGAAGCTGACGGCGACAATCAAGCGTTTGTCAGGGCAGGTCGCCTGGGTTTCACACAGCGGCCCCACCAGATACTTGTTGCCATCCTCTTCAACGGCATTCATTTGTTCGGCATCGCCGGACAGGTTCATCACCCATTCCGGCAGGCGTTCCTCTTTCTTGACGACGCCTTGCCAGGTTTCCCGGTACTGCGGGTCTGCGTTCAAAAGCTCGTTGACCCGCGCCTGCCCATCATTGGCAGCAATTGCCATGGCACTACCGCCCAGTAGCAGGGCGGCTGCCAGTGTCTTTAACGAACGGCTCATGTTCAGCCTCGACCGCGACGGCCAAAGAAGAAGGAAGCAATGAACATCACCAGGAACACGACAAAGAGAATCTTGGCGATACCCGTGGCGGTGCCCGCGATACCACCGAAGCCCAAAACGGCAGCGACAATGGCAATGATCAAGAATGTGATTGCCCAGCTCAACATGGTGATTCTCCTTACGCTTCTATTTAGAGGTGCTTGCCCCGGCGCATCGAACACGCCAAGTCTGTGTAATCAAGTCTTAGAAAACCCAGCGTTCCTGACGAGGCATCTCATTCACAGGCTGAGCCTGGTCGACGTCCATCATTCGCAGGGCAGTGCTGTCAGTCATACCGCTGCTGGCAGCGCTGAATTGGGTTTGGGTCGGGTGCTGAAACGACACGCGTGGCGCAGTTTGTTGCTGGTTTTGTTCCCAGCTCAGGAATTGCTGGCCGGCGATCAGAGTGACCAGCAGCGCAAGTACGCAAAACAAGCCTTGCTGGAGATGCAGTGGCGAGACACGTAATTGGGCGGCACGTTGACGATTCATCCTGAGGCTCCTCCCACGCGGGGGTGATTGGGTTGAGGGCGTTTGTTGTTTGCCCTGCATTACTCAGGTTATTGCAGTCGTCATGCCAGCTTTTTAGCGAAGAAAAAGCCTTATAAATCAATTAGTTAAACAAATAGCAAAAACCGATTCGCTGGCATCCTGCACGATGCCGCTTTTCGCGGTCGTGCGGAATGCACGATTGATTACAGGGCTTCGCAATATTTTTGAATTGAAAGGAGGGCGCAACTGTCAGAAAAGGACACAACTTGCATTGGCAGCAGATAGCTACCCTGTGAGCGCGGTAATAGATCAGAATAAACCATGCAACTTGCCCGATTTTTCCGGGACTAACCAAGATCATTCTTTAAGGAGCGTAGGAAAATGGAATCAGCCACTGAGCATCAAGGCCGTATTCTTCTGGTGGATGATGAGTCCGCCATCCTGCGTACCTTCCGTTACTGCCTTGAAGACGAAGGCTACAGCGTGGCGACCGCCAACAGCGCCGCCCAGGCCGATGCGCTGTTGCAACGTCAGGTGTTCGACCTGTGCTTCCTCGATTTGCGTCTGGGCGAAGACAATGGCCTGGATGTACTGGCCCAGATGCGCGTCCAAGCGCCGTGGATGCGAGTGGTGATCGTCACCGCGCACTCTGCCGTGGACACCGCGGTAGACGCAATCCAGGCCGGCGCCGCCGATTATCTGGTCAAACCGTGCAGCCCCGACCAATTGCGCCTGGCCACCGCCAAGCAATTGGAAGTGCGCCAATTGTCGGCGCGTCTTGAAGCGTTGGAAGGCGAGATACGCAAACCCAAGGATGGCCTCGACTCTCATAGCCCTGCGATGAAAGTGGTGCTGGAAACCGCGCGCCAGGTCGCCGGTACCGATGCCAATATCCTGATTCTGGGGGAGTCCGGCACCGGTAAGGGCGAGTTGTCCCAAGCTATTCACGGCTGGAGCAAACGCGCCAAGAAATCCTGCACCACCATCAATTGCCCATCGCTGACGGCTGACTTGATGGAAAGCGAGTTGTTCGGCCATAGCCGCGGGGCCTTCACCGGTGCCAGCGAAAGCACGCTCGGTCGCGTCAATCAAGCTGATGGCGGCACGCTGTTTCTAGATGAGATCGGCGATTTTCCGCTGGTTTTGCAGCCGAAGTTGCTGCGTTTCATTCAGGACAAGGAATACGAGCGTGTGGGTGACCCGGTCACGCGCCGTGCCGATGTGCGCATCCTTGCCGCCACCAACCAGAATCTGGAAGACATGGTTCGCGATGGCCGTTTCCGCGAAGACTTGCTCTATCGCCTGAACGTCATCACTCTGCACCTGCCGCCGCTGCGCGAGCGCAGGGAAGACATCATCAACCTCGCCGATCGCTTTCTGGCCAGGTTCGTCAAAGAGTACGCGCGCCCGGCCCGGGGCTTCAGTGACGAGGCCCGTGAGGCGATGCTCGGCTACCGCTGGCCGGGCAACATCCGTGAGTTGCGCAACGTGGTGGAGCGGGCGAGCATCATTTGCCCGCAGGAACGCGTCGAGATCACCCATCTGGGGATGGCCGAAACACCGGTCAACAACGCCCCGCGCATTGGCGCGGCGCTGAGTCTGGACGAACTGGAAAAAGCCCACATCGGCGCGGTCCTCGCCACCGCCGGCACCTTGGACCAAGCGGCCAAAACGTTGGGAATCGACGCCTCGACGCTGTACCGCAAACGCAAACAGTACAACTTGTGAGCCGCCACCGATGAAGCTGGCGATGAAGTTGCGGACCCGCCTGTTTTTAAGCATTTCCGCGCTGATCACCGTAGCGCTGCTCGGGCTTTTGCTCGGGCTGGTCAGCGTGATGCAGATGGCCGGGAGTCAGGAAGCACTGGTACGCAATAACTTCGTCACTCTGGATCTGGGCCTGAAACTGCGCCAGACGCTGGGCGACCAGCTGATCATCATGCTCAGCGAGCAACCGGACACTCAAGCCTTTGACGCCTCCAAACAGCGTTACTTCGAGCTGCTGGACCAGGGCATCGCCCAGGAACCGGAGGTCAAGGGGAGTGAATACGGGTTCAAAAAGGCCAAGACGGATTACCAGCGTTTTATCCAGGCGTATGAAAGCTCGCCCGATACGACGCATGTGTTGACCGGCAACGACGATCTCACGCAAAGATTCAATGCGCTGCGCAATGGCTTGATCGAAGAACACAAGCGCGCCCTGGATAACATCGGCACCACCGAGCGCCAGTCGCGTGAGCGAGCACTGTTGATTGCCGGCCTGTTGGGATTGGTCGGGTTGGCCGTGCTGATCATCGGTTTCGTAACCGCTCACGCCATCGCCCGACGGTTTGGCGAACCCATCGAAGCGTTGGCGCAGGCGGCGGACAACATCGGGCAGGGGAATTTCGATGTGACACTCCCAGTCTCTTCGGCGGTTGAACTCAATCAGCTGACCCGGCGTTTCGGCATCATGGCCGAGGCACTGCGTGAGCATCAGGCGACCAATGTCGATGAGCTGCTGGCAGGCCAGCAACGCCTGCAAGCGGTCCTCGACAGCATCGACGACGGCTTGCTGATGATCGACCGTCAGGGTCACCTGGAGCACCTCAACCCGGTTGCGCAGCGTCAGTTGGGTTGGGACAGCGATCGACTCGGCCAAGGCCTGGGCACGGCGCTTGAGCGACCCGAGCTAGATGAGCAACTGCAACTGGTGCTGCGCGGCGGCACGCTGGAGCGGGCGCCGGAAGATCTGAGCATGGAGGTCGATGGCGAAACGCGGTTGCTGACCTACAGCCTTACGCCCGTAAGCCACACTCAAGGGCACATCCTCGGTGCGGTCATGGTGCTGCATGACGTCACTGAACAGCGTGCCTTCGAACGGGTGCGTAGCGAATTCGTGCTGCGCGCTTCCCATGAGTTGCGCACACCGGTCACCGGCATGCACATGGCGTTCGGTCTGTTCCGCGAGCGCGCGCACTTCCCGCCGGAGTCCCGTGAAGCTGACTTGCTGGACACGGTTAACGAAGAAATGCAGCGCCTGATGCAGTTGATCAATGACTTGTTGAATTTCTCGCGGTATCAAAACGGCCTGCAAAAACTCACGTTGGCACCGTGCTCCATCGAAGATCTGCTGGAGCAGGCGCAGCTACGGTTTACCAGCGGCGCAGAAGCGCAGGGTATCGAGCTGCTGGTTGAGGTGCAGGGGCCGCTGCCACGCTTGCAGGCCGATCAGCCGCAATTGGACCGTGTGCTCGATAACCTGATCGACAACGCGCTGCGCCATACCGCCTCAGGAGGCTTGATACGCTTACAGGCGCGACGCCATGGTGATCGGGTGATCATCAGCGTCGAGGATAACGGCGAAGGCATCGCCTATGGACAGCAGGGGCGGATCTTCGAGCCGTTTGTTCAGGTTGGCCGCAAGAAGGGCGGTGCCGGGCTCGGTCTGGCGTTGTGCAAGGAAATCGTGCAATTGCACGGTGGCCGGATGGGCGTTTACTCGCGGCCGGGGCAGGGAACTCAGTTCTACATGGCGTTGACGGTGTAACGTCTTACGGCTCGTCATCCAGACGCCGGTTGCCCAATCGCCGGCCGCGGGTAATCAGCTCGATGAACTGCACCGCGCTCAGGGCGTGGGCAAACAACCAGCCTTGACCGAACTTCACGCCTTCACTGCTCAGGAACGCCGCCTGGGCCTCATGCTCGATGCCTTCGGCAATCACCTTCAAGTGCAGTGATTGCGCCATGTGAATGATGTGCGGGGCCACGCCACTGCTGGCAGCGTCGTGGCCCAGTGCGTCGATGAAGGCCTTGTCGATTTTCAGGCAGTCCACCGGCAGGGTTTGCAGGTAGGCAAGGCTGCAATAGCCGGTGCCGAAGTCATCGATCAGTACCTGATGGCCAACATCGCGCAAGGCTTGCAGGTTTTCGCGGGCCACCACCACGTCGATCAAACCCCGCTCGGTCACCTCGAAAGCAATCTGCTTGGCTGCCACCCGATGCAGCGTCAGCAAGCGCGCCATCACCTGGCCGATGCGCGGGACCATCACATCGCACGCAGCCAGGTTGACCGAAATGTACAGCTGCGGATTGGCCCGAAGGAGTTGCCCGAGTTGCTCCAGCAAGCGTTGCAAAACGAAGTCGGTCATCTGGCGGATCTGCCCGGTGTTCTCCGCCATGGGAATGAACAGGTCGGGGCTGGTCAGTGTGCCGTCCGGTCGACGCCAGCGCAGCAAGGCTTCGGCGCCGACGCAGTTGCGGCTGTCGAGATCGAAAATCGGTTGATACAAAACCTGCAATTCGCCTCGGCGTATGGCGCCGGTCAATTCGGCATCCAGTGATTGGCGTTGGCGTACCAACAGGAACACCAGGAAACCCACGCAAGCGGCCAGCAGAAGGCACGCCGGAAGCAGCCACCACCACACGGGCGGTATATGCGTGCCGCTGCGCGGGCTGATCAGCACCAATTGGTATTCCGGGTTATCGGTGGGCATGCGGTAAATCAGGCGGGAATGGGTGACTTGCAGGGAATCACGGTTTTTCGGTGGCCAGGCCTCGGTCGGCGGCCACACCTGTGACACGCCCAACACCGGAATCGCTCGCGTGCCATGGTCGAGGATGACCAACAGGCTGCTACCCGGCGACAGGTCAACCATGTCGGTTAAATGACCGCGAGACGTCGCGACGCGGAAGTTGCCGCGGCCGAGCATCAGGGCTGCGCGGTTTTCATCCGGTTCAGTGGTGGTGTTCAGCCAATAGCTGTAGGTCGGGCCTTTGATGTCCGGTGCGCGGACCAGCGACAAGCCTTCCTGGCGGGGGCGGTTGGAGCAGATCCGCGAGGCGTCCATATAGGCCGCCTCATAAACGAACCGATAGTTGAAGCTGACCTGCTGCAACGTCGCGATCATTTCGTCATCGCAGCTGCGCAGTGGCTGGGCTTCGAGGTCGTCGAGGCTCTCACGCAGTTGCCCGAACAGCTGCTCAAGGCGAGCGAGAAAACGTTCGCCCTGGGCGTTCATTTCCTGGCTTTCTTCTTGTTCGACCTGATGGATGGCGACGAAATAACTGCCGGCCATCATCAGCGTCGCGCTCAAGACAGCAGCCAGCATCGCCAAAAACCAGGGGCGAAAAAACCAACTACGAAATGTGTCTCGAGCAGCAGGCATTGTGGAATATCCGACGAATTACCAATGAGTTATAGCTGCTGATGGGAAAAACGCGCTGACCGTCGGGCAGTCGTCATTATTTTGTCTGGTTTAACACCTGTAGCAGCGCTGCCGTTTGCGCGTCCGGTGTGCCATCGAACCGGGAGGGGCGGAAATGCATTTGGAACGCGGCGAGGACGTGGCGTGTGGCAACGTCCAGTTCACCCGTCTGTGGCGTTTCATAACCCACGCGTGCGAGCTGCGCCTGATACCAGGAAATGCTCGGCAATTGCGCCTCGAACTGCGCTTGCTGTCGGGCAACAGCCTGCTCGTTTGGCCAAATGCCAATCCCTTCGCCAGCCAGGCGCTTCCAGGGGAATAGCGGGCCGGGATCCAGTTTGCGCAGCGGTGCAATGTCGCTATGGCCGATGATGCTGCGGGGGCTGATGTTGTAGCGCTGGCTGATGTCCTTGAGCAGAACGATCAGGGATTGAACCTGCGCTTCAGTGTAGGGATACCACAGGCGCCCGGTAGGCGTGTCCTTAAAGCCCGGGTTAACGATTTCGATACCGAGGGAGCTGGAGTTCAACCAGGTGCGGCCTTGCCATTGGCTTTCGCCGGCGTGCCAGGCGCGCAGGCTTTCATCCATCAGTTTGTAAATGGTCGCGTTCTTGTCGTCGCCGATCAGATAGTGGCTGCTGACTTCGCCGTGGGTCAACAATTGCAGCGATCGCTCCATCGATGCGGAGGTGTAATGCACCACCACAAACTGGATGCGGCTGTCGTGGTTGGCCGATGGGTGGCTGGTGTCAAAGCGGGGGCCGCTGGCACAACCCGCCAACACAATGAACGATACGATGAGGGCAAAATATTTCATGGCGAAAGGCAATACACGCAAGACAGTAATGCAACAGTGTAACGTACTGCCTTGTATGCCGCGGCCCATCGCGGATGATTTAAATAAAATGGAACAATTGGCGCTTAACCCAGCTCCACTCGGTTTCGCCCGGCGATTTTTGCTCGATATAGCGCCTGATCGGCTCTTTTAAGTACCAGATCGCTGTGCTCGCCGGGCTTGAACGCGGTCAGCCCCATTGAAATCGTGATCGTCACCCGCTCACCCTTGAAGTGAAACGGGCAGGCTTCGATGGACGCCCGCAAGTGTTCGAGCAGTTTCATCCCCGCTGCCGGCACGGTGGAGGGCAGCAGAAGAACAAACTCTTCGCCGCCAAACCGGGCAATGAAATCCGACCCGCGCAACCGCTTGCGCAGCACAGTGGCGATGATTTTCAGCACTTTGTCACCCGCCAGGTGACCATAGTTATCGTTGATGCGTTTGAAATGGTCGAGGTCGAGCATGGCCAGCATCAGCGTATTACCGTGTTGCTGCCATTGGCCGACTTCATGCTCCAGCCGTTCGCTCCACGCGGCGCGGTTGGGCAGTCCGGTGAGCGGGTCGATCAGGGCTTTCTGCCGCTGTTCTTCGAGGTGTTCGCGGAAACCTGAGGCTTCCTGCTCCATGTGCGCCACCCGTTCGGCCAGGCTTTGCAAGCGTGCAGCGACTTCTTGCTCGCGTTCGTCACGCTGCTTGCGGTGCTCGTCCATGGTGCCGAGCAACCCTTCCAGATGGTTTTCCAGAACGTGCTTGAGGTCTTCCAGGTCCGCCGCTTCGTGCATGCTGGTTTGCAGGCCATCGACCTGTTCGCGGATTTGCGTGTCCAGCGCATGCGCGGCCGAGCGGCTGTCGGCATGGTCGGCGCTGGCCGCTTGCAGGTTACTCTGGAACGATTCGAGGCGTTCATTGAGCCGCAGCAAATACGCTTCGAATTCATGCTGGCCGCTGTCCGAAATCGCCAGCATCAGGGTTGCCAGATCATCGAGGATCGGCAGCAATTCGTACCAGTTCAAGCCGTTTTTCAGGCGATCACGCATCGATTCAGCTTGTGGCCGATGGCGCTCGGGCAGGGTGAGATCGTCGAGCAGGCCGAGCAAGGTGTCTTCGATGTGCTTGGCGACCGAGCTGTAGGACGGCTCGGGCGAGTCCGGCAACGCGTAAAACATGTCGTGCCCGACGTGTTCTGGGTCGATAGGTTCGACGGCCGCTGGCAGCGACGAGGAGGGTAGCGGAGCAGGGGTCAGCTCGTCAGGATTGAGGGCTGGCTCAATCTCGGGCGCGGTCTCGACGATAGAGGCTGGCGGTTCCTCGGGCTGTTCAATGTCTGTTGCGAGCTCTGCCTCGGGGACTTTCTGCAGCATAACGGTCGGAGGAACGAACGGTGCGACAGGATCGGGCTCTACCGGCTCTGCAGATGTCGGGGTTGCTTGTGTTTCGGCGATCGGAGTGGGTTTGACCGGCGGCTCCACAGCCGCCAGTTCAACTGGGGCGGGAGCTTCGCTGGTTTTTGCAGACGTCGCAGCAACTGCCGGTGTCGGCACTGGTTCGGCGGGTGCCGCACTGGCAGCTTGTTCTGCTGGGGCGGTGACCGGTTGTGTTGCCTCATCGGCATCGCGATGGCCAAACAAGCGTTGCAGCAGGCCGGGGCGTTCGGGTTCTGCCGGGTTTTCCAGCTGACTCAGGGCTTTACCTTGCAGGCCGCTCAGTTCGCTGAGCAGCAATGGGATCTCGCGGGCCTGGCTGACGCGGCTGTCCAGTTGCTTGGCAAAGTTCTTGAGCGGTCGACTGACTTCCCGGGGCAGCGGTAATGTTTGCAGTTGAGTGACCAATGCGGTCAGCGCGGCACTGGTCTGGTTGACCCGGGTTTCCCTGCGTTGCTCGGAGTCGAGCACGGCTTTTTCCAGGCGCGGGAGCAGGGCGGCCAGGCCGGCGTCCATGTCGTCGGTGCGTACGACCTCGCGCATTTCCTTCATGCATTGGTCAACGGCGCGATCGGTACCTTCTGCTGCCAGGGTGCTGCGCACGAGCCCGCGGCGCAACAAGTCGAGCCGGGCGTCCCAGCGACGTTCGAGCTTTTCCTGTTGTTCGATGCTTTTGAGGTACTTCTCTTTCCAGCGCTGTGTTTCTTCGCTCATTCATGGGATCCGCGAGGGGCAGGACTCAACGCGGGCAATGCATCGGCCGTGAGCGAACCCGGCAGACGAATCTCTACCGCGACCGGCAGGTGATCGGAAATGGGTTGGGCCAGCACCTCGACCTTTTCAAGGGTCAGGCTCGGGCTCAAGAGAATATGGTCCAGGCAGCGCTGCGGGCGCCAGCTGGGAAACGTCGCTTCCAATTGCGGGGCCAGCAGGCCAAGGTCGCGCAACGGAGAGTTTTGCAGCAGATCGCTGGCATGAGTATTCATATCGCCCATCAGGACCTGATGTTTATAGCCGCCGATGACTTCGCGGATATAGGCCAATTGCAGGCTGCGGGCGCGGGCGCCCAGCGCCAGGTGCATCATCACCACCACCAGCGCTTCCGGGCCTTCGCCGAAACGCACCAGAATCGCCCCGCGACCTTTCGGCCCGGGTAGCGGATGATCTTCGATCGCCCACGGGCGCAGGCGGCTGAGCACACCGTTGCTGTGCTGGCCGAGTCGACCGAGATTGCGATTGAGTTGTTGGTACCAGTAAGGGAAGGCGCCGAGCTGCGCCAGGTGCTCGACTTGATTGACGTAGCCTGAACGCAGGCTGCCGCCATCGGCTTCCTGCAAAGCGACCAGATCGAAGTCGCCCAGCAGTTTGCCGATCTTTTGCAGGTTGTCGGCCCGCCCGGTATGCGGCAGCAGATGCTGCCAGCCCCGGGTCAGGTAATGCCGATAGCGCTCGGTACTGATACCGACCTGAATATTGAAGCTGAGCAAGCGCAGACGGCTGTCTGCGGGCAGGCCCGTCGATTCCAGATGATGCTCGTTGACCCGCGGATCATGCAGGCCAACGATGCGTTCAGTACCCCAGCGGCGCATGGCAGGTGCTGCCTTTAGTTGGCGGCAGCCTTGTTAGCCGCTCGCTCTTTGTCGACCAGTTTATCGGCCAGTTGCAAGGCTTGCTCGGCACCGCCGGCAGAGCCCACGTCAAAGCGATACTTGCCGTTGACGATCATGGTTGGCACACCGGAGATTTCATATTTCTTTGCAAGCTCTTTGGCTTTGTTGATCTGGCCCTTGATGGCGAAGGAGTCAAACGTGGCGAGGAACTTGTCTTTGTCTACGCCCTGGGTGGCCAGGAAGTCCGCCATGTCGTTCTTGTCGGTGAGCTTCTTGTGTTCTTTCTGGATCGCTTCGAAAACGGCAGCGTGCACCTTGTGCTCGACGCCCATGGCTTCGAGGGTCAGGAACATTTGGCCGTGTGCGTCCCATGGGCCGCCGAACATGGCAGGGATGCGGACGAAGTTCACGTCCGAAGGCAGCTTCTCTACCCAAGGATTGATCACCGGCTCGAACGCGTAGCAGTGTGGGCAGCCATACCAGAACAGCTCCACCACTTCGATCTTGCCAGGCACGGCTACCGGAACCGGGTTGCTCAGTTCGACGTAAGGGGCGGCTGGTGCTTCGGCGGCCTGGGCAGTCATGCCAAACAGGCTGGCAGCGGCAAAAACGGCGCTGATGATCAGATTACGCATGCTTCACTCCTGGACAAATTTTATCGCCTCGCGCGACCTGTTTTCAGACAGGTTATGGCGGGCTTGAGTTCTGTAGTGTAACGGCAGCGGCCACAAAAAAGGGCGGCCTAAGCCACCCTTTTTATACTTGCTGCGACGGATTAATCGAGCGTTAACGTTGCAAGAGATGTATGCCTTGCGCAACGCCCGATTCGCCGGTCTTAGTGCAGGCCCTGAATGTAGCTGGACACTGCGGCGATGTCTTCGTCGCTGAGTCGCTTGGCGATCGTCTGCATGGTTTTTACATCGCCGTCGTTGGTACGGCCACCTTCTTCCTTGCGGAAATCTGTCAGCTGCTTGGCGATGTATTGAGCATGCTGGCCACCGAGGTGCGGGAAGCCGGCAGCGGCGTTGCCCGCGCCGTTTGGAGAGTGGCAGCCGGTGCAGGCTGGCAGGCCTTTGGCCAGGTCACCGCCACGGAACAAATTCTCACCGCGCTTGACCAGTTTTTCATCGGCGGCGCCGACGCTGCCTTTTTGGCTGGCGAAGTAGGCAGCAATGTCTGCCAGGTCCTGATCACTCAGGTTGGTCAGCAGGCCGGTCATTTCCAGAACGGTGCGCTTGCCCGACTTGATGTCGTGCAGTTGCTTGGTCAGGTAACGTTCACCTTGGCCGGCCAGTTTTGGAAAGTTTGGCGCCATGCTGTTGCCATCCGGACCATGGCAGGCGCCACAGACGGCTGCTTTGGCCTGGCCTGCGGCGGCGTCACCAGGTTTGACTGGCTCACCTGCGGCATGGGCCATGCCGGAGATTCCCACGGTCAACAGCAGACTCACGATCAATTTCTTCATCAGCTAATCCAACTACGGCTAAGGGTTAAGTTATGGACCGGGTTTACTCGCTCATCCAGTGGATGATGGCTTGGTAATCCTCGGCACTGCAGTCCATGCACAAACCACGCGGCGGCATCGCCTTGAAACCCTGGGTCACGTGTTGCACCAGCGTCTCCATACCTTTCGCCAACCTCGGCGTCCAAGCTTCCTGATCGCCTTTTTTCGGCGCCATGGGCAGTTGGCCGGAATGACAGGCTCCACAAACACGGTTGTACACAGCTTCCGGATCCTGTGTAGCCTGAGCGCTGTAAAGCGGCATCAAGACACCGGCAGCTAGCAGCCATTTCGTCATAAAACGACCTTTTCAGGGTTGAGAGCGTTCTGCGTTCTAATGCGCAATCAAGGTCTATCGCTCCCGTGAACTTCATCCTGCGTTGGGACAAAGCGCACACAAAATCTGCGGCATTATATACTGGCGTCACTGAAACGGAAGCGACACTGCTTGCCGCGCCCATTCCTGGCGCCGCCCACATCGGAAATCCCATGCAACTCAAGAATCCCATCCTCGGTCTGTGCCAACAGTCCACCTTCATGCTCAGCGCCGCCAAAGTCGACCAATGCCCGGATGACGAGGGCTTCGAAGTCGCCTTCGCCGGGCGTTCCAACGCCGGCAAGTCGAGTGCGCTCAACACCCTGACCCACGCCAGCCTGGCGCGCACCTCGAAAACCCCGGGGCGCACACAGCTGTTGAACTTCTTCAAGCTAGACGATGAACGCCGTCTGGTCGACCTGCCGGGCTACGGTTATGCAAAAGTACCGATCCCGCTCAAGCAACACTGGCAGCGTCACCTTGAGGCCTACCTGGGTGGTCGCGAGAGTTTGAAGGGTCTGATTCTGATGATGGACATCCGTCATCCAATGACCGATTTCGACCTGTTGATGCTCGACTGGGCCGTTGCGGCCGGCATGCCGATGCACATTTTGCTGACCAAAGCCGACAAGCTGACCTATGGCGCCGCGAAGAACACCTTGCTGAAGGTGCAGGCAGAAATCCGTAAGGGCTGGGGTGATCTGGTGACCATTCAGCTGTTTTCGGCGCCAAAACGCCTGGGCCTGGAAGAGGCCTACACGGTGCTGGCGGACTGGATGGAGCTGGCGGACAAGGGGTCCGAGGCAGCGGCGGAGTAGGTGTTGAAGCTGCCTGTGGGGTGCCCGGGCAGTTTTCTTCAGGCAAAAAAAACCCCGGACTTCTTATGGGGAGGGGGAAGTTCCGGGGTTCAAGTTCTAGACCGCTAGGGCGGGGTCCAGATATCTGCCAACACTTAACACAACATAGGAGCATCGAAGGGCTTCACCAGCCATTCAGTAACTCTGAGTGGTGAATCTCCAGATTAGTTCAGATTTTTTTCGAATGCCTTTGGAATAATCCCAAGCGCGTTCTGGACTAAGCGCCCTTTGACCCTTCTGCCGCGGCACTATGCCGCAGCAGGAGCGCTGTGTTTCATCCGGCTTAGTGAGCCTCGTCCCAGTTATTGCCAACGCCAACTTCCACCAGCAGCGGAACATCGAGCTTCGCGGCGCCGCTCATGTGCGCGCGAATTTCGTTGCTGACCTGATCGACCAAATCTTCACGCACCTCAAGAACCAATTCATCGTGCACTTGCAGAATGACTTTGGCGTCGAGGCCTGATGCCGCCAGCCACTCATCCACGGCCACCATGGCTTTCTTTATGATGTCTGCCGCAGTGCCTTGCATCGGTGCGTTGATGGCCGTGCGTTCAGCAGCGGCGCGTTCCTGTGGCTTGTTGGAATTGATCTCCGGCAGGTACAAGCGCCGACCGAAGAATGTCTCGACATAGCCTTGCTCCGCCGCCTGTGTACGGGTGCGGTCCATGTATTGGCGAACGCCAGGGTAACGGGTGAAATACGTATCGATGTACGCCTTGGCTGTCTTGGTATCGACACCAATGTCTTTACCAAGTTTCTGTGCACCCATGCCGTAGATCAGGCCGAAGTTGATCGCCTTGGCGCTGCGGCGCTGGTCGGACGTCACGTCGGCCAGTTCCACCTTGAAAACCTCGGCGGCAGTGGCGGTGTGCACGTCCAGATTGTGGCGGAAGGCGTTCATCAGGCCTTCATCCTTGGACAGGTGCGCCATGATCCGCAGCTCGATTTGCGAATAGTCGGCGGCCAGCAATTTGTACCCGGTCGGGGCCACGAAAGCCTGGCGGATACGACGCCCTTCGGCGGTGCGCACCGGGATGTTCTGCAGGTTCGGATCACTGGAGGACAAACGCCCGGTGGATGCGACCGCCTGATGATACGACGTGTGGATCCGACCGGTGCGTGGGTTGATCTGCTCCGGCAGGCGGTCGGTGTAGGTGCTTTTCAGCTTGCTCATGGAACGGTATTCCATCAGCACTTTTGGCAACCGGTAGTCGTCCTCGGCCAGTTTGGCCAGCACTTCTTCAGCGGTGGACGGCTGGCCCTTGGCAGTCTTTTTCAGTACCGGCAGGCCGAGCTTTTCATAGAGGATCACGCCGAGTTGCTTCGGTGAGCCGAGGTTGAACTCTTCACCGGCGATCTCGAAAGCTTCGCGTTCCAACGCAACCATCTTGTCGCCCAACTCGATGCTCTGGACGCCCAGCAGCGCCGCGTCGACCAATGCCCCTTGGCGTTCGATGCGCGCCAGTACCGGCACCAGCGGGATCTCGATGTCAGTCAGCACACTGGCGAGGCTCGGGATCGCTGTGAGTTTTTCGAACAGTGCCTGATGCAAGCGCAAGGTAATGTCTGCGTCTTCGGCGGCATAAGGGCCGGCCTGTTCCAGGGCAATCTGATCGAACGTCAGCTGTTTCGCGCCTTTGCCGGCGATGTCCTGGAAACTCACGGTGGTGTGGTCCAGGTACTTCAGCGCCAGGCTGTCCATGTCATGGCGGGTGGCCGTGGAGTTGAGTACATAGGATTCGAGCATGGTGTCGAACGCGATGCCACGCACGGTGATGCCGTTCGCCTGGTCGCCGCCGATAGCGCAGTTGGCCAGGATGTTCATGTCGAACTTGGCGTGCTGCCCAACCTTGAGTTTGTTCGGGTCTTCCAGAATGGGCTTGAGTGCGCGCAGCACGGTGTCGCGATCCAGTTGCTCGGGTACGCCGATGTAGGAATGGGTCAACGGGATGTAGGCTGCTTCGTTGGCCTGCACGGCGAACGACAGGCCCACCAGTTGTGCCTGTTGCGCGTCGATGCCGGTGGTTTCGGTGTCGAAGGCAAACAGCTTGGCGTTGTTCAGTTTTTCCAGCCAGACATCGAAGCGCGCTTGATCGAGGATGGTTTCATAAGCGGCTTCAGCAGCGGCGGCCGGTGCTTGGGCTTCGACTTCGGGTTGGCTGAACAGATCGGCGGCCGGCGCGGGCTCGGCGGCAGCGCTCAGTTCCAGGCGTTTGGCGTCGCGATCAAGGTCGTTCAGCCAGCTCTTGAATTCCAGCAGGCTGTATAGCTCGTAAAGTTTCGCCGGGTCTTCGGCACCCATTTTCAGGTCATCGAGGCCGATATCCAGCGGCACGTCGACCTTGATAGTCGCGAGTTGATAGGACAGGAACGCCATTTCCTTGTGTTCTTCAAGCTTGGCCGGCAAGGTCTTGGCGCCGCGAATCGGCAGGGTCGGCACGATGTCGAGCTGCGCATAGAGATCGGTCAAACCACCGTTCACACCGACCAACAGGCCGGAAGCGGTCTTCGGGCCAATGCCCGGAACGCCTGGAATGTTGTCGGACGAATCGCCCATGAGCGCCAGATAATCGATGATCTGCTCGGGAGCGACGCCGAATTTCTCCTTCACGCCCTCCACGTCCATGCTGCTACCGGTCATGGTGTTGACCAAGGTAATGTGCCCATCGACCAGTTGCGCCATGTCCTTGTCGCCGGTGGAGATGATCACCGGGCGGTCTGCGGCGGCGCTGCTGCGGGCCAGCGTGCCGATCACGTCATCGGCCTCGACGCCGTCGACGCACAGCAACGGGAAGCCCAGGGCGATCACGCTTTGGTGCAGTGGCTCGATCTGCACGCGCATGTCGTCGGGCATGCTCGGACGGTTGGCCTTGTATTCGGCGTACATGTCATCGCGAAAAGTCCCGCCCTTGGCGTCGAACACCACGGCGAACGGACTGTCCGGATACTGCTTGCGCAGACTCTTGAGCATGTTCAACACGCCCT
>Ga0247818_10000098_pt1 | contig 49011 bp, 44 predicted proteins | sample 13C_Glucose_Day1_FD_192424 | JGI IMG/M metagenome (GOLD analysis project Ga0247818, IMG submission 192424) | Soil microbial communities from agricultural site in Penn Yan, New York, United States - 13C_Glucose_Day1 | ecosystem: Environmental > Terrestrial > Soil > Agricultural land | place...
GTGAATCTGTTCGACCAGAGGCAAGAAATCGTCATGCACCAGCACCAGGTCGTCCTCGGCGTGGTTCATGGTGTAGAGCACCTGGTCCGGCGAAAGACGGATGTTCACGGTATGCAGCACCGCGCCAATCATCGGCACGGCAAAGAAGCATTCCAGGTAGCGATGGCTGTCCCAGTCGAGCAGGGCCACCGTATCCCCGGCCTTGACGCCGGCCGCGGTCAGCGCGTTGGCCAGCCGGCGGATCCGCTGGTTGAGAGTCTTATAGCTGTAGCGCAGCTTGTCGGCGTAGACGATTTCCCGTCCAGGCTCATAGCGCTCGCCAGACAGCAACAATTGCTTGATCAGCAAGGGATAGGCGTAGGCGCCGTCGGCGGGCGGAATTATTTTTGTCGCCATCATGGTTGGGGTCCTTGTTCTTTCGATCAGAGTTCTTTCGATCAGAAGTGCGCAACGTCGAGCTCGTAGAGGGATTCGCTGCCGGCCTTGACCGAAGCGCTCAACGAGTGGATGCGCGGCAGCAGGCGGGCGAAGTAAAAACGCGCCGTGCCCAGCTTGCCGGCGTAGAAATCATCTTCGGTTGCTTTGCCGATGGCCGCCTTGGCCATCAGTGCCCACATGTAGGCATAGGCGGTGTAGCCGAATACCTGCAGGTACTCGACCGAGGCGGCGCCGATTTCGTTCGGGTTGCCCTGGGCTCGATCGAGCAACCACGCGGTCAGTTCGTCGAGGGTGTCCACGGCGTCATTCAATGGCTGGGTGAACTCGCCAAGTTCAGCGCTGGCGTTAGCGGTGAAGTGGCGAATTTCGTCGGCGAACAACCGGTAGAGCGCGCCGCCGCTGCCGACGATCTTGCGCCCGGCCAGGTCCAGTGACTGGATACCGTTGGTGCCTTCGTAGATCTGGGTGATGCGCACGTCGCGCACCAACTGCTCCTGGCCCCACTCACGAATGTAGCCATGGCCGCCAAAGATCTGCTGGCCATGCACCGTGGTTTCCAGCCCCATGTCCGTGAGGAACGCCTTGGCCACCGGGGTCAGCAGCGACACCAGTTGTTGGGCGCGGCTGCAGGTTGCCGCGTCATCGCTGTACTTGGCGGTATCCAGTTGCAGCGCCACGTAGCTGGAGAACGCCCGCCCGCCTTCGTTCAGGGCTTTCATGGTCAACAGCATCCGCCGCACGTCCGGGTGCACGATGATCGGGTCGGCGGCCTTGTCCTGGTGCTGCGCCCCGGTCGGTGCACGGCTTTGCAGGCGGTCCCGGGCGTATTCGACGGCGTTCTGGTAGGAGCGCTCACCCAGCGCCAGGCCCTGGATGCCCACGCCCAGGCGTTCGTAATTCATCATGGTGAACATCGCCGCCAGGCCCTTGTTCGGCGCATCGATGATCCAGCCGGTGGCCCCGTCGAAGTTCATCACGCAGGTGGCCGACGCCTTGATGCCCATCTTGTGTTCGATCGAACCGCAGGACAGCGCGTTGCGCTCACCCAGCGAGCCATCGTCATTGACCAGCACTTTGGGCACCAGGAACAGGGAAATGCCTTTAGGGCCGGCCGGCGCATCCGGCAATCGGGCCAGCACCAGATGAATGATATTGTCGGTCAGGTCGTGCTCGCCGCCGGTGATGAAAATCTTGCTGCCGCTGATCTTGAAACTGCCGTCCGCCTGGGGTTCGGCCCGGGTGCGAATCAGGCCCAGGTCCGTGCCGGCATGGGCTTCGGTCAGGCACATCGAACCGGTCCAGGTGCCGGCGTACAGGTTGGGCAGATAGCGCGCCTTGAGTTCCTCACTGGCGTGGGCATTGATCGACAGGCACGCACCGGCGGTCAGCATCGGGTACAGGCCGAACGACAGGCTGGCCGAGTTGACCATCTCCTCGACTTGCGCCGAAATGGCCTTGGGCATGCCCATGCCGCCGAACCGCGGATCGCCGCCAACACCCACCCAACCGCCTTCGGCGAATGCCTGGTAGGCGGCGCCAAAACCATCCGGCGCCTGGACCGCGCCGTTGTTCCAGGTGCAGCCCTGCTCGTCGCTGCTGCGGTTGAGCGGCGCGACGACAGCGGCGCTGATCTTGCCGGCCTCTTCAAGGATCGCGGCAGCCGTTTCTTCATCGATCACCTCGGCCAGGCCAGGCAACCGGGCCCAGAGCCGGGACACCTCGAAGACCTCGTTGAGGACGAAGCGCATGTCGCGCAAGGGAGCTTTATAATCAGACATCGTTGACTTACTCGGAAGTGGTCAGGGCATGCGGCATGTCCTGACGTTGGGATGTACCGGTTTTATCCGTTTGCGCCACATGGCCTTGCGCAACGGGGTGACGCAGCAGGAAGTACGACAGGGCCGGGATCAGGATCAGCGCGCCGAGCATGTTCCACAGGAACATGAAGGTCAGCAGGATGCCCATGTCCGCCTGGAACTTGATCGGCGACCAGACCCAGCACACCACACCGGCGGCCAGGGTGATGCCCACAAGGCCCACGACCCGGCCGGTGAACGACACGGCGTTGCGATAAGCCTGGGACAACGGCAGGCCCTGACGCTGGTAATGCAGCTGCACGCTGAGCAGGTACAAGGCGTAGTCCACGCCAATGCCGACCCCGAGGGCGATCACCGGCAGCGTTGCCACCTTCACGCCGATGCCCATGACCACCATCAAGGCCTCGCAGAGGATCGACGTCAGCACCAGCGGCAGCAAGGCCACCAGGGTGGCGCGCCAGCTGCGGAAGGTGATCAGGCAGAACAAGGTCACCGCCGCGTAGACATACAGCAGCATGGTGCGGTTGGCCTCACGCACGACGATGTTGGTCGCCGCCTCGATGCCGGCGCTGCCGGCGGCCAACAGAAACTGACGATCTTCGCTGTTGTTCTCCCGGGCGAATTTTTCGGCGATGGCTACCACGGCATCCAGGGTCTCGGCCTTGTGGTCCTTGAGGAAGGCGATCACCGGCATCAGCGAGCAGTCGTTGTTGAACAACTCAGGGGAGTTGACCGAGGCTTGCTGCGCGGCATAGTTCAGCACGTCCTGGTTGCGCTGGATGCTGTTGAGCTTGGGGTTGCCCTCGTAAGTACCGGCGGTGATCTGGCGCACCGCGTTGACCAGCGAAGCCGTCGCCTGAACCCCCGGGGACTGCTGCAGCTCCCAGGCCAGGCGGTCGGCGAGGATCAGCGTCTTATAGTTCAGGCAACCTTCCGGCGCGGTCTTGATCATCACCGCGAACAGGTCGCTGGACAGCGCGTAGTGGCTGGTGATGTAGGCGTTGTCACGGTTATAGCGCGAGTCGGCACGCAACTCCGGTGCGCCACTTTCCAGGTCGCCGATCTTCAGTTGCAGGCTGACCATGAAGCCGCCGATGCCCATCAGCAGCGCGACCAATACCGCCCCGGTGGCCCACCGGCGGGTAGTGAAGCGGTCGAGCAAGTCCCACAGTTTGCCGAAGCCTTTGTGCCCTTCGGCGCGGGTGTCGATTTTCAGCGCGCGCTCGGCCGCCTTAGCGCCAACGCCGACATAGGACAGCGCCACCGGCATCAGCAACAGCGAGGTGAAGATCAGCACCGCCACACCGATACTGGCGGTGATCGCCAGGTCGCGGATCACCGGGATATCGATCAGCATCAACACCGCGAACCCCACGGCATCGGCCAGCAACGCGGTGACGCCGGCAATGAACAGGCGGCGGAAGGTATAACGTGCGGCAATCAGTTTGTGGGTGCCACGGGCGATGTCCTGCATGATGCCGTTCATCTTCTGCGCCGCGTGGGACACGCCGATGGCGAAGATCAGGAACGGCACCAGCACCGAGTAGGGGTCGATGGCGTAACCCAGCCAGGCGACGATGCCCAGCTGCCAGACCACCGCGATCAGCGAACAGCCGACCACCAGCAAGGTGCTGCGCACGCAGCGGGTGTAGATATAGATGATGATCAGCGAAGTGACCACGGCCAGACCGAAGAACATCATGACCTGAATCAGCCCGTCGATCAGGTCGCCCATCAGTTTGGCGAAGCCGATCACCCGCACCTTGTACTGACCCTTGCCCTCTTCCCCGGCCTGGCGCGCCGCGCTGTCGCCGGCGAACTCGATCTGGTCGCGCAACTGCTCTTCGAGCATCTGCGAAAAGGCGTGGTAGTCGATGCGCTGACCGCTGGCCGTGGCCTTGTCCAGCAGCGGCACGATCAGCATGCTCGATTTGTAGTCGCTGGCCACCAGGCTGCCGACGATACCGGCACGGGAAATATTCTGGCGCAGTTGTTCTATTTCTTCAGGCTTGCCCTGGTAGGTATCCGGCATCACCGGGCCACCCTGGAAACCTTCCTCGGTGACTTCGGTCCAGCGCACCGCCGGGCTCCACAACGACTTCATCCAGGCGCGGTCGACGCCTTCGGTGAGGAACAGTTTGTCATTGACCTGCTTGAGCACGTCCAGGTAGCCGGGGTCGAAAATATCGCCCTGGGTGGTCTCCACCACCACCCGCACCGAGTTGCCCAGGCCGCGCAGCGACTGACGGTTTTCCAGGAAGTTCTGGATGTACGGCTGACTCTGCGGAATCATTTTCTCGAAGCTGGGACGCAGCTCCAGGCGAGTCACGGCCATGTAGCCCAACACCACCGTGGCCAGCGCCATCAGCAGCATGAACAGCGGGCGGTAGTTGAACACCAGCCGCTCCAGCCGATTGCCGGACTGGCGATCGAAGTCCCGCAGGTCGCGGATGACCGGCATGGTGTCTTGTTTGATATTGCCCATGTCTGGGTTCTCGCTTTAAGGGTTCGAGGGCTTATTCAACGGACAGCGGCCGTGCACCACGGCTGCCGACCACCACCAGTGCACCGTTGGCGGCGCGGGTGACGCCCGTCACCGGGACCGGCTCGCCTTGCCGCGTCCAGTGCATTTGCGCACCGACGCCCTGGCTCACCAGCATCTGCCCGCCCTGGGTGAACAAGCGGTAGTCACCCCGGGCATCGACGATCCCGGCGGTGAGGCTGATATGCAGGCCGGTGTCCAGCGGGGTCCAGCTGAGACCGCCATCGGTGCTGCGCAGCACATTGCCGCGCAAGCCGTAGACGAGCGCTTCCCCCGGCTTGCCGACCACGCCGAAGAAACTGCCTTGATAGGGGGTCTGCACGGCGGCGAAGCGCTGCCCCGCGTCATCCCACTTCAGCAACAAGCCCTGCTCGCCGGCGATGTACAGCGCATCGCCGGTGGAGGCGATGGCGTTGAGGTGAAAGCCCTGCGGGTTGTCGGTGCGATCCTGGAACGGCGTCCAGCTCTGCCCGCCATCCTCGGTGCGCAAGATCAGGTTGAACACCCCGACCACATAGCCGAGCCGGTCATTGGCAAACCAGACATCGAGCAAGGGTTTGTCGGCACCCTGCGCCACCAGGCGCTCACCTTCGGCGACCAGCAGCGGCCATTGTTCGTTGCCGGGTTCTGCACTGGCCAACGCCTGGTAATGCTCGACCAGCAAGGCACCGATCTGACGACCGTCCAGTTGTTTGCGCCAGGTCGCACCCGCGTCATCGCTGTGCAAGATCACGCCGTCACCACCCACCGCCCAGCCTTGGGTGGCGGAAGGAAAACTCACCGCATTAAGGTCGGCACTGACCGGCACCGCGGCCTGTTGCCAGTGTTTGCCGACGTCATCGGAATACAGGATATGGCCACGCTGCCCGACGGCGACCAGACGGTCGCCGGCGCGGGCCATGCCGGATAACGGGCTGGTAACGGCCAGGGGACTGACCTTGGCCGGCAGATCCAGCACATCGACGTAACCGGACGCGTGGCTGAGGCCCTGCGACAGGCAGAGCACAACGCCAAAGGCCAGCTGCAACATATTATTTTTATACGAACACATACCGCTTCCTCTTCGGAAAACCGCGCCACACCTCGCGCAGTACAGCTCATGCCTTTGTAGGAGCGAGCTTGCTCGCGATGGACCTGAGGGCGACGCGGGCATCCAGAAAACCCGCGTAATCGTTAACGTCCATCGCGAGCAAGCTCGCTCCCACAGTGAATCGTGCGAGCGTCTGCTTGCGGTTTGCTTAACGAATCCCGCTACCGGCCAGGGACTCCGACGACCATTGCGCCTTGGAAAGCGGATCGATGTACTTGATGCCGCCGTAAGGCCCGACCACGCCGTTGATGTTGTAGGAGCCACCCACCAGGTCGTAGATCATGAAGGGTGTGGAATCCGGGGTCTGCTTGTCGTAGCTCTGGCTCAAGAACGCGAAGGAGCCACGGTACAGCTGACCACGGGCGTCGTATTGGTCGGAGGCCAGAGCGGTCCAGCTGTCTTCATCAAGGTAGAAGCGGCGCTTGGCGTAGATGTGTCGAGCGCCGGACTTGAGCGTACCCTCCACCACCCAGACCCGGTGTTTTTCCCAACGCACATAATCGGGAGCCAGGTGATTGGCGGTGGTCAGCGCCTTGGGGTCCTGGGCGTAGGTCAGCTTGTAGGTGTTGTAGGGCACGATCATTTCCTGCTTGCCCACCAGCTTCCAGTCGTAGCGGTCCAGCGCACCGTTGAACACGAACACATCGTCGTAGGTGCCCGCGCCGGCGGTGCCCGGGTTCGGCGTGTCGTAGGCCAGGTTCGGTGCCAGCTTGACCCGACGCTGACCCGGCAGGTACTGCCAGGCGCGACGAGGTTGCTGCAGCGGGTTGGCGGCGTCCTTGAGCATCACCGCTTCACCGGCCCGGCGCGCAGGGCCGGTGTAGGACAGCTTCATCTGGTAGTACACGTCGCCGCTGCTGATCGGCTGCGCCAGGTTCTCGTAGATCGGATAGGAAATGAATGCCTGCCCGGTGGTCGCCAGGCTTGGTACGCCGGCGGAGTCGACGTTCCAGGAATCGTACTTGGAGTTGATGCTCACGCCCTGAAAGCGCAACAGGAAATTCCACATGGCCTCGTTGCCCGTCTGCGGAATCGGGAACGGCACGCCGGGCAGTACGTTATCGACAGCCAACCCGCCCTCGAGGGACTTGGCGCCGGTGGCATTTTTTACCCCGTTATCCAGCACCGCTTTTGGCAACGAGACGGTGCGATGGGTCGGGTAGACATTGATGTGGAAGGTGGGGAAACGCTTGGCCAGTTCCACGGTAGTCGCCGTGAGCGCGCCCTTGTACTGATCGACGTTCTTGCCATCGATCACCAGCACCGGTTTTTCATTGGCAAAGGGATCCGGGCGCATGCTGTCACCGGCTTTGAAACTGGCCGGCGGCGTGGTCAGGCCACCGGCATACGCGGGAATCGAACCATCGGCATTCCCGGCTTTTTCAGCCCCGACCAGGGTCAGACTGGTGCCGAGTTTGGCAGCTTCCTGGGCCGATACAGCGGCGTGCGCCTGGGCGGCAATGACCATGGCCAGCGAGGCGGCCAACACGGTTTGTGCGAACTTCATCTTGTTATTCTCCTGCTTACTTCGAGTAAGCCAGTGGTGAATCAAAAAGTGGTTTTCATCGTCAGGTAAACGGCGCCACGGTCCTCAGTCGTGGCCCCTCCACCGGAGAAGGCCGAGTAGCCACCGGCGTAACAGGCGTAGTTTTCGTTGCCGCTAAAGGCATTGGGTGTAGAGCCGTCGCCGCTGCCGGCATTGGCCGCGCCGGTGCTCAGACCGCTGGTGTCGCACTTGTCGGTCTTGCCGAAGGCGTCGACATACTTCAGGTCGATGAAGTATTTGTTGTACACAACGGCACCCACGCCCACGGCATAGTTACCAGTGTCTTTGGCACCGCCACCGGACACCGGTGACACCCCGTCGAGGCCGACGTTGATCGACATCGGTGCGTTCAGATCGACCCCCGGGAAGACCTGGTACCAGGTTGGTGTGAAGTTGACCGCGATGCCCCAGTTGTCCCGGGTCGATGCGTCGATGCCGCGGTATGTGTCCTTGCCCTTGTAGAGCGCTTCGTTCTTGCTATCGAGCTTGAGCAGGTTGCTGTAGTACAGCTCGGCGAGCAGGCTGGCCGAATCGAACACCGGGGTTTTCGGGAAGGTCATCAGGCCGTTGAGCGTCCAGTGCAAGGTGTCGCCGGTGGCGGCCATGCTGTCGCCCTTCTGCGGGGTGTCATACACCACACCGGTAGCAGCCGTACGCGCCGGCAACAGGCCAAGACCCGCGCCCAGGCCCAGCGGACTGTTGGTGCTGACAATCGCCGGAATACTGGCCAGCGGCATGTTGTGACGCACGTTCAGGTCCGAACCGACGCTCACCCCGCCAACGTCCTTGGACAGGCTCAGGCCAACGATCTTGATGTTGTCGGCATAGGCCATTTGATAGGTGGCGGTGCTCAGCGAGTTGAGCGTATTGACCACCGCAGGCACTTGCCCGGCCGGCGGGGTGCCGTTGGGGTTGGCCGAACTCAGGCCTCGGGCATCCAGCCAGGCTTGCGGCAGGATTTCCGAGGTCTCGCGGTAGTAAACGCCGAGGGTGCCATCCAGCCAGGCTGGCGACCACTTGGCCATGATCCCCCAGTCGCCGCGCTTGTCCGGCGTCAGGTCGTGACCGCGACGCACATTGGTCAGCCCGTTGCAGGGCGCCAGGCCACACCCCAGCGGGCTGCCCGGCACCACGCCATTGGTGTTGCCCAGCAGGAACGACTGCGCACCGAAGCCCACCAGATCGGACCCGCCATAGTAAGTGCCGGCTTCAGGCAGGCGGGCGGCATCCCAATCGAGGAAATACTGAGCGCCCACGGTCAACTCGGGATTGACGGTGAACGACATCGACAACTGGTTGCGCGGAACGAACAGTTCCTTGGCTTCGGTACCGGGCGAGGCGGCCAGCTTGGCCAGGTCCAGGCCGGACTGGCCGTAGCTGATCGAGTGCACCGGACTGAGAATGGTCTCGCCCCAGAACACGTTGTGCTGACCGGCCTTGGCGCTCAGCAGCGACTCCTCGCCGATTTCGGTGCTGTAGAACACGAAGGCATCGAGGATCTCGCCCGAAGGACCGGTGTAGTAACGCCGGGCATAGTTGCTCAGATGCGGGCTGCCGTTGCCGACGTTGTCGCCGGTGACCGCGGCAAGGCGCGGGTCATTGGCAACCAGGCCCGACGTCCCGCCATTGCCGTTGACGAACGGGTTGGAATTGGAACCGGTGTTTTCGTAGGCCTTGTCGTACCAACTGGCGGCGCTGACGCGAAAACCCATGTGGTTCTGGTAGACCACATCCATCTCGGTCAACAGGTCGACACGGTTGGTGATGTTGGTGCCGGCCTTGCGAAAGTTGTAGTCGCCGTCGTTGTTGTTCGGCGTTCCCAGCATGCGCTTGTCTGCGCTTTCGGTGCGTACGCCGTAGTTGTACTTCACGGTGTTATCAAGACGCACGGTCCAGTCGGGGTTACCTGTGTCGAACTCGACCGCCTGCGCGACCGGTACAGCGGCGGCCAGAATGGCCGAGGCCAACAAGGTGTACCGCGAGGGTGCGAACCCGTGACGCTTAGTGTTGTGCATTGCGTTGTCTCGCCTTTTTGTATTTGTTTTAAGCGCAGCCGCCCTCACGCAACCCCTTATGGGGTCTACGGTGTTCAGGAGTGAGGGCATAGGCCGGATGGCGCGGGCCAAACGGCGCCTGAACTAGCGATCCAGTTCGAGGATGAGTGCTTCGGCTTGTGGCCAGCGCCCGTACCCGGCAGCAGGATTGAGATGACCGACTTCGCCCAGGTTGAGCAATTCGCTGCCCCAGCCTTCGGCCATGCGCGTGACTGCGTCCAGGCTGGCAAGGTGGTCGTCGGTGCTGGCGGCCACCAGGCTGCGGAATGGCAGCCGGCCTTTGGGTAGAGGGTCCCAACCCTGGGTACGCAGGGTTTCGGCGGATGGGTAACCTTGCGGCCATTGGGCGTCAAGGTCCGGCGGCGTGGCCAGCAGTGCGCCCTTGATCGGCCGATTGTGCCGGGCAGCCCAGTGCGCGACCATCAGCACACCGGCGCTGTGGGCGACCAGAATCACCGGCCCGTCGATCTGCTCCAGTGCGTGTTGAATCGCTTCGACCCGCTTGGCGCAATCGAGCCTGGCGGTTTCCAGCGGCGGCACACTGCGCACCTTGGAGAGCCTGGCTTCCAGCAGCGTTTGCCAATGCTCGGCAACGTGGTCGCGCAGACCCGGTACGATCAGAACGGTTGCGGCAGTTTGCAGTTTGTCCACTTCAACACCTTCGCTTTCTCGATGACTCGACTGGCTCATTGGCCAGGGGCTTTTTGTAGGACTGACATTAAAGAGCGCCCGCCCCGGGCGCTTTTCATTGGACGTCAGGCACTTTTCTTTTCATGACAAATTCCCGGGTGTCAGCCCGCGGCGACCATTGGTCGAAAGCCCCCACGGCTTGTCTGAAGCGCACTGTAATCACTGGGTGAGGCGTCAATTGCGCCACGACAACGGTGGCGATTGCGGACAGAATCGGCGCAGCGCCCTCGACGACGTCACAACTGTTCAATTGCTGAAGTGCTGGCTATAGTCGCCACGCTTATTCGATTCGCAACCGGCCCAGGAAAGACCTTCGCATGCCCAAGCTTGTTCGCGCCGCCGTCTTGACCAACTACCTGGAAGTCACCCAGTACCTGGGGTTCAACCCACGGGATGTACTGGCCGGCGTCGGCTTGAGCAAAGCCCAGCTGCAAGCTCCTGAGCACCGCATTCCCATCGATGCCGCCGTGCGCCTGCTGGAGGATTCGGCCGCCGCCAGCGGCTGCCAGAGCTTCGGCTTGAGCATGGCCGAGTCGCGCCAGCTCTCGCACTTCGGCGTGGTCAGCCTGCTGCTCAGCCACCAGCGAACGCTGCGTGATGCGTTGCAGGTGTTGGTGCATTACCGGCATCTGATGAACGACTCGCTGGCCCTGTTCATTGAAGAGGCCGGCAAGTTGGTGATCATTCGCGAAGAGGTGATCGCCGACTCGCCCATGTCCTGCCGACAAGCCAATGAACTGGCGATCGGGGTGATGTTCCGCCTGTGTGCCGCCCTGCTCGGCGCGCACTGGCAACCTTACAGCGTCAACTTCACGCACCAGCCCCCCGACAACCTGCAACTGCATCGTCGCCTGTTCGGCTGCAAACTGGAGTTCGGCAGCGAGTTCAATGGCATTGTCTGTCCCAATGCCAGCCTCGACATGACCAACCCCCATGCCGACCCGGCCATGGCGCGTTATGCCCAGAGTTACCTCGACTCGCTGTTGGGTAACGAGGGCCCTTCGATGCTGTTCGAGGTGCGCAAGGCCATTTACCTGTTGTTGCCGATGGGACGCGCCACCATCGAGCAGATCGCCCAGACCCAGGGCATGAACGTGCGCACGCTGCAGCGCCGTCTCAAAGACGACGGTTGCGCCTTCAACGACTTGATCAATGACGTGCGCCGCGACCTGGTGTTGCGCTACCTGGACAACCCGAATTACTCGTTGGGCCGGATCGCCGACATGCTCGGCTATTCCATGGCGAGCTCCTTCACACGCTGGTTCATCGCCCAGTTCGGCATGCCGCCGGCAGCGTGGCGCAGCGCGCAAAAACAACCCAAGGCGCCCGGTGAACCCGGCCCCCTGCACCACCCTGCGCATCACCCGGACGACTGAAAGAGGCGCACAAAAAAAAGCGGCGACTGCTGGTACAGTCGCCGCAAACGAGCCGGTGTTTATGACACCGCGCCATGGTGGTTTCGTAGGAGCCAGGCTTGCCGGCGAAGGCGCTTTCAGGGACGCCTTCGCCGGCAAGCCTGGCTCCTACAGGTCCGATTTGCCCTTGAGAAAAAACGCGGTCGTCTTTGTGGGGGCGCTTCGCACCCCAGCGGGAGCAAGCTCCCTCGTAACTGTGTTGTGTGCCTACATTCCCCAGCGCAGCAACACCAGCACCAGCACGACGAGAAACACCGTCTCCCCCAGCATCAACAGGATGGGCTTGATGCCCACCGCCGCCAGCTCCTTGAGTTGGGTCTTCATGCCCAGGGCACTGATGGATACCACCAGGCACCAGCGCGACAATTCATTAACCGATCCCTGCACCACCGGGGCTATCCATCCGGTGCTGTTGATACAGGCCAATATCAAGAACCCGACGGCGAACCACGGCAGCAGCGGCGGTCGCTTGCCGGCCGGGTCGGCGCCCTGCAGGCGGGTAATCATCGCGGCGCAGACGATCACCGGCAGCAGCATGGCGACCCGCATCAGCTTGACCACCGTGGCCGTATCGCCGGTCTCGGTCGACATGCTGTAGCCGGCACCGACGACCTGGGCCACATCGTGGATGGTCGCCCCGAGGAACACGCCCGCCATTTGCGGCGACAACGACAGCCAGTTGGCGATCATCGGGTACACAATCATCGCCAGGGTCGACAGCGCCGACACCCCGATCACCGTGAATAAGGTCGCCCGTTCTTTCTGCGGATGATTGGGCAATGCCGCCGCCAGGGCCAACGCGGCCGAAGCGCCACAAATCGCGGTGGCCCCGCCGGTGAGCATGCCGAACAATCGCTGGAAGCCCAGGGCCTTGGCGGCGACCACCGAAACGCCGATGGTCACCACCACCACAATCACCACCAGCGCCACAGGCTTCCAGCCCAGCGCAACCATCTGTTCGAGGGTGATGCGCATGCCCAGCAGCGCCACGCCGATGCGCAATACGGTGCGTGCGGTGAACTCGATGCCGGCCTTGCAGACACCGTCGCCGGCCAGGAAGTTAAGCGCCATGCCCAACAACAACGCGAACAGCATCACCGGCGCGCCGTAGTGCTCGGACAGAAAGGATGCCGCGGCCGCCACGATCAGGCTGACGATAAAACCGGGCGCCAATTCGCGCGTTCGGCTGTGAATACGGGTAAGAGCGATGGCGCTCATGGCGCGGACTCCTCGGAAACGATGACGATAAATGCCTGGCCGTCGATGATCTCGACGGGGTAGCTGGCGACTTTGACAGCCGTGGAATTGAGCAAGTAACCGCTGCGCAGATCGAAACGCAGGCCATGGGCGCAGCACTGAATCACCCGTCCTTGAAGGCGCCCGCCACACAGCGAGGCGCCCTGATGCGGGCAACTGTCGTCGATGGCGTACAGCTCCCCTTCGACATTGAACAGCGCCAGGCTTCTGTCATCGAATTCGAACAGTGCACGCCCACCCACTGGCGGGTGTTTGCCGACAGGCACGGGGATGCGCCGGTTCATGCAGAGTGGCGCTCTTGATCACTGTCCTTCAGTGCCTGGTTCATGGCCCCGAGCAACGCCACTGCCGGTTGTGCGCCCACCACCGTCATGCGGCGGTCCAGTTGAAAACTCGGCACGCCACCGCTCGCCCCGGGTGATCCGGCAAATGGCGTGGCGTCGCCCAGCAGGCAGTCGGCCACGGCTTGTGCATCAATGCCGCAGGAGCGAGCAATCGCGAGCAAGGTCTCACGGCAACCCAGGTCTTCGCCCTTCTGGAAGTAAGCGGCGAACAGGCGCTCGAGCAAGAGGTCCCGTTGGGCCAGATTGCCCAGTTCGCTTGCGCGTTCGAACAAACGATGGGCGTCTGCGGTATTGGGCATTGTCGCGATGCGGCCCAGGTCGATGGCCAATCCGACCGCCGCAGCCGCCTGCTGTACCTGGGCCTGGCGCGACACCACAGCGTCGGCACTGCCCAGACGCTTGCGATAGAAGTCGGCGAAGGGTTCACCTTGTACCGGCAATTGAGGCAGCAACTGCACGCCATGCCACTGCGTGGTGATCTGCACACCCGGGTGGCGACTGCGAAACTGTACCTGCGCATGCTCCAGCTGGCGCTTGCCGATCAGGCACCAGGGACAGATGAAATCGAAGAACACATCAACACGTAGACGACCACTCACACCTTCACCTCTAACACCGCTTTGCTCATCGAATCGTGGACTTGCCCGCCTTTGAGCCGGGCAATGTCCTTGTGGTAATGACACTTGGCATAAAAGAACACGGCCGCTGCGCCGAGGCTGACCAGTGGCACCAACTGAAAAGCCGCGTGCAAGCCGATGAGGTCGGACACCCTGCCGGTGATGAACGGCCCGGGGGCCAGCCCCAACATGTTGTTGGCCAGGGTCAGCGTGGCGAACGCCGTGCCGTGGACCGAGTAATGGGTCAGGTTGGCAACCATCGCCCCACAAGGCCCGGTCGTGCCGGCGGCAATCAACATGCCCATGCAGATCAGCGCCAGCTGCACAGGGCCTGGCGGCAGGGCGAACGCCGCCGACAACAGCAGGCAACTGCCAAGGCAATAGGCAATGGCCAGGGCCACTTTGCGGTCCGGCGAATGGCGACTCAGCCGATCGCTGAGCATGCCGCACAGGATCATCCCCGCACCGCTGCACAGCACGATGATCGCCGCGACGCCGCCCGCCTTGTCCGTGGGCATGTCGTAATAGCGATTGAGGTAACTGGGCATCCACACGATCACGGTGCCGCCGACGAACAATTGCAGGCCACTACCAATGTAGGCCGCGATCACCGATCGACTGGAAAACAGCGTACGCAACGGCCGCTTGACCGCGGCAGCCGCCTTGTTCGCCGCCAGGGCGGCGCGTTGCGGCGCAATGCGTGCTTCCTTGACGATAATCGGGTAAAGCACGGCCAGCAGCAGGCCGAACAGGGCCATGCCGGCAAACGACCAGCGCCAGCCCAGCTTGGCGGCGATTGCACCGCCCAGCGCCATGCCCAATACCGAACCGAACATGCCGCCCGCCATGAAGGCACTGGCCAGGGTGGCACGCAGGTGTTTGGGAAATACTGAAATCACCACCGCGATGCCGACGCTGCCATACGCCGCTTCGCCGACGCCTACCATGAAGCGGGCAATGAACATCTGCTGATAGTCCTGCGCCACGGCGCAGCCCAGGGTCGCCAGACTCCAGAGCAAGGCCATCAGCGCCAGGCTCTTGACCCGGCCGAAGCGGTCGGCCATCAGCGACAGCGGAAATGTCAGAAGGCCCACCATCAGCGCGACGATGCCACTGAGCAGGCCGAGCTGGCCGTCGCTCAGGGCCCATTCGCCCTTGAGCATCGGGAACACCGCGTTCAGCACCTGGCGCGACATGTAATCGGAAATCAACAGCCCGAACGTCAGTGCGAAAACGATCCAGGCATACGGGCGCGCAACGCCGGCAGCACAGTCGTCATCGTCTGCGGCGATTGGGTGAAAGGCCATGCAGCCTCCTCAAAGCTTTGTTTTATTGTTGTTATCAAGCGTGTTGCAGGGCAGCGAGCGGGAAGCCGTTACGCTCCCGCCGCGCCTGCCGATCAGCCGCGTTGCGGCACACCTTTCTGCCCAGCCTTGCGGTTGGGGGCCATGCCGTTGGCCAGCAGGGTTTCTTCGATGCTCTGGTACTGCACGCCGATGCGGTAGATCTCACGGGCTTCTTTGCCGGTGGCGATGTCGCGACCCAACTCGTGGGCGATACGCACGGTTTGCTTGATCTGCGCAACCGAGCCGAAACGATCGCCCTTGTGATCAATGATAGTGTCTTCATTGCCCACGCGCGGGTGCATGCCCATGGCCATCGACATGGTGTTGAACGGCATGACGTTCTTGAGCAGCGACTCGGAGGTCAGGGTGCAACCGTCCGGCGCGCGGTGGATGAAGTTGAAAAAGTTGAACGGATTGGGGCCATCGAAACCGCCACCGATACCGATCCAGGTCAGGTTCAACGGGCCCTTGTAGACGCCCTTGCGCACCAGGCGCTCGAGGGTTTCCAGGGCATGCATGCCGGTCAGCTGGAAATGCGGCTGGATGCCGTTGGCCATCAGGCGCTTGAGGTGCTCGGCGACCCAAGCCGGGCCTGCCGGTACGGTCATCTCGCTGTAAGCCGCCTGATACAGGGGGTTGGCCAGGGACGTGCCTTCCAGGTACTCCGGATACAACAATTCCATGATGTTCATCTGGGTGGTGTTGATGGCCACCGTGACCTGATCCGGCTTTGGCGTCAGCTCGGCCAGCATGTGGCGCGTATCGTCCGACAGCCACAGTGCGGCTTCGCCATCGCTTTCCGGGGCGAAGGAAATCGAACCGCCGACCTGGATGATCATGTCCGGCACGGCTTCACGCACACCGGCGATCAACTCGTTGAACTTCGACAGGCGCTTGGAACCCTTGCCGTCCAGTTCGCGTACATGCAAATGCAGGACTGTGGCACCGGCCTCATAACATTCGACCGCTTTTTGCACCTGTTCGTCCATGGTCAGCGGGATGTCTTCGGGGAAGTCTTCCGGCATCCATTCCGGGCCGTACGGGGCCACGGTGATGACCACCTTTTCCATGTTTTCCGGGTGCAGGGAATCGTCGAAGAATTGCATGGTTTACTCCAGTTCTTATGATTGTCGCGCCCACCCGGGATCGTGCCGGGCAGACGTGTTTACGAGTGCGAATGCAGATGGGGTCGATCGTTAAGTCTTGTCGCCGATGATCCCGGCACGCTCCATCTTGCGATGGCACGGCGGGTAGTCCATGACGGCGTAGTGCTGGGTGCTGCGGTTGTCCCAGATGGCGACGCTGTTGGGCTTCCAGCGCCAGCGCACCTGAAACTCGGGGATGTAGGCCTGGCTGATCAGGTAACGCAACAGCTCGCTCGCGCCCGGGTTGGCGTCCTGGCCAAAACGTACCCGCTCGGGGGTGTGGTAGTTGCTCAAGTGCGTGGTGAAGGCGTTGACGAACAGCACCTTCTCCCCTGTTTCCGGGTGGGTGCGCACCACCGGGTGCTCGGCATCCGGGTACATCGCCTTGAGCGCCAGACGCTTTTCGATCGGCATGGCAGCGCCAAAGCTGGCTTCGATGCTGTGACGGGCACGCAGGTCGGCGATCTTCAGTTTCACGTCTTCCGGCAACCGCGCGTAGGCCTCGACCATGTTGGCCCACATGGTATCGCCGCCCACCGGCGGGCACTCTACACAGCGCAGCACGCAGCCCATCGGCGGCACCTCGCGCCAGGTCGCATCGGTGTGCCAGGCGTTTTCGTAGCGGTCCATCGGCTGGTCCGGATTCTTGTAGATGCGCACCAGCCCGGGATGATCCGGATCGCTGCCGGCCACCGGATGATCTTCCAACTCGCCAAAGCGGCGAGCGAAAGCCACGTGATCGGCGCGACTGATCTCCTGATCGCGCAAGAACAGCACCCGATGCTTGAGCAACTGGGCACGAATCTCGGCGAAAAGACCGTCGTCATGCACCGCATCGGCGAGGTTGACGCCGATCAGTTCGGCGCCAATGCTGCAGGTCAATTGTTCGACTTTCATGGCTGGCGGCTCCTTAAATGACGAAAATCGACGAGCCGGTGGTCTTGCGTGATTCCAGGTCGCGATGGGCCTGGACGGCGTCCTGCAAGGCATAGTGCTGGTTGATCTCGATCTTGATCCGACCGCTGCCGACGTGGTCGAACAATTCACCGGCCAGGGCGGTTTTTTCCGCCGGATCGGCGATGTAATCCGCCAGCGCCGGGCGGGTCATGTACAGCGAGCCTTTCATCGCCAGCAGCGCCGGATTGAAATCAGGAATCGGGCCGGAGGCGGTACCGACGCAGACCATCAGGCCACGGCGCTTGAGCGAATCCAGCGAGCCCATGAAGGTGTTCTTGCCGACACTGTCGAACACCACGTTGACCCCCACGCCGTCCGTCAACTCGCGCACGCGCTGGGCGACATCTTCGTGGCTGTAATTGATGACATGGTCGCAGCCGTGGGCCAGGGCAATTTCACCCTTGACCTCGGTGGACACGGTGCCGATAACGTTCAGGCCCAACAGCTTGGCCCACTGCGAAACGATCAGGCCCACGCCACCGGCAGCCGCGTGCAGCAGAATGCTGTCGCCGGGCTTGAAGTCGTAGATGCGTCGCATCAGGTACGACGAAGTCAGACCGCGCATGGTCATGGCGGCGGCTGTCTCGAAGCTGATGGTTTCCGGCAGCTTGATCAGCGGCGCGGCCGCGATCAGGCGTTCGGTACTGTAGGCCCCCAGGGTGTTGAGAAAACCGGTGTAGGTGACCCGATCCCCGACTTGTACGTTGGTCACCCCTTCGCCGATGGCCTGGACCACACCGGACGCTTCAACGCCCATGCCATTGGGCATCGGGATCGGGTAGGTGCCATTGCGAAAATAGGTGTCGGCATAGTTCAGGCCGACCGCCACATGACGAAGACGGACCTGGCCTGGACCGGGTTCGCCGACATCGACCTCTTCATAGCGTAGGACGTCGGGACCACCGGTTTCGTAGAAGCGTACGGCATTGGCCATTTTTTCTTGTTCTCCAGTCTGTACAGCGTCGATTTGCGCTGATTGGACTGTAGGACGCAGCCTGGCGAGCCGCTTTACATCAGACGACAATGGCTTTTCATTTCATGACAGCTGGCCGCCGGCATCGATGCCTGTGGTGGATGACTTATCCGCGGCCTCTCGATACCCTGCGCATCTGGGTACCTGATGGTGTTCCAAATCAAGCCACCCCTTGTCAAGACGAGCATGTCATGAAATCCCCTGCAGGTTTGCTGCTGTCGGCTATCGAGCTGGACCGTGCCAGCGCCATCCCGCTGTACCGCCAACTCTATTTGCAGATCCGCAAACAGATCCTCAGCGGAAAAATGCAAGGGGGCGTGCGCCTGCCGTCGACGCGAACCCTGAGCAAGGAACTGGCGCTGTCACGCATTACCATTCTCAATGCATTCGATCAGCTGATTGCCGAAGGTTTCCTGGCCTCGCGCACCGGGGCGGGCACCTATGTCGGCGATGAGTGGGAGCGTCGCGGGATTGCCGACGACGAGCAGCAGCGCCAGCCACCGCGCCTGTCCGACCTGAGCCAGTCCATGCTGTCGTTGCGCAGCAGTCACTTTCGCGGCGTTTCCTACACCGATTGGGACCCCGCGACCCCCACCTCATTCCTGCCCAGCCACAGCACCTATGACGCGTTCCCGCTGGCGGTGTGGCGGCGGTTGATGAACCGGCACCTGCTCAAGCCAACCAAGGCCCTGCTCGGCTACGGCGAACTGCAAGGGCTGCACGCCTTGCGCACGGCGATTGCCGAGTACGTGTTTGATGCCCGTGGCATCGACTGCAGTGCCGAACAGGTGGTGATCGTTTCAGGGGCCCAGCAAGCTTTCAACCTGTTGGGCATGCTGTTGCTCAATCCGCAGGACAGCGTGTGGATGGAAGACCCGGGGCATATCGCGGCGAGAATTGCCCTGCAAGCCCAAGGTGCCAACGTGGTGCCGTTGCGTATCGATGAACAGGGGATCGATGTCCCGCAGGGCCTGGCCGAGTGCCCGGACGCGCGCCTGGTGTTCACCACGCCGTCTCGCCAGCATCCCCTGGGCGTCACCCTGAGTTATGCGCGACGCCAGGCGCTCATCGACTGGGCTGCGCACCGGCAAAGCTGGATCATCGAGGACGATTGCGACAGTGAGTTTCGCTACAGCGGCCGCCTCCTCCCCGCGCTCTACGCCATGGACCGGATGGCGCGAGTAATCTACGTCGGCACCTTCAGCAAAGTGCTCTTCCCTTCGCTGAGGCTGGGCTATGTGATCCTGCCGCAAGCGTTGGTCGAACCCTTCTGCACCCTGCGCGCGGTGATGGATCGCAGCCCGCCCACGCTGCTGCAGGCGACCACGGCGGACTTCATGCGCGAAGGCCACTTCCTCGGCCATATTCGCCGCATGCGTGCGCTGTATCAGGCGCGCCAGCAAGCACTGGTCGAGCAGCTCCGGCAACAGCTGGGCGGCTTCTTCACCATTACCCCGGTGGAAGCCGGCATGCACCTGATCGCCTGGCTGCCACCTACCCTCGATGACGACGCCATCGCCAGGGAACTGGCCCGGCACAACATCCACACCTATGCCCTGAGCGACTACTGCCTCGAACATGTGCTGCCACCGGCCCTGCTCATCGGTTTTGCCGGTACGCCCGAGGGCCAGGCGCAAGAGCGCGTAGCGGCGCTGGCCCGGGCCTTGGGCAAGATGGGCTACCTGCAGCAGGCCACCTGAAGGCAAGTGGTCTTATGATTTAACTGATAGTGGATCTATCGAGAGTTCCTGACTGGCGCGATAAAGGCTACGCCGGTAGACCCGGCGTCTGAACCAGGAACGACTCGAATGAACAATAAGATCCAAGAGCGATTCAATGCCTTGCTCAGCCACAAGGCTGCCGGGGCCGGAACACCTCCCCTGCTGACGCAGGCACTGGCCGGGCAACTGCTCGACCGGCTCGGGCAACTGCGCCTGTTTGCCCATGCCTATCCCTTGCTGACTAACCTCACCCATGGCCGCGTCACGCCTGCCGACCTGCTGGACTTCGCCTATCGCCACGAATTGCAGGGTCTGAGCCTGCATTTGCTGGACGGCGAGGAAAACAGCCTGAGCCGGATGACACCCGCACAGCTGCAGGCGTTTGCCGACAAGGCCAATGGGCTCGGGCTGGCGGTGCACCTGGAAATCAGCAGCACGCTGAAAAAAGATGTCGATCAGGTGATCGCCATCGCCAAGGCCCTGGGCACCCGCAACATCCGCGTTTACTCACGCTACGAGGGCACGCTGTCCCGGGTCATGGACGTGATCGAGTCGGACCTGCATTACCTCGCGCAGCAGGCCGACGAGCACGACCTGTTCTTCGACTTCGAGCAGCATGAGGAACTCAAGAGCGGCGAGATCGCGCAACTGCTGACCCGGCTCGACCATCCACGGCTGCATGCCTTGTTCGACTTCGGCAACATGATCAATGCCTGCGAACAGCCGCTGCAAGCGCTGCGGACCCTGGCGCCGCACATACGCCAGACCCACCTCAAGGGTGTGCGCATCGTCCCCGAACACAACGGTTTCGGCCATTACGGCGTGCTGCAGGGCAGTGACGAAGACGATCTGCCCAATGCCCGGATGCTGTTCGAACTGTTGATGCTGGGCGACTCAACCCCGCAAGTGATCGCGTTCATCCTCGAGCAGGAAAATCACTACGTCGCCCCGGCATTCCGCCAGACCCTCGAGGCGGCCGATCCCTTCATTGCGTACCGGGAGATGAGTGATACCGCACTGCCAGCAGGCTATTCGCTGGAACGAATGCTGGCCGATGAACACCGCTGGGCTAACAACCAGGTCGCTTATGTGCGAGGGCTGCTGGCCGAGTTCCGAACCCTGGCCGAACTGACGCTGGACCACTGCGAAAACGCCTGAACCTGACGTGGAGAACAATAATGACAACTCGTGACAAGGCCAAATGGCTCAGATTCCTGATCCTCATCCTCGGTGGCGGCACCATCTACAAGCTGGCGAACCTCAAGGACGCCTTCTACATACCCATGCAAGAATTCATGGGCTTGAGCCACACTGAAATCGGCCTGCTGCTGAGCGCCAACGCCATCATTGCCACCGCGCTATTCGTGGTCGGCGGCCTTCTGGCGGACCGCTACGACACGCGCAAACTGATCCCCATCGGTCTGATCGGCACCGGTGGCCTGGGCCTGTATCTGGCGACCTTTCCGCCGTTCAGCAATCTGCTGATCGTGTTCAGCCTGCTGGCCGTCTGCGCCGACTGCATCTTCTGGCCCTCGTTGCTCAAAGCCATCCGCAACCTGGGTGACGATCAGGAGCAAGGTCGGTTGTTCGGGCTGCTGGAAGGTGGGCGCGGCGTCATCGACACCCTGGTGGCCTTTTCGGCGCTGGGCGTCTTCGTGGCCATGGGCTCCGGCGAGACCGGGCTGAAGTCGGCCATCCTCTTCTACTCGGTCATCGACATTCTGGCCGGCACCCTGACCTGGTTCCTGCTCAAGGGCGGCAGCGCGCAGTCGATCGCCAAGCCGAAGAACGGTCTGGCGAATCTGCTGGAAGCCATCAAGGTGCCGGGTATCTGGCTGGTCAGCCTCAACGTGTTCATGGTCTACATCGTCTACTGTGGCCTGACCTATTTCATTCCCTACCTCAAGGAAATGTACGGGCTGCCCGTGGCACTGGTGGGCGCCTACGGCATCATCAACCAGTACTTCCTGAAGATCCTGGGCGGGCCGGCTGGCGGCTTCATTGCCGACAAGCAGTTCAAGAGCACCAGTCGCTATTTGAAGTGGGCATTCCTGGCCTTGCTGCCGCTGATGGGCGTGATCCTGCTGATCCCGAAAAGCCCGGGGTTCATCTATGCGGGCATGGCCGCCACCCTGTCCTTCGCGCTGATCGTGTTTTCCATGCGCGGCGTGTTCTGGGCGCCCATGGGTGAAGTCGGCATCCCTCAACACATCACCGGTTCCGCCTTCGGCATCGGCTGCCTGATCGGCTATGCACCGGGGATGTTCGCTTACGTCATCTACGGCGCCATCCTCGACCATTTCCCGGGTCAGCAAGGCTACAACTATGTTTTCAGCTTGATGAGCCTGTTGGCCATTGTCGGATTCATGGTGTCCAGCCTGCTGTACAGGAGCGTGCGCAATAAATCCACGGCAAGCGGTGCGGTCAGCGCGGCGCAGGCTTAAGCAGTGTTGGCAACACAATAAAACGCCCATGGAAATTGTAGGAGCGAGCTTGCTCGCGATGGACTTAAGTGCGCCGCGTTTAACCAGGTAAACACGCGTTATCGTTAACGACCATCGCGAGCAAGCTCGCTCCTACAGTGGCGTTTTATGGGACCCAAAATCAGACCCGGGCCCCGCTGAAACGAGCACCAGGCGCAGCACCTGGCACCGGCTTGACTCACCGCAATATCTCAATCGAAAGCGCCATCGAGTATTTCATAAATGAGCCCGGTGGCCAGCGCGACCAATATCAGGTCCGTACCCGCCTGCTGCCATTCGTAACCATCATAGTGAGGCAGCCTGCCGGCCAGCCGACCATCGAGTTTCTTGGCGATGCCCGGCGGAAGCGGCTTGCCTCGGGCCAGGTTTTTTTGAATACCGGGTGGCAGGGCCGGCCCGGGGCTCCAGTAGTCGCGATGTTCGCCGATAATGCCGAGGATGCTCGAGCGATTGATGCCTGGGCCGTGATCGCCGCCCCCTGAATGTTTACCCGTATTGGCGTGTCCGCCCTGATTGCCATGGTCCTGGCTGTTTTGCGGCTTTCCCTTGCCGTTCCCTTGCCCCTTCCCGTTATCAGGATCGGCCAATGCGGGCACTGAAGCGGACACCAGTGCAAGACAGGTGATAGCGGTAATCAACGAGCGAGATCTGAACATATCCGTACTCTCAGAAAGGGGGTATCCCCTGGAATGTAGATGCTCCAGGGGGTATTAGTTCCCAAACCAGGTGTATCGAATGCTGCATAAGCTGAACGCCGCGTATCTCGAATACCTTGGTTCAGATGGCTTGTCCAGCATCGGGCCGGGTCGGAAAATGCGGAACGGGTTCGGCCTCGACCCCGAGTTTCGGTTGCTCGACCCTAATGAAACAGGTCAACACCGCCCCCAACAGGTACAGCGATGCATAGACCCACACCACCCCTTGCACCCCCAGCCAGGAAATCGTCAGGGTCGCAATCGCCGGCCCCATGAAATTCGACAGCCCGGCGGCCAGGTTGTGGGCAGAAATGGCCGCTCCCTGTCGCTCCGGGGAAATCGCGAGAAAGACCGCGCCCATGGGCACGAACGCCGAGACGCAAATCCCCAGTGCCACCGCGGCGACGATGGCCAGTTCGAAGTGGGCGCCATACATCAGCGGCAAGTAATAGAACGCCAGGGTCGCCAACGCGCAGCCGACACAACCGAACCAGCGCATCTGCCGCAGCCAGCCGATCCGGTCACCGACCCAGCCCCAGATCACATTTGTGAAAATGGTGACGATGAACATCACCCCCCACAGGTGCAACCATTGCTCCATGGTGAACCCGATCTCGGCCGACGTCAGGTACAGCGGCATGATGACCGGGAAACCGAACAGCGTCAGGTTGCAGATGATGCGCACGATGGCGGTGATCAGAATGCTGCGTTGATCGAACAGGATCGTGACCCCTCGGCTCAACTCGCGCAAACGTTCGACGAGCAGTGCAGGCGTGTCCTCCCGTGGCGCGCCGCGATCCTTGACCATGAACACAATCAACACCGCAGCCAGCGCGACCCAGAATGTCGCCATCCACAGCGTGCCGATAAAACCGATCCGCGAGATGCTCAGGCTCGGCAGGTACGTCCCGAGAAAACCGATACCAATGGAGTACATTGTCCAGTACCAGCCCATCGCTGAAGCCAGGCGCGCACCGGGCGTCACCTGGGCAATCCAGACCAGGAACGCATAGATGAACAAAGGGTAGGCAAGCCCGCGAATGCCGTAGAAAAGCACCATCAAGGGGTAGTTCTGCGCGCTCAGGCCGAACGTCAGAAACAATGCATGGAAGACCAGCCAGGCCACGACGCCGACCAACATGATCCGCCGCGGGCCGAACGTCTCGGCCAGCACACCGGAGCTCCAGCTGGACAAGGCTGCGAGCAGGCCGTACACGGTGAACAGCAAGGAAGCCTGGGTCGGGGTGAAACCGAGGTCGACGATGTACCGCGACAGGAAAGCCAGCTCGATGCCGTCCCCTGTCATGAATAGAGCAATGGCAACGTAACCCCATATCAGACACACAGGCATGCCCAGCAGCAATCCTCGAGACGATTCGCGAGTGACCATGGTTGTTCCTTTTTTTGTATTTGTAGGTACAGCAGCAGCCGACAGGATCGGCGAGCGCCGAGGCAAGAATCCCATCGAAGGCTGGTCGTGGCTAACGCGTGAGGTCATGCGCACTGATACTTTTTTTCAGGCCCTACGCGAGCCCGACGCGGCAGGGAATACCCTTGCTGAATAAGGGCAGCGCCCTATCGGACATCCGGACTGATCCGCGACATCCTGTCGCACTGTTACAGAATATGAGAAAAACCTTGTCCTTTCGTTAGCTGACTATCGTTTTTCCCGATCGTTAGACTCCTCGCCCCCAGCAATCCCCCACTGGATGCTGTGTATCCTCATGTCCAGTTTTCCCGTGAGTGCCTGGTTGGGTGCTACCAAGTAAAGTGAACGCCCTCGCATACCTCGCCCAATTCATTGGGCAAGTCGAAGCCGAATACCACAGAAATCCGTTCAAGTGTTTTAAAGGGGAAACTCCAGATGAAAGCTCGTACCTGCTTCAGTGCTATCAACGGTTACACAACCGCCATGCAGTTGCATAATTGAGCGGACAATGGCCAATCCCAGACCACCAGAGTCGTCGGGCTGATTACGTGATGGGTCGCACCGGTAAAAGCGCTCAAACAATCGCGGTAGATGTTCTGCAGCAATCGGTTCGCCGTAGTTGTGCACCGTAATTTCGAGCCTATCCTCAGAAATCTCGCTGCTGACCGTCACTGCAGAACCGGGAATTGCGTAGCGCAGCGCATTGGCTAGCAAGTTAGCCAATGCTCGGCGGATCAAGCCTGAATCACCCAGCAACTGATCCTGGGCCTGGTTTATCAGTTGCACATCTCGCTCTTGCGCCACCCCTTCGAAATACTCACATAGTTGCTCAATCAGATCATGCAGGCTGATTTGCTCGAATGTTACGCAAGCGTTTGGCTGCTCGGTGCGAGCGAGAAACAGCATGCTGTCGATCATTCGCGCCAGCCTTTCATACTCTTCCTGATTGGATACCAGCAGGTTCTGATAGTCCTCGATAGAGCGACTGCGCCTCAAAGTTTGCTGGGTATGTCCCATCAGATTGCCGAGCGGCGTTCGCATCTCATGGGCGAGGTCTTCCGAGAAGCGTGAAAGCTGGGCAAACCCGTCCTCAAGGCGTGCAAGCATCTGGTTGAGGGCACTACAGAGCAGTTTCAGCTCATTCAGGTCATTGAACTCATCCAGCCGCAAATGCAGATGCTGCACATCAATTCCGGCAGCGCGCTTGGCCAGCAAGCGCACAGGGTGCAAGCCTCGTTGACTCACCCACCAGCCGAATGCGAAAGCCAGCAGCGCGCCGACTGACATGGCCAGCCAAAGCTTGAGTCGGTAAACCCCCATCATCTGCTCGCGCTCCCTCAATAACTTGCCAGCGATCAGGGTCAAGCCGCGATCACCCTGCATGACATCCTGCCAGGCAAGCCGCACTGACTCAGAAGAGTGACCGTCACCGAGGCGAGCCTGAGGTGCAGCCGGCAACTCTGGCAAGGTCATACGCACAGGGTTGATTTCGATCAACACCTTGCCGGTGTCATCGACAATCCAAAGCAGATTGTCGCGATTTCCCAACATGTTTTCGTAGAGTTTTGGCCGACCTCGCAGTTGCTCGATGCTGTCGCTATCGCTGATCAATGCTTGCATGCGCTCCAGGCGCCCCAGCAGGGCCTGGTCATCGCGCCACGCGATCTCACGCTGTAACGATTGATAAAGATAAAAACCGATGGAGCCCAGTAACAGTGCACTGACCAGTGCGAACATGGCCGCCAGGCGTAGGCTCAGGGTGCGCGGAAACAGATTCAGGATTGCACCTCGAGCATGTAACCGATGCCACGCACTGTGTGTATCAACTTCAGCGAGTAAGGATCGTCAACCTTGGCCCGCAGTCGACGGATGGCGACATCGACCACATTGGTGTCACTGTCAAAGTTCATCTGCCAGATCTGGGAGGCAATCAGCGAGCGCGATAGCACTTCCCCTTCACGACTGAGCAGCAGATGCAGTAGGGAAAACTCCTTGTTGGTCAGGGTGAGGCGCTCGCCGTTGCGCATTACCCTGCGTCGCAACAAGTCCAGGCTCAGGTCGCCAGCCACAAAATGCTCAACCTCGCGAGGCGGGCCACGGCGTAGCAAAGTGCGTACGCGTGCCAATAACTCGGCATAGGAAAAGGGTTTCACCAGATAATCATCGGCCCCCAATTCCAGCCCCTTGACCCGATCATCAACCGAATCGCGTGCGGTGAGGAACAGCACCGGGGTCTGCCACTTACGCCGGATGATCTGCAGCAATTGCCAGCCGTCCAACCCCGGCAGCATGACATCCAGAATGATCAGATCGAACTCACTCTCCTGTGCCAAATGCTGGCCATCCAGCCCGTCAAGGGCGATCTCTACCGCATAGCCCGATTCAGTCAGGGCTTTGCGCAGGTAATCCGCCATTTTCGTTTCATCTTCAACCACCAGGATACGCATTTTTTCCTCCAAGACTGGAGCACAGGCTAGCCCGCTTCGCTGATTTCTCACATTACATATTGGTAATCAAGAGGCAATCATTCTGACGGGGTGGGCTGGTCATGATGTCTGGCAATCACTCAGACAGACTCGACCAAGGAAACAGCATGCGTACAAGCCTATCGACTTCATTGCTGATCACACTCGCAATGAACTCTGCATTCGCCGTTGCAGCCCCGGATCAAGTTGCGCAGCGCAAGGACGTGTCACTTGCAATGGCCAACGATTTGCTAACTGCCGCGCTGACGGCCTGTCACGCCGATGGCCGCACAGCCGTTGCCGCAGTTGTTGACCGTGGCGGAAATCTGGTTGCCATGCAACGCGATGACAATGTCGGCCCGCACAACACGTTAGCCGCGCAACGTAAAGCCTATACCGCCCTTTCGACCAAGACTTCGACGCGACTGTTGGCGGAGCGTGCGCGCAGTGCTCCGGATGCTGAAAACCTCAACACCCTTGATGAGTTGTTGCTGCTGGGTGGAGGCGTGCCATTGAAGTTCGATGACCAGATCATCGGCGCCATAGGTGTGGCCGGTGCGGGTGGCGCTGCAAACGATGAAGGTTGTGCAGAGGTCGCTATCAACAAAGTTTTACCTGCCGTTAAAAACTAAGGACATCACCATGACTGTATTGAAAAGTTTCTTCGCTGGCGCTGTATTGAGTGCCCTTTCATCCCTTGCATTAGCGGCAGCAAATCCATTGAGCGTGCATGTACTCAACTTGCAGGATGGCCTGCCCTCCCTTGGAGTCAATGTCACGTTGGAAAAACAGGATGGGGAAAATTGGGACATGCTCAACAGCGCGGCAACCAATGAGCAAGGTCGTATCGCTGGTCTGTATCCGGAAGGTCGGGGTCTGGAGAAAGGTACTTACCGTGTCACCTTCAAAACTGGTGAGTGGTTCAAGGCGCACAAAACGTCCAGCTTCTTTCCGGAGGTACCAGTCATATTTGAGGTGGACGGCACCGTCCCGCACTACCACATCCCGCTGCTTCTCAGCCCCTACGGCTTCTCCACATACCGAGGAAATTGATAGTTAAGCGATACCTAATGGATACCGTCCGAAGGTGAAGACAGCCGCCCCTACTCGAAAGGGCGGCACTGTCGCTTAACTTTTCAGCATCAAAACCTTCAGCGATGACCACGCTCAGTCCTTAGGCTTGGTTCTCGTTACAGGGGATGATACCGATGACAGCCTCTTTCTGATCCTTGACCATGAATTGCGGGCCGCTCCGCTCATCACCTCCCCCGATTGGCCATGCTGAGATAAGGGCATACGGTCGATTTCACGGCGGAAAGAATAGCGCCCATCCTCAGTTTGTCCCTGAGCGTGCTTGATACAAACCTATACAAAAATACTGTTCTGCGCATGAGCATTGCGGCACAGCTCCACAGTGGCAATTGACAGGAGATCCAAATGCTTGTGCTCACCGACATGCAGCGCGCGTACCTCAAGAAAATACGAGCCCTCAGTGAAGACCATCAGGGCAACGAAGTCTTTGCTGGCCTGACGCTCGAGGAATCTATGCGATTCAATTTTTTGAGCGAGTCGCTCTTGGGGCAGGAGCATCGGACGCAGGAAGACGTTGATGAGTACCTCTCCCTTGTTCAGAAGCACGAACATAGCCGGCTGCATCTGCTAGACGCAGAGATAGAAGCGCAGCAGAACAGATCGGCACGTCATTAGAAAAACTCTGTGACTTCGCTTAATTGTTACGGTAATCCATAACTTGCGTCATGCGTGATCTGAAGCGGGCATTCCCTACCAGCTTCTTCGATACACAAATAATTCACATAGACAGGGCATCATGACCCGGATCGATCACCAACACGGTGCATTTCGACATTTGATGCCTGCTAATAGCGCATTTTAACTACCTTTTTCTGATAGTCGAAATGAGGCCCTGAACCTATGACTCCCAAACGAGCAGAACTGCCCAGAGCCTGAAGTCATCAAGCCCAGCCATCAGCTCCTCGTCTGTGCCGATCTGCCATACATATGCGATTACTCATGACGCGATACAAATCCCCACCTCAAACACTCCAATAACGTACGGGCATCGATTTTGCTTGAGCAGTCATGGACGCCTGATTGAACAGAAAGATGGGATCGTTATGTATAAAATTAGTACAGGCTATGCCCGCGCGCTGGTGAACACACTTTCGGAGCAAGGATTGGATGTCGAACATCTGTGCCAAGAGGCTGGGCTTGATATAAAGCTCACAGCTATACCGGGATCCTTTTGCGAACGAAGCACTCTCTACCGCCTATGGGATCTGGCAGCTCAAGCTTCCGGCGATCCAGACATTGGTTTGAAATCGGCCAAGCACTTCCATCCAGGCCTGTTTCAGGTCGTCGGCTATACCATGATGTCCAGTTCGAACCTGAAACAGGCATTCGAACGACTGATTCATTTCAACCCATTGGTCGGTACGGGTTTCACACTTTTTGTTGTCCAGGAACAACAGCATTACCGCCTGGTTACGCTCGATCATCATCAGCGCGGCTCCATCAAGCCCCGCCAATACGCCGATGCCAGCCTTGGAACACTGCTTGGTGCCTATCGCTGGCTGAGCGGTGGCACATCGCTAAAACCGCTGAGTGTGGAATTCAGCTATCCCCAACCGAAAGACATCCACGAGCATCAACAGCTGTTTGGCTGCGAGCTGCGTTTCGGGGCAGCCTATGACAGCATCCTATTTGACGGCGAGGAGCTGCTGCGTCCGTTGACCACGGCCAACGAAGCGTTGGCCAAACTTCATTACAGCTATGCCAATGCTCAGCTCGACCTGTTGAATGAATCCACCATGGTGTGCATGACTCGTGTACTGATCACTAAACGCCTGAGTCTGGAACATAGCCAAGTACCTTGTAATATGGAATCGATTGCGGCCGCGCTGAGCATCAGCAAACGAACGCTGCAAAGGGCACTGGAAAGAGCAGGTACGCAATTTACGGATATCCTAAACTATGTGCGTCAGCAGTTAGCCGACTTCTACCTGCGTCACTCCCATTTCAATGTGCAGCATGTGACTCACCTACTCGGCTTTCATGACCACAGCAGTTTCCACAAGGCTTGCCTGCGCTGGTTCGGCATGACGCCCGGTGAATATCGATTGATTCAATCATCGAAAGAAGCCCGGGAAACCAAGATTTTCCGATCCGCTAGGGTAGGCGTTAAACGTTGATTTTAATGCTGGACTTCGCATTCGGCGGCAATGGATCATCCCTGATGTTAGTTAGCTTCCTAACAATACACCCCGCTCCTCCAGTTTGTCGTTTGCCCCTCCACGCAATATGCGATCCAGGCATGTGAGTAGTTTGGTGGGGCTGAGTTGTTAAACGAAAAGCGTCAAGCCACCTGTCAACAAGGCCAGAGCCGTGACTACAAGGGATGTCATTACCGCCCACTTGACGGCGCCTTTCTGGAAGTCACCGATGTCGCGGTCGATCATGCCCACTAGCAGTAGGGTAGACGCTACTAAAGGACTCATCAGATGCACTGGCTGGCCCATAACCGAAGCCCGTGCAATTTCCAGAGGACTGATACCGTAAGCAGCGGCGGCATTGGCAAGTATTGGGACAACGCCAAAGTAATAGGCATCGTTCGACAACACAAAGGTCAACGGCATGCTGGTGATGGCCACGACCAATGGGAACAGATGTCCCCACTCGGGTGGAATCCAGTCCACTAACGTTTGCGCCAACGCGTCAACCATCCTGGTACCGGAGAATATTCCGGCAAAAATACCGGCAGCAAACACCAGCAGCACTACGGTCATGGCGTTGCCAGAATGGGCGAGAATCCGTTCTTTCTGAATATCAAGTTGCGGATAATTAATCATCAGCGCCAGCACGAAGCCAATCAAAAACAGAATCGCCGAGTGCATCAGGCCCATTACCAGCGCAAGCATCACTGCGCTCACAAGCATCAAATTGACATATGCAAGCTTCGGCCGTTTATGCGGAGAATCGCTTAGGATTGCCTTAATGTAGCAATCACCACCACCGCTATGCAGAAGGACATTACCAATACGCTTGCGCTCGGCTCGGCCCAGCACAAAAGCGGTAAATACCACCCAGGCCGCCCCCCCGATCATTGTGGGCAGTAACGGAATAAAGTATTCCCCGGCATCCAGCCCCAGTGCTGCAATGGCCCGTGTCGCTGGCCCCCCCCAGGGAGTCATGCCACTCATCACGCTCAAGGACAGCATCGCCACAATGCCGAGGATCATCGGGTTCATGCCAATACGTTTGTACAGCGGCAACATCGCCGCGCAGGTGATCATGTAAGTCGTAGTGCCGTCACCATCCAGAGCAACGGTCAATGACAGCAGCGCCGTGCCAACAGCAATCTTCATCGGGTCGCCGTTGACCCGCTTTAGAATTTTGCGGATCAGCGGATCGAATAAGCCGGAATCGATCATCAGACCGAAAAACAAAATCGCGAACAACAATAACGCGGCGGAGGGAGCGACCATCTTCAGGCCGTCGAGCATCATTACACCGGTAGTGCCGCCGAAACCGCCAATTATGGCGAAAACAATCGGCACAACTGTCAGAGCAACAATTGGCGACAAACGTTTGGTCATTATAAGAAACGTGAAGACCATGACCATGGCCAAGCCAAGGAAAGCGAGCATAAGTCTGTTCTCTTGTTGTTATCAGTATGATGGCTCGAACTCGGGCAAATGCCCCCCACCCGCCACGTGGTGCGCTCCATGATGCCGGGCGGGGATACAGTGATAGATTGTGCGTGGAGTCCTGGTCGGCAGTGGCTTCGAAGGTTTGATGCAACTTCAATAAATAGTTCTCACCTCAATCGTCACCTAGCTTCAGCGTGCCAGGTTGCCGTTTTTCGATGGAAAATTTAAGCAAAGCGGCACTTCTGAAAATACCGTGGGCGAATTTGCTGTAAGGCATCGTTAAAAAGAACGCCATCACCAGTCCAAGATGGATACTTAACAAGAGGGCCATCGCACTGGTTTCACGCCCCGCAAGCAAGGCCAGGCCGCTCAGGCTCACCAAGAACAATAGCGCGATGAATCCACGATCCATTGGCTTTTGGTTATCATCACCATGATCGCGGTGCCGGCGGAAATTCAACCAAAAAAGCCCGGCTGGCCCGATCAGCAAACCGATACCTCCAGCTATTCCTAGCAACACCGGTAGGCTGAGCACGGGATAAGGTGCCGACCATCCAGCCAAGTAGTGATACAGCGTCGCAACACTTGTTGCGGCAAGGCACAGCAAGAACCCATAGAACGTAAGGTGGTGAAAGCGCCGACGCCAAAGCGTGAACTCGTCGTCAGTATTATTGCAGCCTTGAGTATGACCACCGTCCAGGTACTTAAGCGTTAGAACGTTTTTAGTAGCTTCCAGCCCGGCAGCCGTTTTCAGCTCGGCGGGCGATTCGGGGGGAGAGACCTCACGCCAAAACCTCCTGACGCCCAGCGTGAGCGCCAGTACAGCAAACCCGAATACCGCACCAAACATCCACACCAGAGTGTTGTGGGAAAAAATCGCGTAGAAATTTCCTCCCGTGACAGGCGTAAACAAATTGCCCGCGACAACAAGCGTCAAGATCAAAAACAGCGCCAGCCCTGCGCCCGAGGCAATTGCCAGGGTCAAGCCGTTACGCTGATAGAGTTTGCCAAAGGCCGCTGGCCATGCATATTCGGCGTAGGTCTCCAGGCGCACTTTTGCCATGGCCTGAGGCACGTTGATGGCGAACTCATGGGGCGAGGCGTACTGGCATGAATGCAAACATGCGCCACAGTTGTGGCAAAGATTAGCCAGGTAATGAATGTCAGCTTGAGTGAAATCCAAGCGACGCGTCATTGCCGGAAATACAGCACAGAAGCCTTCGCAGTAACGACATGAGTTACAGATGGTCATCTGCCGCTCGACTTCGCTTTCGTTCAGATTAAGTACCGGAATCAGGCCACCGGGAGCCTGTGCCTGTGGGTCAAACAGTTCCATGGTCATTTCCTGTCAATGCCGAGGGGTGATGTAAGCCAAGAGCGGCAGCAGCTTGCACGCCAGCGATGCGGCCAAAAGCAGTGCCAATCGCCATACCTATTCCAGCTGTGTAGCCTTTACCCAGAACATTGCCAGCCATCATTTCTCCCGCAACAAAAAGGTTGGGAGAAGGTTTACCGGCAAAATGGACGGCGGCAGTCTCGTCGGTCTTGAGACCCAGATAGGTGAATGTCACTCCAGGCCGGAGGGGATAAGCGTGAAAAGGCGGGGTGCTAATTGGGCGGGCCCAATGACTTTTTATCGGCATAACACCTTCGGTGTAGCAGTCGTCTAGCGCGGTGTGATCGAACGTCCCCACGCGGCAGGCACGGTTGTAATCTTCGATGGTTTTTACAAACGCCTCGCGCGGCAACTGGAGCTTGCCCGCCAACTCGTCCAGTGTGTTGGCCTTCGTCCCAGGAAATACCGGCGGCATGAACCTCCCGATCGACGTCTGATCAATGATCGAGAACCCCACTTGGCCAGGTTGCTGGGCAACCAGTCGGCCCCAAATGGCATATCGTTTGGGCCAGAAATCTTCACCTTCGTCATAGAAGCGCTGGCCGTCTCGATTAACTACGACGCCAAGTGAAACGCAATCGATGCGTGTACAGATACCACCGTCGTAGAGCGGAGCACGTGCATCGATGGCCACCATATGGGCCTGAGTAGGGTCGCCAATTACATCGACACCTTTGTCGATCATTTGACGCAGCAATACTCCTTGATTAAACCGCGTCCCACGGATCAGGAAATTGTCCGATGGCCACTCGCCGTTCTCGTTCTGCCCCCAAGCTTCGCGTAACCATTCACGGTTGGATTCAAAACCCCCGGCGGCAAGCACGCAGGCACGTGCTTCAATGCGCTCGACAGGCCCTGGCCGTCCCTCGACCTCCGGGCCTGCGACTTGAGCAGCCACGAAACGTCCATTATCCAGCTCGATGTCTGTGACTTCGGCGTTGTAACGCACCTGAATACCCAGGCGCTCGGCGCTGCGGAAATAGGCATTCACCAATGCCTTGCCGCCACCCATAAAGAACGCATTAGTACGGGCTACATGCAGAGCGCCGGAAAGCGACGGTTGAAAGTGCACGCCATGTTTGCGCATCCAGTCACGGCAGGATGACGAAGCACGGATGGTGATACGTGCGAGCTTCTCGTCGGTCATCCCCCCAGTAACCTTGAGCAAATCTTGCCAGTATTCGTCTTCAGGATACGACTCGATGAGTACATCCTGCGGGTCGTCATGCATACAGCGCAGGTTCCGGGTGTGCTGCGAGTTCCCCCCACGCCACTCTTTTGGGGATGCCTCTAACAACATAACGTTGGCACCCGCTTCGCGGGCCATCAGGGCTGCGCATAGCGCAGCATTACCCCCGCCGATGACTAAAACGTCGATCATATTCTCTCCTCAGTTGCGAGGAGCCTTGACCAAAGCCGCTCCTCACGAATGAACGGACAATAGATTAAGGGCTTTGGGCTCGAAAGCCGGTTTTCGACGTGGGGTGTTTAGTTCTACTAAAGGCGCTGGCACGGTATTAGTAAGCTTTCGTTGCCTCCTCCAAAAGCCTGGCCCCAGGCCAGCGCCGCTGAACAACCAGTTCACGAGCTACATCGACGATCACCAAACGCGCCGCCAGGGCTGCGGGTGAAAGCTCGTCCTCAGACAGGGTGGTAAGTAAATTGCGCCGCCCTACATGCGGATCGGAAATTTGAACCATTGACAACCCGCATTCACCTGAATGAGAGGCGGCGGCCCCCGGCTGAATGGTTGCCGCGAGACCGGCACGTACAGTGTCCATGAGCACCGCCAAGCCATCAACTTCCATGACAACATGGGGTTCTATCCCTGAACGCTCGAACGCGGTCATCAGCGCTGTCCGCAGGCCATGTTGAAGGCTAGGCATCACCAATGGCAGTTGCCCAAGATCGGCTAATCGAACGCTGTCACCTGTGGGGGCATCAGGCAGCGTTGGAGCGCAGATGACGAAGAGCTTCTCGTCGACCAGTGGCGTCACCGTCCAGTGCTTACCGGCATCAACCTGGAACAGAATAGCCAGGTCGAGCTGCCGCGCATTCAATTGGCTCGCCAGATGGCCGGAGAGCATTTCGACCAGATGCAATTGGATATCCGGATATCGTTCTCTCATAGCCTTGATCAGCGGTAGCGCCAGCACTCTTGCAGTGGTAGGCGCCAGGCCGACACTGACATAACCACTCATACGTCCGCGCTGCGCCGCTTGAACCGCATAATCGGCTTGCCGAAGGGTTAACTGGGCGTGGTGCAGAAACGCGATGCCTGCATTGGTGGGAGTTACGCCCACACTGCTGCGGTTCAACAAGCGGGTTTGCAGTTCACTCTCCAGCTTACCGATCTGTTGGCTGAGGGCAGACACACCGACCTCAAGTTCCAACGCTGCACGCCCCAGACTTTTATGCTCGACGATCTTCACGAAATAACGCAGTTGTCTAAGTTCCAAAGCCTTACTTCCATCTGAGTGATTCGTCGCGGGCTTACTGGATACGCGTTTCTCAATTGCAAAACGCTTTTTTACTCTACCGTCGACAAGCGAATTCTGAAACCCTCAGGGCGTTGCACAAGAGGCTGGCGTGGAGATGCGCGCGCTTTCATCTACCCGCGATGACGGGACTACGGTCTGCATTCAGGACTGGAGGCAGAAATCCTACGGCCTATCACCATTGCAAAAAAATGCATTGGCAGCATGGCTGGCACCGAAAATTTCGAAATGGACGACTTTGCCAAACTCTTTCACCCACACGTTGGAGGTGGTGGCTGAACAACCGCTGCTAATGCGTGAAAATCGAACCCCTCCCGACCAGATGGGTCTGCTTCTTTATAACCTCTCTGGAATCCGCCCCCATGTCCACGCAAAAGAACCTCGTCGTACTCGCACGGGGCGGATACGCCGCTCGAGGCGTTCTGTATCTGATCATCGGTATTTTCGCGCTGCTGGCGGCTCTCGACTCGACCAGAGCGAAAGATAGTCACAGGAGCCTGGAAGCGTTGCTAAGCCAGCCGTTCGGTTATGTTCTAGTCGGGTTGGTGGTAGCTGGCCTATTGGCCTTCGCCGCTTGGCGAGTGTTGCAGGCAATACGCGACGTCGATCATCACGGTAAAGAAATGAAGGGGTGGGTCATCCGTGCAGGTTTGCTCGCGGGGGGTGTAGCCAACGGCGCGCTGGCGTTTTTTGCCCTGGGCCTGCTCGTCAGCGGCATCAGAAGCTCGGGCAATTCCGGAGGTGGGCAAACCAAGGATCTACTGGCCCATCTGTTGTCCTGGGAACACTCGAATTTACTGGTGTACCTCATCGCACTCGTACCGCTCGGCGTAGGCATTGCGCACATCATCAAGGGCTGGAAGGCGACGTTCGAGAAGTATTTCGAAGCTGACGAAGATGTTATGCGGTACGTCCGACCGGTGTCTCGATTCGGTCTGATAGCCCGTGGTGTCGTCTTTATCGAGATCGCCCTGCTGCTGATGATCAGTGGCTCGACTTACCAGGCCATGAATCCGCCAGGCATGAAGGAGGCCCTCGATGCTCTCCAGAACCTGCCGGCGGGCGGTTTGATTTTGATGGTGATGGCCTTGGGGATGATCGCCTTTTCGGTTTACAGCTTTTCCGAAGCTGCCTGGCGCAAAATCAACATGGATGTGCCTGGCGTAAGGAGCGCATAGGCAAACGGATATCCGCCGCCTTCAGAGGCAGGCAGCATCTTGAGAAGGGGATGCGTCGTCTATCAAGGGTCTGCCCCCCCTACGTTCTGTAAAGTTTCTAATAATTGTCTAGGATTGTGCGTGAATGCCCGACAGAGGCAGACGGAAACAAGCCATTGGTCCTGGCAAATCCCGTTCGGACAGGCGCTTCTTCACCGATGAAATCCGGGATGGAACTTTCAAGCGCTGCTGCCCCCATACAAGCAGCCCTAAAAATTTGGGCGACCAACTCTGCGCATTGCGGCACAGCTTCGCAGTGGTAATTGACAGGAGATCCAAATGCTTGTGCTCACGGACATACAGCGCACGTACCTCAGGAAAATACGCGCCCTCAGTGAAGACCATCAGGGCAACGAAGTCTTTGCTGGCCTGACGCTCGAGGAATCCATGCGATTCAACTTCTTGAGCGAGTCGCTCCTGGGGCAGGAGCATCGGACGCAGGAAGACGTCGATGAGTACCTCTCCCTTGTCCAAAAGCACGAACATACCCGGACTCAAATGCTCAGCGCAGAAATGGAGGCCCAGCAAAACAGGTCGTAATGTTTTGACATTCCATGAGTGCCTGACGGCCTGCCAGCAGCGCATTTTCAGCTACGATTGATGATGGAAGAACATGAGAGCCCTGTCCCTTTGCTCTTGCAAATGAGCGGAGCTGCCGGTGCAAGAGCTCATGAACCTCAGCCATCAACTCTCGTTGGCGCCTTGAGTGGGCCATGGATGTCTGATTCAACAGGGAGATGAATCGTCATGTATAAAATGAGTGCAGGTTATGCCTGCGTGCTGGTGAAAATGCTTTCGGCGCAAGGATTGGATGTCGATCGTCTGTGCCTGGAATCCGGGCTTGACAGGAATCTCGCGGATATCTCGGGATCGTTCTGTGAACGAAGCGCTATCTACCGCCTGTTGGATCTGGCTGCTCAGGCTTGCGGCGATCCAGACATCGGTTTGAAAACGGCCGGGCACTTCCATCCAGGCATGTTCCAGATCGTCGGCTATACCATGATGTCCAGTTCGAACCTGAAAAATGCATTCGAACGACTGGCTCATTTCAGCCCGTTGATCGGCACAGGTTTCACCCTGTTCGTTGTCCAGGAACAACAGGATTACCGCCTGGCCACGTTCGATCACCATCAACGCGGCTCGATCAAACCCCGCCAGTACACCGATGCCAGCCTCGCAGCCCTGCTAGGTGCCTACCGCTGGCTGAGTGATAGCAAATCGCTGAAACCGCTGAGTGTGGAATTCAGCTATCCCCGACCCAAAGACATCCATGAGCATCAACAGCTGTTTGGCTGCGAGCTGCGTTTCGGGGCCGCCTATGACAGCATCCTGTTCGACGGCGAGGAGCTACTGCGTCCGTCGAGCATGGCCAACGAACCATTGGCCAAGCTCCATGAAAGCTATGCCAACGGTCAGCTTGACCTGCTCAATGACTCCACCGTGGTGTGCAGGATTCGTGCCCTGATCACCGAACGCCTGAGCCAGGCGCAAAGACAGGGCCAATGTAATATGGAATCGATTGCGGCCGCGCTGAGTATCAGCAAGCGAACATTGCAACGGGCACTGGAGAAGGCAGGCACGCAGTTCTCGAATATCCTGAACCATATGCGTCAGCAACTGGCCGACTTCTATCTGCGCCATTCCCATTTCAATATGCAGCATGTGACGTACCTGCTCGGCTTCCACGACCACAGCAGTTTTCACAAGGCTTGCCTGCGCTGGTTCGGCATGACGCCCGGTCAGTATCGAGCCTGTCAAGAATCGCTCGAGGCCAGGGAAATCAAGATTCTTCCGGCCCACTAAGGGAGGCGTTAAACCACAGAATTTATCAGATTGGGAGCCAATCGACCGAGCCGCGCCTCCCTTTCTGAATGGACAATTTGAAGCCGTTCCATGTTGTGCCGCTGGCACACGTACTCGGCCTCTGCTCGGGTCTGATAGGTGGTCTGCAGCCGCAACTTTTTCTCATTGTCGTAGAGGTTGAAACCTACGGTCGCGGATTTACAGTAAGAGCGCGTTCCGTTGCGCATGGATTCCGCATCCGTAGGTAATGCAGGAACAACTCCGAATCTCACCACCGTCACGTCCTCTTCGAATTCACCGTTGAGCCATTTGCACAGTTAACTATTAGCGGCTAAGGACAATTACAGCAAGAAGCGCTCTTGGCGATCCGATGAATAGCTCAAATTTGTGCTGAACAATTTTTATTGCGCGGGCAAACCTTGAACACAGGCGATGGAGAGCTCAGTACGCTTCATTGAGGCTGGTCTGGTCGATGCCAACCGCTGCGTCGTAAGTCAGAGCGCGACAGCTTTGCCGGTTGTACGACGCCAATCGCTTTTATGCGGCAGTTGAAAGCCGGGCTTTCTACATCTCCACCTGAGTACCTAGCTCAATCACCCTGTTCAGCGGCAATTTGAAATACTTAAGGTTGCTGTTGGCGTTCTTCAGCAGAAACGCAAACAGACTCTCTCGCCACCGCGCCATACCAATGCGTTTGGTCGGGATGACCGTCTCTCGGCTCAAGAAATAGGTTGTGCGCATTGGACTGAAATCCAGCTCAACCAAATGACAGAGACTCAACGCCAGAGGGACATCTGGCTCTTCGATAAAGCCAAAGTGGAGGCTGACTCGGAAGAAGCCTTCACCATAGGCCTCAACCTCAAACCTTTGGCCAGCACTTACGCGAGGGCTGTCTTCAGACACCACGGTGAGCAGCACCACCTGTTCATGCAAGACTTGGTTATGCAGTAAATTGTGCAGAAGCGCATGAGGTACAGCATCAGTCCTGGCCGTCAGAAAAACCGCCGTGCCTTGCACCCGATGCGGAGGCTGTGAGCGCAGACTGCTGATAAACAATGGCAGAGGAAGCGCGGTTTCATCCAAACGCTCAACAATGATCTTCCTACCCCGCTTCCAGGTCGTCATCAAAATGAACAGGGCAATCCCGGCAATGACCGGGAACGCACCGCCCTGAAAAATCTTCGGTGCATTGGCCGCAAAGTAAAGGCTGTCTACCAGCAGAAAACCGAGCAGTATCGGGATGGCCAGCCAGCGCGGTGTTTTCCAAAGGAGCAGGACGACAGCCGAAGACAGGATGGTTGTGATCAACATGGTGCCTGTCACGGCAACCCCATAAGCAGCCGCCAAGGCGCTGGAAGACTCGAAGCCAATAACGAGCAACACAACGCCAACCATCAGTGCCCAGTTAACTGTGCCGATATAAATCTGCCCCTGCTCCTGGCTGGAGGTGTGCTGGATAAACATACGAGGGACGTACCCAAGCTGGATGGCCTGGCGTGTCAGTGAGAAAGCCCCGGAGATCACGGCTTGAGAAGCGATGATGGTGGCCAGGGTGGAGAGCGCGACCATCGGCAACAGTGCCCAGTTAGGCGCAAGAAGATAAAACGGATTGCGCACAGCCTCCGGGTTCTCCAGGATCAAGGCACCTTGGCCAAAATAATTGAGTACCAGCCCCGGCAACACCAAAATGAACCATGCACGAGAAATCGGTTTGCGACCAAAGTGGCCCATGTCGGCATACAGTGCTTCCGCACCAGTCAATGCCAACACGACAGCTCCCAAAATCGCTACACCCATTCCCGGATGAACCACAAAGAACTGCACTGCCCAAGCAGGGTTGAGCGCTTGCAGCACTTCCGGGCGCTGCAAAATACCGTAGATCCCGAGCGCCCCCAGCACCACAAACCACAGCACCATGACCGGGCCAAACAGGATGCCGATGCGAGCCGTGCCATGTTTTTGAATAAGGAACAGTCCCACCAGCACGATGACTGAAATCGGCACGACCCAGTGCTCGATCCCGTCAAATGCCAGCTGTAATCCTTCAACCGCAGACAGCACCGAAATAGCTGGGGTGATCATGCTATCCCCGTAAAAAAGTGCTGCGCCGAACAGGCCGAGCAATACCAGCGCCTTGCTCATGTGCGGATAAGGTGCTGCCGCTCGGCGGGCTAACGCCGTCAACGCCATAATGCCGCCTTCCCCTTGGTTATTGGCGCGAAGGATGAACAGCACGTATTTGATCGAGACAACCCAGATCAGTGACCAAAAAATCAGCGACAAAATGCCCAGCACCCCGTCGTGATTTACCTGGACTCCATAGTGGCCGGAAAATACTTCTTTGAGCGTGTACAAAGGGCTGGTACCTATGTCCCCGTAGACCACTCCGACAGCAGCAACAAGCAAGCCCACACCTGAGGATTTGGATTGGGAGTCTTCATGTACAACGGTCGCTGTTTCACTCAAGGGTCGCTTCTCTCAGGTTGCTGGGGAGAAAGTGCATGCCATCCTTGGGCAATACGATTTGCCAGGGCCCGTGGAGATGAAGGGCTTCTGGACGATCTAATAAACGCGACCAGTATCGTTGCGGGTAAAAAAAACTACCGTAAAGAAAGCGTAAAAATTGTGATCGCAAAAGCTATAAACATGCTGAGACCCGGCGTTCCGAGTCGCCGTTGGGAAAGGTAACTGCGATTGCATTCATTACTATAAGCCCGCCGAGCATCGAAGAAGCGACGCCACCCACTTTGTTAAAGTCGGCTGATGCGAATCTCTATTCAACGAAATAACGAGGACGAAATCGTTAGTGCTCCGATGATGAGCGACTCCATGAGGGTGCAGTGTTTTTTTTCGACCTTACAGCGTCGATAGGTGCAGATGTTCATCGCTGCCGAATCGTCAGTGGAGCCTGTGTAATGCAACTCCGCAGCGATTTCTTTACGTGCAGCCAGGCTACTGTCGATGTTCAACAGTTTGAGCAAATCTACAATCGAGGTGCACCAATTGAGCTGCTCGCCTTGCTGACTGGCCAAGGCTTCCAGTTTCGAGGCGACGTCGACTTCACTGATCGCAGCCGTCGGGGTCGAGGTCTGTGGTGCAACGGGGGGAAGCACCGGCGGTAGGAGCAGTAGGAGCGGCCTCGGCTGGCGACGCTGCGTGTAGCACGTGACTTACCTGCTCGGCTTCCACGACCACAGCAGTTTTCACAAGGCTTGCCTGCGCTGGTTCGGCATGACGCCCGGTCAGTATCGAGCCTGTCAACAATCGCTCGAGGCCAGGGAAATCAAGAGTCTTCCGGCCCGTTGAGCGTTTATTGACCGAGCTGCGCGTCCCGTTCCGAATGGACGACTTGAAGCCGCTCCATGTTGCGCCGCTGGCACACATACTCGGCTTCTGCCCGGGTCTCATAGGTGGTCGGCAGCCGCAGCTTTTTTTCGTTGTCGTAGAGGTTAAAACCTACACTCGCTTTTTTACAATAAGAGCGCGTTCCGTTGTGCACGGATTCAGAATCCGTGGGTAATGCAGGAACAACACCGAATCTCAAGGCCATCATCACGTCCTCTTCGAATTCACCGTCGAACCACTCTAACTACTACTAACTATTAGCGGCTATGGACAACTACAGCAAGGAACGTTTCTGCGGATCCGATGAATAGCGCGTGCCCGCGCAAGGGCGGGGGCTGATTCAGCGCTATGGCACAGCCATTCAGGTCAGGGGCAGGCGAATCTTGGCGGCATGGTCTGTATCAGACCGAGAGTGGGCTCGATCATGCGATCCATCGGTCATCCACCTTCAAGAGAGGCTCGTCATGAGATCTAGCCATGCCCTCGCAACGCCGCAATGTCTCGCTTGGGAGCGACGCCAAACAGACGGCTGTATTCACGACTGAACTGAGACGGGCTTTCATATCCAACCTTGAAAGCCGCACTGGATACGTCCTGGTGTTCATTGAGCATCAAGCGCCTTGCCTCATTCAGTCGCAGCCACTTCTGGTACTGCAAGGGGCTCATTGCAGTGAGTTGGCGGAAGTGGTGGTGAAAGGTCGGCGTGCTCATCTGCACACGGGCCGCAAGTTCATCGACGCGAAGTGCCGAGGTGTAATTCAACTTCAGCCAATCGATGGCTTTCGCGATCCGATAACCTTGGCCATCGACAGATGTTATTTGTCGAAGCCGGCTCGCCTGATCACTCTGCAAGAGACGGTAGTGAATCTCGCGCAGAATCAAGGGGGCCAGAACTGGGATGGACTCCGGCTCATCGAGCAGTGCCAGTAAACGCTCGAATGACGCCAGCATCGCAGGGGTCACTGAACCAATTCCTACCCCCTTCGCAACGGATCGATCACGGGTTGGCGGCAGGTCACTTTGCGCTATCAGCTCAGCCAGCATGCGCAGATCGAGTTTCAACGTCAGCCCGACGCATGGCTGTTCCGGGCTTGCCGCCAGCACTTCTGAATTGGCAGGCAAGTCCAATGAGGTGATCAGAAATCGCGATCTGTCATACGGGTAGCCTTCGCCACCTACCCAGAGCTGCTTCTCACCCCGGGCGACGAGGATGATGCTTGGCTCGACCATGCAGATAACGGGCGGTGCTGGATGTTCGCGCCTGAAGAAGCCGAGACCTGTAATGGCCGTCCCGTAATCACCTGGCGTCGAGACCTGCGCGCCGATGATCTGCGCAAGCTGTTCTTGTGGCGATGTCTGTTCAGAATCGGTGTCGGATGCGTTCATCATATTCGTCTGGTACCTCTTCACCGAACTCTAACTCGCCAGCTACCGACCGTCCTGCAAAAAAACAGAGACTCATAGGATCAGGCAAGTAATCCAGTGAAATGCACTACAGGAAGCCTTGGCACACCGGGAAAATGTCCATCCGACAAGTCCTTTGAGGTCTCTCCCATGCTTGTACAAGCCTATGGCGCTCACGCTGGCGACAAACCCCTTGAGCCGATGCAGATCAATCGCCGCACGCCTGCAGCCCATGATGTTCAGATCGATATCGCCTTCTGTGGCATCTGCCATTCGGATTTGCACCAAGTGCGCGCCGAGTGGGCAGGCACGCAATTTCCTTGTGTACCTGGGCACGAAATTGTCGGCTCGATGATCGGAGGCATCCCGGAAACACAGGAGATGCTGGATTTCTGTGCCGAGCACAGCATCGTCGCCGACATCGAGCTGGTTCGAGCAGACCAGATAAATGAAGCCTACGAGCGAATGCTCAAGGGTGACGTCAAGTACCGCTTTGTGATCGACAACGCCACATTGGTTGATTGAACCTGAAGTCCCCTTTTCGGTGCCCTGGCCGGGCATCGCCTCTCTCCTAGCCTCGTCCTCGGGGGCTACGACGCTTCGCGCAATAAAGGATTCAAGCAATGACTGATCACTCCCTCCCGGCGCCCCATAAATCATGGGGTGCCGTATTCGCCATGTCGCTCGCTGCCTTCGTGCTGGTCGCATCGGAGTTCATGCCCGTCAGCCTGCTGACCCCCATTGCCGCCGATCTGCACATCACCGAAGGACAAGCCGGTCAGGGCATTTCCGTTTCGGGGCTGTTTGCCTTATTCACCAGCCTTCTTATCCCTCTGGTGGCAGCGCGGGTTGACCGTAAACCGCTACTTATTTCACTGACGCTGTTGATGATCCTTTCCGGAACAGTGGTCGCGTTCGCACCGAACTACGTTGTATTCATGATCGGGCGCGCGCTGATCGGTGTTGCGATTGGTGGCTTCTGGTCACTGTCGGCGGCAACCGCCATGCGCCTTGTGCCTGATGACCAGGTCACACGCGCCATGGCAATCGTCAACGGCGGCAACGCTTTGGCGACTGTGATTGCAGCACCATTGGGCAGTTTTCTTGGCGCCCTGATTGGCTGGCGCGGTGCATTCCTGTGCGTCATCCCGGTCGCGATCGTCGCTTGTATATGGCTATTGTTTAGCCTTCCACGGATGGCAACGCAAAGCGGTTCAGGCACCGGCAACGTCTTCAAGTTGATGAAAAGCACGCCGATCGCGTTAGGCATGGTGGCGGTCAGTGTGTTTTTCATGGGCCAGTTCATGCTGTTTACCTATTTGCGCCCATTCCTTGAAACGGTCACGCACGTCAGTGTCTCCATGCTGTCGTTGATGTTGCTCGTTCTGGGCCTGGCGGGACTTGCCGGAACCTTCCTGATTGAAGCGTTCTTGAAAAATGGCCTGTATCGAACCCTCATCGTCATCCCGATCCTGATGGCGGTTATTGCGCTGGCGCTCGTTTCATTCGGAAGCTCGGCGGCTACCACGACTGTATTGCTTGGCCTGTGGGGACTGGTTGCCACGGCAGCGCCCGTAGGATGGTGGACTTGGCTGGCTAGAACGTTGCCAGACGAGGCCGAAGCAGGAGGCGGCTTAATGGTGGCGATCATCCAACTCGCTATCGCGTCTGGGGCGACCGTGGGTGGGCTGGTCTTTGACTCAAGCGGTTACCGAGCGACCTTCGAGTTGAGCGCAGCATTGCTGGGCGTGGCAGCGGTTCTAGCCTTCCTGGCGGCACGAGTAGCGGAAGCTCCTTCGAGGGTTTTCCATAAGTTGCGCCTCGCTCCAACATGCATGCAGTCGGGCCATACTTTAAAATGACAAAACGCTGTTGTGCCAACCCGTTTCTTACTTTGCGAAAAGCTGGCTCATATCCTTGAAGGCCTTGAATTCAAGCGCGTTACCGCAAGGGTCGAACAGAAACATGGTGGCTTGCTCGCCAACCTGTCCTTTGAAACGAATGTAGGGTTCGATTACAAACTCAATGCCAAAGGACTTGAGGCGCTCGGCCAGCGCTTCCCATTCCTCCCAGCCCAAAATGATGCCGAAGTGCGGAACAGGTACGTTGTGGCCGTCGACGGGATTGCTATGGACACTTTCCTGGGAAGCGGTTTTTGGGTGTTCGTGAATAACCAGCTGGTGGCCATAAAAATTGAAATCGACCCATTGGTCGCTGGAACGACCTTCTTCCAGGCCGAACACTTCGCCGTAAAAGGTGCGTGCGCCAGCAAGGTTGTAAACAGGGATTGCGAGATGGAAAGGCGAGAGGCTCATCAGAACTCCAATACATTTTTTGTTGGTGAAGGACGGAGCATAAGAATGCTGGCCGTTAATTTTTCACGACGCTTCAAGTCCTGCAAGTGACTCGTGAGTTCCCCCACCAGTCCCACTAACACCAGCAGTCGACCCATATGGCCTGAACAGCATGCATCCGCACAGACAAACCCTGCACAACGAACTGCACGCACGCCCTTCACTGTATTTCGACGAGCCGGCCCATGTGTTTCACATGGCCTTTCTCGGCACGGAACCGCAGTGCAATGCGCTGCTGGATCGCTGCTGCCCGGGGCCGATCGATCCGCATGCCGCCCAGGGCATCACCCGGCTCGATGGCCACGCGCTGAAATGGGAACGCCACGCCGAGTTCTTCACCCTGACCCTGGTGGTCACTTCGTCCTGCGATGACTTGTCCTGGACATCGCTGCCTGAGGTGCTGGCGCAAAAGGTCGAAGGGCATCTGCCGCAGCTGATCAATTCGGTGCAGATCGTCGTGCGTGGCGAAGCCGGCCTGGACCTCGCCAGCTACGGTTTCAAGGATCCATGCGGTTCCTGCGTGGGCGGCGGCGACGCGGTGGTCTGGAGCGATTTTCGCCTCAGCGAGGACGGCAGCAACCGGCTGCTGTTCGTCAACCGGCGCCTCAACGCCTACCGCCAGGGACGGATGATCCGCCGCCTGCTGGAAATCGAGACGTACCGGATGATGGCCTCGCTGTCCTTGACCACGGCCAAGACCTTGAGCGCGCAACTCAACGTCTTTGACCAGACCCTGGTCACGCTGTCCGGACGCAATGCCGACGCCGACAGCGGCAACGCGAAGGCGCTGCTGGCGGACATCTCCAGCCTTTCGGCGCAGGTGGTCAGCTGTACTGCGAAAACCCGCCATCGCTTCAGCGCCACCCAGGCCTACGCCCAATTGGTATTCGAGCGCCTGGGCGAACTGCGGGAAAGTCATGTGGGGGATTGCCAGCGACTGGGAGTGTTCATCGATCGCCGCTTCAAGCCCACCGTCAGGTACTGCACCGCCACCGAACAACGGCTGGAGCACCTGGCCAAAAGCGTGGCCAACCTGGGCGATCTGTTGCAGGCCCGGGTCCAGGTGGAAATGGAAGAGCAGAACTCGGAGATCCTCAAAAGCCTGAACGCCCGCGCCGACGCCCAGATCAAGATCCAGCGCGCGGTGGAGGGCCTGTCGATCATCGCCATCACCTACTACCTGCTGAGCCTGCTCAAGCTGGGCTATTCGGGGTTGCACCTGCTCGGCGTCGACGTGGCTCCCCGGGAAGCCATGCTGGCCATGACGCCCCTGGCGATCGGCATCCTTGCGCTCATTGTGCTGCGTATCAAGAAAGTTAAAGGACACTGATACTGCAGATCGCAGTGTGCAAGGTGGGCCCTATTGGTGGCGGGGTAAGTTCGGCAGGAGCTTGCTCCGCGCCTACAGGGGGGCGGGATGCCCACTCGACACTGAGTTGCTGGCATCCACATCGGCCATCTCTTCCTCGACAGGTGCTTCGTCGTCCGGCGGCAGCGGCACCTCGGGGTTGCGTCTGGGATCATGGCCGGTTTCGTTATCCGTACCGCTCGTTACACCCTGCTGAGATATGTTTCCTGGCGCGTTTTTATCAATGTCCATGCCGGCTCTCCGTTCTGATGTGCGTGATGTATCCGCTTTAACATTAGAAGCGCGAGACACTGCAAGTGCGCAACTTTGGACGAACGGTATGTGATCATAAAACCCGGTGGCCAAAAATGGACTTATCTCTTTCAGGCAGGTTCGTTTGTGCTCGCCTGAATGGATCAGTCACCTTTAGTTCGGAACACACCTCTGCCTGCATAGGCAAGCAACTGGCAACACAGTGCTTGCGAATACATGTTCTCCACTAAGAGGATCAGACATGCATCCATCCTTTCAGCAGCACATCGATGAGCTCGGCGCCCTGCTCGTCCACTCCAATGAAGCATCCTTGGAGTTCTTCCGACGCAATCGATTCAAGTCGCGCCGCGGTGCTCGCTTCCAGGTGGTGACCAAGAAGCTCGGCCTCTTCCATGTCATCGAGCGACACACAGGCAAAACCTGGATCTTCCATCACTACCAGGAGGCCACGGATTTCGCCATCGAGCTCGAGGAACAGTCCAACCGTCGCCGGGGCGGGTCGCGGAGTACGACGAGCTAACGCCGCTTGCGCAGCAAATCGATGAACAGACCCAACTCTCGACTGATGTGCTCGCCCTTGCGTAGCAGCAATCCGAACGGCGCCAGTTGCACGTCGAGTTCTACCGGGAGCGCCACTACCAGGCCCATTTTCAGGTAGTCGCGCAACGCGGTTTCCGAGAGCACCATGATCGCGTCGGTCAGTTGAATCAACTGCTGCATCGAATACACCGAGCTGCATTCAATGATGTCCGCCGGCAACGGCAGGGCCAGGCGCTGCAACGCCTGGTCCAGACCAATCCGCGCCGGGCTGGTTTCCGGTTGCAGGATCCACGGCCAGCCGCTGACCAGTTCCGACAGTTCCAGTTTTTTGCGGCGGGCCAGTGGATGACCGGCGTGCACCACGACCAGCAGGCGTTCGTTGCCCAGCTGTTCGAAATCGTAATGTTCGCTGTCGGTGGCGGCATTCCGTCGGGCGATGGCCAGATCGATGCGGCCCTGCTCCAGCAACTGGATCACCTGATCGCTGGTGTCGCCCATGATGCGAATGCGCAGTTGCGGATTGAGCGCCTTGATTTCGGCAATCGAGTCCATCACCAGGTCCGGCGCGGCGCCCATGATGGTGCCGATGGAAAGGTAGCCGAAACCGCCCTGCTGCCGTGCGATCAGGTCTTCGGCGCAACGATCGAGGCCACTGATCGCTGACTCGGCGAAACGGATCAACTCACTGCCCAGCGCCGTTGGCCGCATCCCGCGCGGCAGGCGTTCGAACAGATCGCAGCCGAACATGTCCTCGATCTCATGCAGCATGCGGGTTGCCGCCGGCTGCGACATGCTCAGGGTCTGGGAGGCGCGGTGCAGGTTCTGACTGGTGCTCAGTGCCACCAGCATGTGCAAATGCTTGTAACGCAGGCGGTTGAGCAGGCTGCGGGAGATGGTCGGCGTGGGCATTGGCGAGCCTTCTTTATCGATACCTTCAGGGTATCAGTTGTAAGCTAAATTCGATTTGTAACGCATAGATCCGCGGTCGTACAGTCTTTCCCATAAGAACAAATGCCCTACCAAAGGAAAACTGCGATGAAGACTCTACCCGCGCCTCTGCTCGCCAAAATTTCCTGGCGGCTCCTCCCGTTTCTCCTGCTGATGTACATCATGGCCTTCCTCGACCGCGCCAACGTCGGGTT
>Ga0247818_10000099_pt1 | contig 49006 bp, 40 predicted proteins | sample 13C_Glucose_Day1_FD_192424 | JGI IMG/M metagenome (GOLD analysis project Ga0247818, IMG submission 192424) | Soil microbial communities from agricultural site in Penn Yan, New York, United States - 13C_Glucose_Day1 | ecosystem: Environmental > Terrestrial > Soil > Agricultural land | place...
CTTGTCCGGCGTCGAAGAGTCACAGGCACTGAGCAAAGCCAGCGCGCAGGCCAGCAACAATCCTTTGTTGAACATGGAGTAGAACTCTTAGGCAGCGTGTACGTGAGGGCAGCAACTATAGCGCAACTATGGTCGCGCGAATTAGCTGCATGGCCGGTACACTGCTGGCAATTTACAAAAGCGGGGCGCTTTGCGTCCCTTTCGCGACGCAAGGCCGCTCCCACAGGTACTGCACAGGCTTCCGGTTTACACGATCCCTGTGGGAGCGGCCTTGTGTCGCGAAAGGGCTGCGCAGCAGCCCCAGAATTTCCCAGGACACCCGATGACCTCACTGACCACCGACTGGCACCACCGCCCCACCCACCACAAGGTCTGGGCCCTGGCCGCGCCGATGATCCTGTCCAACATCTCCGTGCCGCTGGTAGCCCTGGTCGACAGCACGGTCATCGGCCACCTCCCTCACGCCCACCAGTTGGGTGCCGTGGCCGTGGGTGCCACGCTGTTCACCTTCATGGTCGGCCTGATGGGCTTCCTGCGCATGGGCTCCACCGGTTTCGCTGCTCAGGCCGCCGGCCGTGGCGACGGTGCAGCGTTGCGCCAAGTGCTGGTACAAGGGCTTTTGCTGGCAGTCGGCTTCGCCCTGCTGATCGGCCTGCTGGCGCTGCCCTTCAGCCAGCTGGCGTTGCACGCGATGCAACCCAGCGCGGCTCTGCAGCACGCCACCGAAGACTTCTTCCATACCCGCCTGCTCGGCCTGCCGGCGGCACTGGCCAGCTACGCCCTGGTCGGCTGGTTCCTCGGCACCCAGAACGCGCGGGCGCCGCTGGCCATCCTGCTGACCACCAACCTGCTGAACATCGCCTTGAACCTGTGGTTCGTGCTTGGCCTGAACTGGGGCGTGCTGGGTTCGGCGCGGGCGTCGGTGATTGCCGAATGGAGCGCTGCCCTGCTCGGCCTGGCCCTGACACGCCCGGCCTTGCGTGCCTACCCAGGGCAGATCGTATGGGCGGCGCTCAAGCGCTGGCAGGCCTGGCGGCCGCTGCTGGCGGTGAACCGCGACATCTTCCTGCGCAGCCTGGCGCTGCAACTGGTGTTCCTGCTGATAACCGTGCAGGGCGCACGCCTCGGTGAGGCTACCGTGGCGGCCAATGCCCTGCTGCTTAACGGCCTGCTGCTGACTGCCTATGCGCTCGACGGGTTGGCGCATGCGGTGGAGGCCCTGTGCGGCCATGCCATTGGCGCCCGCGACCGCGACACCCTGCGCCGCTCGCTGGTGGTGGCCTGTGGTTGGTCGATGATCACCAGCGTGGGGTTTGCCGGGTTGTTCCTGCTGGGTGGGCACCTGTTCATCGATTTGCAGACCGACATCGAGAGCGTTCGGGCAGCGGCTTATCCGTACCTGCCGTACCTGGCATTGCTGCCGTTGATTGCGGTATGGAGCTACTTGCTGGATGGGCTGTTCATTGGCGCGACCCGGGCGCGGGAGATGCGCAATGCGATGTTGCTGTCGGTGCTGATTGCGCTTCCGTTGGGCGTGCTCATGGGTGGGTTTGGCAACCATGGGTTGTGGTTGGCCTTCCTCGGGTTCATGGCGTTGCGGGCGGTGACGCTGGGGTGGGTGGGGTGGAAATTGAACCTGCAAGACAAGTGGGTGGCGGAGCAGGAGAACACAATATGAAAGAATTGCTCAGTTGACTGCATTAGATGGCTCAAGGCAAAAAAAGAGCTCTGCCCACGGAGGGGGCGTCATCTTCCATGCCATGAGCAAGGAGCCATCATGTACCCACCACCTGCACCTTCTGGCGTCTGTGTAATGAGCAACATGCATGCTGCCAGCCGAGAGCGTGATTACTTCAAAAATGGCGGCACCGGCTTTTTAATATCGTGGTTCTATTCCATGGTTCGAAATGGAGGTAAGTGGGACTACAAGCAACAAGGAAGGAAGTATGAGGCCTTGGGAAATTTCAATTACGGCGCAACCGGAACTGCTGCTGGTCTCTCGGAAGAATTCTTGTTGAGAGGCGCCGGGTGGGCGCAAAGCCGTGCTGGCACCAGTAACTCTACATTTGGCTCATGGTGGGGGGACCCGCCTTATGGTGACGATCCCGAAGATCAGGAATGGATCAAGGCAGGTATCAGATATGCGAAGACGTTCGGCTACTAAATGGCTGATAGCCGCCCTGCTTCTGCTCGCCCTCGGACAAGCCCTATGGATTCTCACCTCAGGCTCCAAACCTGTGTTGACCAAGGTTGTTTCTGTCACCCCTATTGGCAAACACAGCGCAGTCTATGAAGTGCTAAGCAATGACGGTGGGGCGACGGTGCCGCTGATTTATTTGTACTTTGTGGCTGAACAAACCCAGCGAGATGAGCAGGTACTACCGAATCTAGAGAGACTTAAACCTTTTCTGGTGACACGGCAATCTGGCGCGATAGAGCACGTGGAGGGTTTGAAAATAGCGGCCCGAACTCAGGATACGGTGTACAGCTATTCGAGCACATCGATTCTCAAAGAGAATGGTGCTGTTGTGCCAATCACTATCGAGCTCACGGCAACAGCTCACCCAAAGTAGAAAAAGAAGGGGCCGCATAGCGGCCCCTCTTGCAGTCAGGAAGACAGGTACGAAGACCGGGTCAGACCAAGGCGCAGGGCATCCAGGTACTGGGTCCGCTCACGCGCGGTGATCCTGGCGCTGGCCACCTTGTCACGGTAGTGCGTCATCAATTCCTCCGGCGACAGGTGCACGTAGCGCAGCATGTCTTCGATGGTATCGTGGGTCTCGATACCGGCGTGGTACACACTACCGTCGGCGTTCTGGTAGATGTTCACCGAGTCGGTGTCACCGAACAGGTTGTGCATGTCACCGAGGATCTCCTGGTAGGCACCGACCAGGAACACACCCAGCAGGTAATCCTCGCCCTCCTTCACCGCATGCACCGGCATGCTGGTCTCGATGCTCTGCTCGTCCACGTACTGGTTGATCTTGCCGTCGGAGTCGCAGGTCAGGTCCTGCAGCACGGCACGACGCATCGGCTCTTCGTCCAGGCGGTGCAGCGGGATGATCGGCAGTACCTGGCCGATGGCCCAGGTGTCCGGCAGGCTCTGGAACACCGAGAAGTTGCAGATGTACTTGTCGGCCAGCTTGTCGTTCAGCTCGTCCAGCACCTGACGGTGCGAGCGCTGGCGGGCTTTCAGCGAGTTGTGCAGGCGGCGGCACACGGCAAAGTAACACTGCTCGGCCAGGGCTTTCTCGGCCAGGCTGATCTTGCCATCGGCATACTGCGCAGCCACGTCACCCATGTAGTGGGTGGCGCGCCAGTAGGTCTCGGTCACCATCTCTATGTCGGTCGGGCCGAGCAGGTCGACCAGCCACTGCACGGTCTCGGGCAGGGCTTCCTTGTTCTCGATGGTCGGCACGTCGTCGTTGTGCTTCTCGACGTCGGTCACCTGGATGACCAGCATGGCGTGGTGCGCGGTCAGCGAACGGCCGCTCTCGGAGAAGATGTGCGGGTGCGGCAGGCCCTGCGCGTCGCAGAACTCCTTGAGCATGCCCACCACCACGCCGGCGTAGTCGTCCATGTCGTAGTTGATCGAGCTGGCATTGCGCGAGTGGGTACCGTCGTAGTCCACGCCCAAACCGCCGCCCACATCGATATGGTCGACCGGCAGGCCCAGCGCACGCAGCTCACCGTAGTAACGGATGGCTTCCTTGAAGCCGTGCTGGTAGTCGGCCAGGTTGGCAATCTGCGAACCCATGTGGAAGTGCAGCAGGCGGATACCCTGGTCCAGGCCGGCATCGCGGAAGCGCTGAACCACCGAAATCAGCTGGGCGGCGGACAAGCCGAACTTGGACTTCTCGCCGCCAGTGTCGGCCCACTTGCTCGAAGCCAGCGACGACAGCCGTACACGCAGGCCGACCTGTGGCTTGACCTTGAGCTCGGCGGCCTCCTCGATCACCAGAGCCACTTCCGACTCTTTCTCGATGACGATGAACACGTTGTGGCCAAGCTTCTGGCCCATCAGCGCCAGGCGGATGAACTCGCGGTCCTTGTAGCCGTTGCAGACGATGGTGCCGCCCTTCGGTGCCAGCGCCAGCACGGCCAGCAGCTCTGGCTTGGAGCCGGCTTCCAGGCCAATGGAGACGTTCTGCGTGGCGATGATGTTTTCCACCACCGCTTCCTGCTGGTTGACCTTGATCGGGTACAGCGCGGTGTACTTGCTCTGGTATTCCAGGCGCGCGATGTTGGCATCGAAGGCGCCGGTCAGCTGGCGCACGCGGTCCTGCAGAATGTCGGGGAAGCGCACCAGCAATGGCAGCGACAAGCCGCTCTGGCGCAATTCGTCGACCTGTTCGAACAGGTCGATCGGTGCGCTTTTCGGGCCGTTGGGGCGCACTTCGACGCGCCCGGCTTCATTGATGGCGAAATAACCAGCGCCCCAATGGCGGATACCATAAACACTGCGGCTGTCGGCCACGGTCCATTGGCTACCATCGTCTTTGCGTGTGCGTCGTACGGACATTCAAGTCCCCTATAGATAAGTCGAAGACACTGCCCCGCAAGGTGGCGGGCGCAGTGTAAAAGCCAAAAATGACGATTCGTCCGTGCCCTGGGGTAGACCCTGGTCATGGCAACGAGTTTAGAAAGCACTGGGCAAAAAATCGCGTGGCCGCATCAGCCGCCGGACTTTTTCGCCTTGAAGCCCTGTTTGGTCAGCTCACCGATCAGCAGCTCGACATGGTCGCCCTGGATTTCGATGACCCCATCCTTCAGGGCGCCACCGGTACCGCAACGGCGCTTGAGGGTAGCGGCCAGCTCCTTGAGCTGGTCGAGCGGCAGCGGCACGCCGGTGACGGTGGTCACGGTCTTGCCGCCGCGGCCCTTGCTTTCGCGGCGCACACGGGCAATGCCATCGCCTTCGGGGATGACCTGCTGCTTGCAGGTACAGGCATCCACCGGCTGGCCACAGTCGGGGCAGTGCCGACCGGCGTCGGTGGAGTAAACGAGACCGCCAAGGGCGGCGAAGGAAGAAGCTTTCTTGGCCACTTTTGTTCCTCTGTGCTGAGGACAAAAACTGGTCGGCCCCAGGGGGTTGAGCCCGACCGCGAAGCCCCACTCTGGCAGGGGCGGCGCTACCACCGCAAGACCTGCGGCAGCCCGAAAAGGGCGCGCAGTGTAACGATAAATCCGGCTGTTGCTAAGTACCGGAATGCGGCATTTTGCGAATGTTTTGCGACCCCTTCGCGGGTAAACCCGCTCCCACAGGTATTGCGCAGGTTTCACGGCCTGTGAAATCCCTGTGGGAGCGGGTTTACCCGCGAAGGGGCCGGCATGGCCCACGCATCTATTTGAGGCTGGCTTTATAGCGCTGCAACGCCGCCAACGAGTCCGGGCAATACGGCTTCGTCAGGCTTTCTTGCTCAGCCTGCTCCAGACCAATGAAGCGCGCCTCGATCACCTCTTCCGGCTGCAAGCGCAACGGCGCATTCGACACCGCCGAATACACCGCACACCACAAGTGGTTATCCGGCTGGTCAAAGTAGAACCGCTCATGAAAACGCAGCTCCACACCGTCGATCCCCAGCTCCTCGGCCAGCTCTCGCGCTGCCGAATCGGCATACGCCTCCCCGGCCGTCACCATGCCGCCTGCCGCCACATCCCAGTACCCCGGGTACAGCGCCTTGCTCAGGGTGCGCCGGTGCACGCACAGTTCACCGGCACTGTTGAACAGCAGAATGAACGTGCAACGCCCGATCAGGCCGCGCTCGCGCAGTTCGGCACGGGGCAAGGCCCCCAGCACCTGGTCGGCTTCGTCCACCCAGGTGACCAGTTCTCGGTCGGAAGCTGCCCGGTGGGCGGCCTCGTTCGGGCTGATAGCCATCATCAACCTTGCGACAGCAGCTGACGCAGGTCGATGACCGCCGCGTTGGCGCGGGAAATGTAGTTGGCCATGACCAGCGAGTGGTTGGCCCACATGCCGAAGCCGCTGCCATTGAGCACCATCGGGCTCCACAGTGCTTCCTGCGAGGCTTCCAGCTCACGGATGATCTGGCGCACGCTGACCGTGGCGTTCTTCTTCGCCAGCACGTCGGCAAAGTCCACCTCGATGGCGCGCAGCAGGTGCGACAGCGCCCAGGCCTGGCCACGGGCTTCGTAGAACACGTTGTCGATCTGCAGCCATGGGGTTTCCACCAGTTCCTCGTCCACCTGCGGCGCCTGGCCGGCGACCACCGACTCGGTCTTCAGCGTGGTGTTGAGCTTGACCCGGCCAACGCTGGCCGACAGGCGCTGCGACAGCGAGCCCAGGCGGGTGGCCACATCACCCAGCCAGTTGTTCAGGTTGTCGGCACGGGTGTAGAAGATCGCACCCTTGTCGCCGGCAGCCAGACGGGTCTGGTAGCGGGTAAGCGACTTGATGCCCTCTTCGAACTCCGACTCGCTCGACGGCAGGATCCAGCTCTTGTTGTCGAAGTTGAACCGCGGCTCGGCCTTGGCCAGGTCGGCGTCTTCGGTGGACTGCGACTGCGAACGTGCGAAGTCCTTGCGCAGGGCGCGGGACAGGTCGCGCACCTGGACCAATACGCCATATTCCCAGCTCGGCATGTTGTCCATCCACAGCCCTGGCGGGAAGCGGTCGTTGGAAATGTAGCCACCCGGCTTGTTCAGCAAGGTGCCGGCCACGGTCTTGAGGGTTTCGATAGTGGTGTAGCCCACCACCATCTGCTGGCCAGTGCGCTCGGCTGCAGCCTGGGCGCTCTGCTGCACCGGGAACAGCTCCGGCTCCTGGCTCCAGTACCAGCCAAGGCCGATACACACCAGCAGGTACAACCCGATCAGGGTCCCCAGGGCACGGCTCCAGAGGCCGCCAAGGTAGCTACGGGCAGCGGCGCCACGGCCGTCGACACGCTCGCGGGGCTCGGCTTTGGCCTCACGGTTTTTCCAGTCCAGCATGGCTTTGTCCTTAATCAGTCACGACGGTTCAGGGGCTTGGACCACAGGCCTGCGCCAGGGTGCCACGGCAAGCCCGCGTGGCAGCACTATAAAGCAGACACCGCCTTACGCATAAGCGACCAATCGGTCAGCAACTGAATAATCGTTCTGGCCGCTTTGTTGATGCAGGGCAGTCACGCGCCTGAAAAGAACTGCTAGCATAGAGCCATCATTGCCCCTGCACACCCCAACCTACAAGTAGCCAGGACATGAGCCAAGCAGCCGAGCCGAGCCCGCTGTGCCCCGCCCAACAGCTGACGCGTAGCGGCCTGCGCAAGGACGACCCGCTCGACCAGGTGCTGCTGCCGCCCCTGCGCAGGCCGGTGTACATCCTGCTGCAGGACCACGAGCGAGCCCAGCGCCTGGCCCAGCAACTGGAATTCTTTGGCCTGGTGGTGCAGACGCTTGCCAGCGCCGCAGCTTTTCTGGCCTCGATCAGCGAATATCCGCCCTCGGCCATCATCATGGATGTCGACTTCAATGGTGCCGGCCAAGGCCTGCTGCTGGCTGCCCAGGTGCAGCAGGGGCTGGCCCGGCATATACCGCTGCTGTTCTTCAGCCACCACGAAACCGACACCCCGACCCGCCTGGCAGCAGTGCGCGCCGGTGGCCAGGACTTCCTCACCGGCACCCTGGAAGCCTCCAGCCTGCTGGAAAAGGTCGAACTGCTGACCAATGCCACCCCGCACGACCCGTTGCGCGTGCTGATCATCGACGACTCGCGCACCCAAGCCCTGTACACCGAGCGTGTGCTGGCCAGCGCCGGCATGATCACCCGCAGCCTGACCGACCCGATCCGCACCATGGCCGAGCTGGCCGACTTCCAGCCCGACCTGATCATCCTCGACCTGTACATGCCAGCCTGCACCGGCCCTGAGCTGGCCAAGGTGATCCGTCACAGCGACCGTTATGTCAGCGTGCCGATCATCTACCTGTCTGCCGAGGACGACCTGGACAAGCAGCTGGATGCCATGAGCGAAGGCGGTGATGACTTCCTGACCAAACCGTTTCGCTCACGCCACCTGATCACCACCGTGCGCAACCGCGCCGCCCGTGCCCGGCACCTGAAGGCGCGCATGGTGCGCGACAGCCTGACCGGGTTGTACAACCACACCCACATCCTGCAACTGCTGGAAGACTGCAGCTTCCGCGCCCGTCGCGAGCAGCAGCCGTTGAGTTTTGCGATGCTCGACATCGACCACTTCAAGAAGATCAACGACCGCCACGGCCACCCCATGGGCGACCGAGTGATCAAAAGCCTGGCGCTGTTTCTCAAGCAGCGCTTGCGCAAGACCGATTTCATTGGCCGTTACGGTGGTGAAGAGTTCGCCATTGTCATGCCCAATACCGCACTGGACGCAGCGCACAAGGTGCTGGACGAAATCCGCCGGCGCTTTGCCGAGATACTCTACCCGGCGCAGCCGCGGGACTTGCAGTGCACCTTCAGTGCAGGGGTGGTGCAGCTGGATGAGGGGCTGGACGCGCTGACCATGGCCAGTGCGGCGGACGAGGCGCTGTATCGGGCCAAGCATGCCGGGCGTAATTGTGTGGTGCGTGTAGAGCCCTGAATCAAACTTTGCCTGTGCCGGCCTCTTCGCGGCTAAAGCCGCTCCCACAGGGATTGCGCAGTCCCTGTGGGAGCGGCTTTAGCCGCGAAGAGGCCGGCACAGGTTAGAATAGAGGCACTGTGCCACTTTTTTATGGCGCCAACCGCCTGTCGTCATCACCCCGTCACAAAATCGCAATAACTTCAGCCACCGACCTCTCCCCTCCCCCGCAGGAAGCTCGCGGCTATGCGCCTGAAGTGGCTGACCAATTTCAACACCCTGTTGCTGGTAACCGTGTGTATCGCCCTGGGCGCCACCTTGTGGTGGTCGCAGCGGGCCCTGGAGCGCCCCTACCAACTGATGGAGCGCTACCTGGGCCTGTCCCAGCAGTTCCAGAACCAGGCGGCCCGCAACATTCAGGCCTACCTGGGCAGCGGCGATGCCCTGCGCCACGCTGCGGCGATGGAGGCCAACCAGCAGCTGCAGGCCGCGCTGGCCGAATGGCCTGGCGAACTGGCCGACAAACTGCGCCCCAGCCTGGACAACCTGCAAGCCTTTACCGCCGAAGAGCTGCTGGCCGCGGGCAAGCTGGCCGGCGACCCGCAAGCGCTGCTGCTGCAGGCCGAGCGGGAACTGGGCGCCAACTTCGAACAACTGGCCGGCTACGCCCGCGACAGCGGCAGCGCCGACGCCAACCGCTACCTGGTGCCACTGCTCGACGCCACCGTGCACCTCGGTCGCCTGTCGCTGGCCCGGGACAAGTTGGTCAGCAGCGGCCGCCCGGAGCTGGCCGACGAAGTGGAGCGCGAGCTGCAACTGATCCGCGCCCAGGCCCAGGCGATCGATGCCTTGCCCTTGCTGGGCGTAACCCGCACCGCTGAATCCGGTGCCGACGACTTCGCCGCTTTGATGGGCCTGGAAACCCAGGCCAGCACCCAACAGGAAGACATTGCCGTTGGCCTCAAGCGCGAGCTGCAGAGCCTGCTCGGCCGCTACCCGTCCGAACTGCAGCGCACCCGCGAACAGATCGAGCGCCGCGTCGCCCTGGCCGCCAGCACCGGCCAGCGCCTGGAGGCCGTGCAGCAGGCCATTGCGGCGCTGGAGCCCGAGGTACGCGCCCTGCATGCGAAAATTGCCGCCGAAGTACGCATCATCCAGGGCCTGATGATCGGCCTGATCCTGCTTATCGCCCTGCTTATCGACACCTTGCAACGCCGCCTGGCGCGTACCCTTACCGGCCTGGCCCCAGCCCTGTCGCGCTGGGCCGAGGGTAACTTCGCCGAGGTCATTGCCCTGGGCAGGACCAACCGCGAACTGCGCGACATCCAGGAATCGCTCAACCGCCTGCGCCAGTACCTTGTGGAGCTGGTCGGCACCATCCGCCACAACGCCGAGCAGGTGGCTGGCAGCAGCCATGCCCTGGCCGGCATGAGCGCCGCCCTGCATGACGGCGCCGAACGCCAGGCCGGCGACACCGGGCAGATCCGCGATGCCCTGGGCGAACTGGAAGCGACCATCCAGCAAGTGGCCGGCGACGCCAGCGCCGCAGCCGATGCCAGCCGCGATGCAGGGCGTGCAGTGGAGCAGGGCCAGGCGGTGATCGGCCAGAGCCTGTCGGGTTTGCGTGAGCTGGTCGACGAGGTGCAGGGCAACGCCCGCATGATCGAACAACTGGCGGAGGAGTCTGCAACCATCGGCGGCGTGCTGACGGTGATCCGCTCGATCGCCGAGCAGACCAACCTGCTGGCGCTGAATGCCGCGATCGAAGCGGCCCGCGCCGGTGAAATGGGCCGTGGCTTTGCCGTGGTTGCCGATGAGGTGCGTTCGCTGGCACAGCGCACCACCGGGGCTACCGGCGAAATTCAGGCCCTGATCGACCGCTTGCAGCAGGCAGCCAGAAGTTCGGTGGCCGGGATGCGTGCGCAGCTTGAGCATGCCGAGGCCACGGCCAACCAGGCCCAGGCGGCGGATGGGGCGCTGGACGAGATTGTCTGCGCCATTCGCACCATTTCGGACACTGCGGTGCGGATTGCCGATGTCACGGCGCAGCAGAGTGGAGCCGTGAGCGAGATCCGCGACCACAGCGAGCGGATTCATGAGTTGGGTGAGGACAACCTGCAGCGCATTGGCGAGGGGCGCGAGCAAGGGGAGCAGTTGCTGAGCCTGGGGGGTGAGCTGAACCGGGCGGTGCGGGCATTCAGAGTCTAGGTTGGCCTGTGCTGGCCTCTTCGCGGGTAAACCCGCTCCCACAGGGTCAGCGCAGGGCTTGAAGCCCATGCGGTCGAGGTGGGAGCGGGTTTACCCGCGAAGAGGCCGGCACAGGCAGCACATGAGCCAGCGGCCATGTGTCGCCCCCGATACCAGCATGGCCCCAACCCGCACCAACTCCGCTATCATGCCCAGCACGTTCCACCTCGCGAGTCCGCCATGCGCCGCCTGTTTTTCCTGCTGTTCCTGCTGCTGGCCAGCCCTGTCTTCGCCGCGGGCCTGCTCGACAACCGCCCCAGCGCCACCCTCGGCGCAGCCTCGCTGGCCAACAACGCCGACTTCCTGCCGGTACACGAGGCCTTCAAGCTCAGCCTGGTCCAGGCCGATGCGCAAACCATCAAGCTGCGCTTCGTCGCTACCGACGGCTACTACCTTTACCGGCACCGTTTCCAGTTCCGCACCGAACCGGCCGACATTGCCCTGGGCACACCAAGCATCCCCGAGGGCGAAGCCAAGCACGATGAATTCTTCGGCGATGTCGAGGTGTACCACGGCGTGCTCGATATCGAGCTGCCGCGCAACGACCCGCGTGCCTTCACCCTGCTGGTGGGCTACCAGGGCTGCGCTGACAAAGGCCTGTGCTACCCACCGGAAACCGCACGCCTGAGCATTGATGGCGAAGGCCGCGCAAGCACCCCGGCCAGCGCTGAACACGCCTGGAGCTGGAAGTCGCTGCTGCTGTTCTTCATTGCCGGGGTCGGCCTGACGTTCACCCCCTGCGTGCTGCCGATGCTGCCGATCCTCTCCGGCGTGGTGCTGCGTGGCCAGGCCGGCGGCCTGCGCGGGCTGGCGTTGTCACTGGCCTACGTGCTGCCGATGGCAGCCAGCTTCGCGGTACTCGGAGCCCTGATGGGGTTGTTCGGCGCCGGCCTGAACCTGCAGGCGCGCCTGCAGTCGGCCTGGGTGCTGGTGCCCTTCGCGCTGTTCTTCGTGGTGTTCGCCCTGGCCATGTTCGGCCTGTTCGAACTGAAACTGCCGCAAGCCCTGAACAACCGACTGAACAATGTCGCCAGCCACACCCGAGGCGGCTCGCTGCTGGGCGCGGCAATACTGGGCGTACTCTCCAGCCTGCTGGTTTCGCCCTGTGTGTCGGCGCCGCTGGCCGGTGCGCTGCTGTACATCAGCGCCAGCGGCGATGCTCTGGGTGGCGCACTCAAGCTGTTCGCCCTGGGCCTGGGCATGGGCGCACCATTGCTGCTGGTGGCCACCGGCGGCGCAGCCTGGCTGCCGAAGAGCGGCCCTTGGCTGAACACGGTGAAAAACGCCATCGGCGTCCTGCTGCTGGGCTTGGCCATCGGCTTGCTCAGCCGAGTGCTGCCAGGCCCGCTGACCTTGCTGCTGGTCGGTTTCCTCGCCGCTGGCGTGGCGCTGTTCCTCGGCGCCCTCGAATTCGTGGTCAAGCCCGCGCGCCAGCGCCTGGCCCAACTGCTCGGTCTGGCCCTGCTGGTGTACGCCCTGGCCTGCTGGTACGGCGCCCTCAGCGGCCAGGGCGACCCGCTGCGCCCGCTGCCGCCGGCAACCCTGGTGGCCACCGGCAACGGGCCGGCGGTGCAGGCGGATAGCTGGCAGACCATCATTACCCCCGCCGCACTGGAAGCTGCGTTGGCCCAGGCCAAGGCCGCCGGCCAGCCAGTGCTGCTGGACTGGTACGCCGACTGGTGCATCAGCTGCAAGGTGATCGAACGTGAGGTGCTGACTGCCCCGCAGGTGCAAGCGCAACTGGCCGGCTTCAAACTGCTGCGTTTCGACATCACCGAAAGCAATGCCGAACAACGCAGCCTGCTCGACCGCTACCAGCTGTTCGGCCCACCCGCCCTGTTGTTCTTTGCCGCGAACGGTAGCGAAATAACCGCTGATCGGGTCATTGGCGAGATAAATACCGGTGAATTTGCGCAAACGTTGACACGCGTGCGCGGCAAAGTCGGTCTATAACTTCCCGCGTGCTGTGAAAAAACCTCAAATCAGTGACCGAATTTAAATATTTGGTCACATACTTCGCGCGAACCTCGGACATCGTGCTGGCTATTGCCGGGAACTGGACACTTGCCGTCGCTTTACGGCACACTCGCCGCGCTGTGTCGAATTGCCCTACAAATCCAAGGAATCCGCAGATGGCAACGCTACTGGTGCTTCACGGCCCCAACCTCAACCTGCTCGGTACCCGCGAGCCTGGCCACTACGGCGCCGTGACCCTGGCCCAGATCAACCAGGACCTGGAGCAACGTGCCCGCGCCGCAGGCCACCATCTGCAGTACCTGCAGAGCAATGCCGAATACGAACTGATCGACCGCATTCACGCCGCACGCAACGAGGGTGTGGACTTCATCCTGATCAATCCGGCTGCTTTCACCCATACAAGCGTCGCATTACGTGACGCATTGCTTGCGGTGAGCATCCCATTCATCGAAGTGCATCTGTCCAACGTGCACAAACGCGAACCGTTCCGCCACCACTCCTACTTTTCCGATGTTGCCGTAGGAGTGATCTGCGGCCTGGGCGCCAGCGGTTATCGCCTGGCCCTGGAGTCCGCGCTGGAACAACTGGCTGCCAACGCACAGCCCAAATGATGAAAACCCTGGCCTCAGTGGGCCAGGGTTCGAGAGAAACGTTTCAGATACGTTTTTTTGTATTTCGCCCCCTGACCGAACCTTTGGGAGTTGATGATTAATGGATATCCGTAAAGTCAAGAAACTGATCGAGCTGCTGGAAGAGTCTGGCATCGACGAGCTGGAGATCAAGGAAGGCGAAGAGTCGGTCCGTATCAGCCGTCACAGCAAGACCCCGGCTGCCCAGCAGTTCTACGCACCTGCCCCGATGGCTGCCGCTCCTGCTGCTGCCCCGGTTGCCGCTGCTGCCCCTGCCGCCGAAGCCGCTGCCGCCGCCCCGGCTCTGAAAGGCACCGTGATCCGCTCGCCAATGGTAGGTACCTTCTACCGCAAGCCTTCGCCGACCTCGCCGAACTTCGCTGAAGTTGGCCAGACCGTGAAGAAAGGCGACACCCTGTGCATCGTCGAAGCCATGAAGATGATGAACCACATCGAAGCCGATGTTGGCGGTGTCATCGACGCCATCCTGGTAGAAGACGGCCAGCCGGTTGAGTTCGACCAGCCGCTGTTCACCGTCGTTTGAATCGCGGAGAGCCAACGATGTCTGGGAAGCTCGAAAAAGTCCTGATCGCCAACCGCGGGGAAATTGCCCTGCGGATCCTGCGTGCCTGCAAAGAGCTGGGTATCAAGACAGTCGCCGTGCACTCCACCGCCGACCGTGAACTGATGCACCTGGGGCTGGCAGACGAGTCGGTCTGCATCGGCCCTGCATCGTCCAAGGATTCCTACCTGCATATCCCGGCGATCATCGCTGCCGCCGAAGTGACCGGCGCCACCGCGATTCACCCGGGCTACGGCTTCCTGGCGGAAAACGCCGATTTCGCCGAGCAGGTGGAAAAATCCGGTTTCGCCTTCATCGGCCCGAAAGCCGACACCATTCGCCTGATGGGCGACAAGGTTTCGGCCAAGGACGCGATGATCAAGTCGGGCGTACCGACCGTGCCGGGCTCCGATGGCCCACTGCCGGAAGACGAAGAGGTCGCCCTGGCGATCGCTCGTGACGTCGGCTACCCGGTGATCATCAAGGCCGCCGGTGGCGGTGGTGGTCGCGGCATGCGCGTGGTGCACAAGGAAGAGGACCTGATTGCCTCGGCCAAGCTCACCCGTACCGAAGCCGGCGCCGCCTTCGGCAACCCGATGGTCTACCTGGAGAAGTTCCTGACCAACCCACGCCACGTGGAAGTACAGGTACTGTCCGACGGCCAGGGCAACGCCATCCACCTGGGCGACCGTGACTGCTCGCTGCAGCGCCGTCACCAGAAGGTACTGGAAGAAGCGCCAGCCCCGGGCATCGACGAAAAAGCCCGTCAGGAAGTGTTCAAGCGCTGCGTCGATGCGTGCATCGAGATCGGCTACCGTGGTGCGGGTACTTTCGAGTTCCTGTACGAGAACGGCCGCTTCTACTTCATCGAGATGAACACCCGCGTGCAGGTTGAGCACCCGGTGTCGGAGATGGTGACCGGTATCGACATCGTCAAGGAGATGCTGAGCATCGCCGCTGGCAACAAGCTGTCGTTCCGCCAGGAAGACGTGGTCATCCGTGGCCATGCGCTGGAATGCCGTATCAACGCCGAAGACCCGAAGAAGTTCATCCCGAGCCCAGGCAAGGTGAAGCACTTCCACGCCCCGGGCGGCAACGGCGTACGTGTGGATTCGCACCTGTACAGCGGTTACTCGGTTCCGCCGAACTACGACTCGCTGATCGGCAAGCTGATCACCTACGGCAAGGACCGCGACGAAGCCATGGCGCGCATGCGCAATGCCCTGGACGAGATCGTCGTCGACGGCATCAAGACCAACATCCCGCTGCACCGCGACCTGGTGCGTGATGAAGGTTTCTGCAAAGGCGGCGTCAACATTCACTACCTCGAGCACAAACTGGCTAACGAAGAGTGATCGAGTAGTGTGATGTACCGAAAACCCCGGACTTGTGCCGGGGTTTTTTATTGCCTGCCAGGGCCTCGTCGCGGTCCTACAGGATGCATGCTGCCCTTGAGGTTTGTGCGGTAGCTGTGGGAGCGGGTTTACCCGCGAAGAATGCGACGCGGTGCATGGCACCGGCTTCGCCGGTGTTCGCGGGTGAACCCGCTCCCACAGGTATCGCGCATACCTCAGGAGCGACGCCGTTCTTGTAGGAGCGGCCTTGTGTCGCGAAAGGGGCGCACAGCGCCCCCAGGGCCCTACCCCTTCATCCGCGGCATCTCGATGTGATGCTCATGCACCCGCCGGTACAAGGTCGCCCGCGAGATCCCCAGAGCCCGCGCCGCATCAGCCGGCTTCCAGCGATGGCGGATCAGCGCATCCAGCAACAACTGCCGGGCCGGACAAGACGTGCTGCTTTCAGCCGAAGCGACCACCTCGCCGCGTACTTCCTGCGGCAGGTCCTGCACCTGCACCCGACCGCCCTCACTCACCGCACAGGCATAGCGCAACACCTGCCGCAGCTGGCGCAAATTCCCCGGCCAGCGATAAACCAGCAGCGCCTGCAGCGCATCATCCGCCAACACCACCTCGACCCCGCAGGCATCTGCCTCTTCGGCCAGCAACTGGTGAATCAACCCCAGGCGGTCCTCTCGCTCGCGCAGCGGTGGCAACTCGAAGCGGGCATTGGCCAGGCGGAAGTACAAATCCTCACGAAAACGCCCATCCTCCACCATCGCCGACAAATCGCGATGGGTCGCGCAAATCACCTGGATATTCACTCGCTCCCGCCGCGCCGCGCCCAGCGGCGCCACTTCACCCTCGGCCAGCACACGCAGCAACCTGGTTTGCAGGTTCAGCGGCATGTCACCGATTTCGTCGAGGAACAGCGTGCCGCCATCGGCCTGCTGCAACAGCCCCTGCATGCCTTTGCTGGAAGCCCCGGTGAAGGCCCCGGCCACATAGCCGAACAGTTCACTCTCGATCAGGCTTTCCGGGATGGCCGCGCAGTTCAGGGTGACGAACGGGCCATCGCGACGCAGGCTTTGCTGATGCAGTTGGCGAGCGAATACTTCTTTGCCGGCCCCCGTCTCGCCTTGCACCAGCACCGCCAGGTTGCAGTCCTTGACCCGCGTGGCCAGGCGCAGATGCTGCTCGATGCGGGCGTCCTGGGCCTGGCGCAACGGCTGCGCACGCTGGCGCTGGCTGGGTGCACTGACCCGGCCGTACAGCCCACCCAGGCCCGGCAGGCGTTGAGCGGACGATGCATTCACGCGGCGCAGCTGGTCCATGTCGAACAGTTCGCCAATGTGCTCGGGCAAACGCCCCAGGTGCTCCACCAGGCGCTGCCGAGCCAGGCTGTTGATCGCCTGCAGGCGGCCATCAGCGTCCCAGGCCAGCAGGTAGTCGGGCTGGCTTTCCACATAGCCCGGCGTGCCATGAGCACGCATCACCCAATGGCCCTGGGCACTGTGCATGAAGAAGGCATTTTCGATCTCGCGAGCAGTCTGCTCGACCAGTTGGCGGATCAGGTGCTGGCTGCGGCGGTCATCCGGCGATTGCAAGGCCGAGACATCCACCACGCCCAGCAACTCGCCCAACGGGTCGAACACCGGTGCCGCCGTACAGGTCAGGCCAATGAACGCAGCGCGGAAGTGATCGCGCTTGTGCACCGTGACCGGCGCTTTGCTGGTCAACACCGCCGCCACGCCGCAGGTGCCCTCCTCGCCCTCCGACCAGCAGGTGCCCAGGTACAACCCGGCCTTGCGGCAGTCGTTGCGGATGGCCGACTCGACCCGGTAATCGATGGTGCGCCCCAGGGCATCGGTAAGCAGCACGCAGTAATCGGCACCGCGTACCCGCTCATGCAGGCGGGCCACGGCATCGCTGGCGATGCGCAGGAACAGTTCGGCGCGTTCGCGGCATTCGTTGAGCAGGCTTTGAGACAGGATGCGCGGCCCCTGCTGGGAACCGGGGTCGAGGCGGTACAGCTCCATGGAACGGCGCCATGAATCGAGGATCAGCGGCGGCACCGGCGCCTGCGGCAGGCGGTCGGCATTCTTCAGCACCCTGCTGACACAGTCGACATGGGCTCGGGAGTTCGCGGCAAGCATTCGGGCCCTCCGGTTCTCGTTGCTGTTTTTATCGTTGTCCGGCCATTAAGCGCCTCCTGGCATGCCTCGACAAGCACTGCGTGATTACCGGCCGGCTTGAGACGCAGCGTCTCAGCGTCTCGGTCATGCCGGCCCGGCGTTGGCACCCTGCGTCTCGCCGGCGCCGCCCTGGCTGCGCGCCTGAATGCCAACCAACCCCTCTAACGCGCCATTTTCGGCCACCCGAAAGAAAGCTGGCACCGGGCTTGCTCCTGCCTTGGCAAACAAGAATACGAGGTGCGCCATGCCGCTGCCCGCCCCGACCGTCGGGATCATTGCCAACCCTGCCTCTGGCCGCGACCTGCGCCGCCTGACCGCCAATGCCGGGCTCTATTCGAGCACCGACAAGGCCTCGGCGATCCAGCGCCTGCTGGCCGCCTTCGGTGCCACCGGCATCGGCCAGGTGCTGCTGCCCAGCGACATGACCGGCATTGCCGCCGCCGTGCTCAAGGCCGGCCAGGGCCCGATCGCCCGTGACCAGCACTGGCCAGCCATCGAGATACTTGACCTGCCGCTGACCCAGACTGTTGCCGATACCCGCCTGGCCACCCGCCTCATGGTCGAGCGCGGTGTGGCGATGATCGCCGTGCTCGGTGGCGACGGCACCCACAAGGCAGTCGCCGCCGAGGCCGGTGACGTACCGCTGCTGACCTTGTCCACCGGCACCAACAATGCCTTCCCCGAACTGCGCGAAGCCACCAGTGCCGGCCTGGCTGGCGGCCTGCTTGCCAGCGGCCGGGTACCGGCCAGCATCGGCCTGCGCCGCAACAAGCGCTTGCTGGTTAAGGTGCCCGAACAACATCTTGCCGAATGGGCCCTGGTGGAGGTGGCGGTGTCGCCCCAACGCTTCATCGGCGCTCGGGCCCTTAGCCGCAGCGAGGACCTTTGCGAAGTCTTCGCCTGTTTCGCCGAACCCCATGCCATCGGCCTGTCGGCCCTGTGCGGCCTGTGGTGCCCGGTGTCGCGCCAGGACCCGCACGGCGCCTGGGTACGCCTGAACCCCGGTGCCGAACAAGCACTGTTGGCACCGCTGGCACCCGGCCTGCTGCAAGGCTGCGGCATCACCGCCAGCGGCCCGCTGACGCCTGGCGTTGCCCATCGCCTGAGCCTGGCCAGCGGCACGCTGGCGCTGGACGGTGAACGCGAAATCGAATTCGCCGAACACGACACCCCCACCATCACCCTCGACCACCAAGGCCCGTTGAGCGTGGACGTCGAGGCCGTGCTGGCGCATGCCGCTCGCCATCACCTGCTGGCGGTACCTCGCGGCCACCGGTTGCACCCTGCAAACCCGTGTTGAGACAACCCTGGAGAACAACAAGATGTCCAATCAACTCAGTACCGAACAATTGCTGCATGCCTATGAAGTGATGCGCACCATCCGCGCCTTCGAAGAACGCCTGCACGTGGAGTTCGCCACCGGCGAGATCCCCGGCTTCGTCCACCTGTATGCCGGCGAAGAAGCTTCCGCCGCCGGGGTCATGGCCCACCTGCGTGACAGCGACTGCATCGCCTCGACCCACCGCGGTCATGGACACTGCATCGCCAAGGGCGTGGATGTGTACGGCATGATGGCCGAAATCTACGGCAAGAAGACCGGCGTGTGCGGGGGCAAAGGCGGCTCGATGCATATTGCCGACCTGGAAAAAGGCATGCTCGGCGCCAACGGCATCGTCGGTGCCGGTGCCCCCCTGGTGGCCGGGGCCGCACTTGCAGCCAAGATCAAGGGCCGTGACGACGTGTCGGTGGCCTTCTTCGGCGATGGCGCTTCCAACGAAGGCGCGGTGTTCGAAGCCATGAACATGGCGTCGATCATGAACCTGCCGTGCATCTTCGTCGCCGAGAACAACGGTTACGCCGAAGCCACCGCCTCGACCTGGTCGGTGGCCTGCGACCATATCGCCGACCGCGCTGCAGGTTTCGGCATGCCCGGGGTCACTATCGACGGTTTCGACTTCTTTGCCGTGTACGAGGCCGCCGGCGCTGCCATCGAACGCGCACGCTCCGGGCAAGGCCCGTCGCTGATCGAGGTCAAGCTCAGCCGCTATTACGGCCATTTCGAAGGCGATGCACAAACCTACCGCGCCCCTGATGAAGTGAAGAACCTGCGTGAATCCCGCGACTGCCTCATGCAGTTCCGCAACAAGACCACCCGCGCCGGCCTGCTCACGGCTGCGCAACTGGACGCCATCGATGCCCGCGTAGAGGACCTGATCGAAGACGCCGTGCGCCGCGCCAAATCCGATCCCAAGCCACAGCCCGCCGACCTGCTCACCGACGTCTACGTCGCCTACCCCTGAGCCGCGGATTACAAGAACAACAGGAGAACCACCATGGCAAGAAAGATCAGCTACCAGCAGGCCATCAACGAAGCCCTGGCCCAGGAAATGCGCCGCGACAACACGGTATTCATCATTGGCGAAGACGTTGCCGGCGGTGCCGGTGCCCCTGGCGAGGATGACGCCTGGGGTGGCGTGCTGGGCGTGACCAAGGGCCTTTACCACCAGTTCCCGGGGCGTGTACTCGACGCGCCGCTGTCGGAAATCGGCTACGTCGGCGCCGCCGTCGGTGCTGCCACCCAGGGCCTGCGCCCAGTGTGCGAGCTGATGTTCGTCGACTTCGCCGGCTGCTGTCTGGACCAGATCCTCAACCAGGCCGCCAAATTCCGCTACATGTTCGGCGGCAAGGCGGTCACCCCGCTGGTGATGCGCACCATGTACGGTGCCGGCCTGCGCGCGGCGGCCCAGCACTCGCAGATGCTCACCTCGCTGTGGACGCACATTCCAGGCCTGAAGGTGGTGTGCCCCTCCTCGCCGTACGATGCCAAGGGCCTGTTGATCCAGGCAATCCGCGACAACGACCCGGTGATCTTCTGCGAGCACAAGCTGTTGTACAGCATGCAAGGCGAGGTGCCGGAAGAGGTCTACACCGTGCCGTTCGGTGAAGCCAACTTCCTGCGCGATGGTGACGATGTGACCCTGGTCACCTATGGCCGCATGGTGCATGTGGCGCTGGAAGCAGCCAACAACCTGGCCCGCCAGGGTATCGACTGCGAAGTGCTGGACCTGCGCACCACCAGCCCGCTGGATGAGGACAGTATCCTGGAAAGCGTGGGAAAGACCGGCCGCCTGGTGGTGATCGACGAAGCCAACCCGCGTTGCTCCATGGCCACCGACATCAGCGCGCTGGTGGCACAGAAGGCCTTCGGCGCGCTCAGGGGCCCGATCGAAATGGTCACCGCCCCGCATACTCCTGTGCCGTTCTCCGATGCCCTGGAAGACCTGTACATCCCCGACGCGGCAAAGATCGAGGCTGCGGTACGCAAAGTGATCGAAGCCGCAAGGAGTGCCGCATGAGCCAGATCCATACCCTGACCATGCCCAAGTGGGGCCTGTCGATGACCGAAGGCCGGGTGGACACCTGGCTCAAGCAGGAAGGTGACGAAATCAACAAGGGCGACGAGGTGCTGGACGTCGAGACCGACAAGATCAGCAGCAGCGTCGAAGCCCCGTTCAGCGGTGTGCTGCGTCGCCAGGTGGCCAAACCGGATGAAACCCTGCCGGTCGGTGCGCTGCTGGCGGTGGTGGTGGAAGGTGAAGCCGAAGAAGCTGAAATCGATGCCGTGGTGCAGCGTTTCCAGGCCGAGTTCGTCGCCGAAGGTGGTGCCGACCAGGCCCAAGGCCCAGCCCCGCAGAAGGCGGAAGTGGGCGGTCGCCTGCTGCGCTGGTTCGAACTGGGCGAAGGCGGAACGCCGCTGGTGCTGGTGCACGGTTTTGGTGGCGACCTGAACAACTGGCTGTTCAACCACCCGGCACTGGCTGCTGAACGACGGGTAATCGCCCTCGATCTGCCGGGCCATGGCGAGTCGGCCAAGGCCCTGCAACGAGGGGACCTGGATGAGTTGAGCGAAACCGTGCTGGCCCTGCTCGACCACCTGGATATCGCCAAGGCCCACCTGGCCGGCCACTCCATGGGTGGCGCGGTCAGCCTGAACGTGGCGCGCCTGGCACCGCAGCGGGTTGCCAGCCTGAGCCTGGTGGCCAGTGCCGGGTTGGGCGAGGCGATCAACGGGCAGTACCTGCAAGGCTTCGTCGCTGCCGCCAACCGCAATGCCCTCAAGCCGCAGATGGTGCAGCTGTTTGCCGACCCGGCACTGGTCACCCGGCAGATGCTGGAGGACATGCTCAAGTTCAAGCGCCTGGAAGGGGTAGACGAGGCGTTGCGACTGCTGGCATCGGCCATCGCCGACGGCGACCGGCAGTGCCATGACCTGCGCGGGATACTGGGGCAACACCCGGCCCTGGTGGTGTGGGGCGGCAAGGACGCGATCATCCCGGCCAGCCATGCCGAAGCGCTGGAGGCTGAGGTGCTGGTGCTGCCCGAGGCTGGGCACATGGTGCAGATGGAGGCGGCCGAACAGGTCAACCAGCAACTGCTCGCGTTCCTGCGCAAGCACTAAGCCCTTTCCGTGAGCCTGGAGAACAACAATGAATGACCTGAGCCACACCCACATGCGCGCCGCCGTCTGGCATGGCCGCAATGACATTCGCGTCGAACAGGTGCCCCTGCCGGCCGACCCTGCGCCCGGATGGGTGCAGATCAAGGTGGACTGGTGCGGCATCTGCGGCTCCGACCTGCACGAATACGTCGCCGGCCCGGTATTCATCCCGGTAGAGGCACCACACCCGCTGACCGGCATCCAGGGCCAGTGCATCCTCGGCCACGAGTTCTGCGGCCAAATTGCCAAGCTGGGTGAAGGCGTGCAAGGTTTTGCCGTCGGTGACCCGGTGGCTGCGGACGCCTGCCAGCATTGCGGCACTTGCTACTACTGCACCCACGGCCTGTACAACATCTGCGAGCGCCTGGCCTTCACCGGCCTGATGAACAACGGCGCCTTTGCCGAACTGGTCAACGTGCCCGCCAACCTGCTGTACAAGCTGCCGCAGGGGTTTCCGGCGGAGGCCGGGGCGCTGATCGAGCCGCTGGCAGTGGGCATGCATGCGGTAAAGAAGGCCGGCAGCCTGCTTGGCCAGACAGTGGTGGTGGTCGGTGCCGGCACTATCGGCTTGTGCACCATCATGTGTGCCAAGGCGGCAGGCGCGGCGCAGGTGATCGCCCTGGAAATGTCCTCGGCGCGCAAGGCCAAGGCCAAAGAGGTGGGCGCCAGCGTGGTGCTGGACCCCAGCCAGTGCGACGCCCTGGCGGAAATCCGCAAGCTGACTGCCGGGCTGGGGGCGGATGTAAGTTTTGAATGCATCGGCAACAAGCACACGGCCAAGCTGGCCATCGACACCATCCGCAAGGCCGGCAAGTGCGTGCTGGTGGGGATATTCGAGGAGCCTAGCGAGTTCAACTTCTTCGAGCTGGTTTCCACCGAAAAGCAGGTACTGGGGGCGTTGGCCTACAACGGCGAGTTCGCCGATGTGATCGCTTTCATCGCTGACGGCAGGCTGGACATTCGCCCGCTGGTGACCGGGCGGATCGGGCTGGAGCAGATTGTCGAGCTGGGCTTCGAGGAATTGGTCAACAACAAGGAGGAGAATGTAAAGATCATCGTTTCGCCGGGCGTGCGCTGAGCCGCACAGGCAGCGCACAACCCTGTGGGAGCGGGCGCGCCCGCGAAGCAGGCAACTCGGTGCATGGCACCGGCTTCGCCGGTGTTCGCGGCTAAAGCCGCTCCCACAGGTATTGCGCAAAGCTGAAGTCCCACAAGGATCGCGTTCGCTGTTTCAGGATCCCATTCTGCGGCATACTCGGCAAACCTATTGCCCGGTTCTCGCCATGCGTCCACTGCTCCCCATCACCCTGGTCCTGCTGCTCGCCGCCTGCGGCGATGGCGAATCGCTGCTCCCGCCGGACGCGCGCCTGCCTGACGGCGGGCGGTACCGGGGGCAGGTGGTCGATGGCCTGCTGCAAGGCGAGGGGCGGATCGACTACCCCAACGGCAGCTGGTACGCCGGTACGTTCAAGGACGGCCAATGGCACGGCCAGGGCGAATGGCACGGCCGCAACGGCGAGGTGTACCGCGGCCAGTTCGCCGCAGGGCTGTTCCAGGGGCTGGGTGAGCTGACCACCCCAGGCAGCCACTATGCCGGCACCTTCAGCCACGGCCGCCGCGACGGCGAAGGCACCCTCAAGCAAGCCGACCAGACCTACCGCGGCCAGTTCAAGGACGACCTGTACGAAGGCGCCGGCGAGCTGGAGCTGGCAGACGGCAGCCGCTACCAGGGCCTGTTCGCCAAGGGCAAGCCCAACGGTGCCGGGGTGCGCAGCGATGCCAGCGGCAACCAGTTCAGCGGCCACTTCATCAATGGCCAGCTGGAAGGCAGCGGCACCTACGACAGCGTCGACGGCGAGCAATACATCGGCGAGTTCAAGGACAACCGCCTCGAAGGCCGTGGCCGCTACGAAAATGCCGATGGTGATGTGTGGATCGGCGAATTCAAGGACGGCTCGCTGGTCGGCGAAGGCGAACTGCTGGGCAGCGATGGCAGCCACTACAAGGGCACCTTCGCCGACTGGCGCCTGTCGGGCCAGGGCAGCCTGCAGCTGGCAGACGGCAGCAAATACATCGGTGGCTTCCTCAACGATGCCTACCACGGTCAGGGCCGGCTGATTCTGGCCAACGGTAAGGTCGAAAGCGGCACCTGGAGCAACGGCGTGCGCGTGCGCGACCAGAACGGCAAGCTGTTGCCCGACCCGCTGGACCTGGCGTTGCTCAACCAGGGCCGTTTGCTCGACGAAGCGCTGGCCCGGGTACCGCGCTCGGCGCCACCGGTCCAGTTGTACAGCCTGGTAGTGGCCGGCGATGGCCAGCAGAGCGTGTTCCTGCGCGAAGCCGATTACGTCAGCAACATGCTCAAGGTACGCTTTGGCGCCCGCGGCCAAGTGACCTTGGTCAACCACCGCGACCACATGACCACCCGCCCCATGGCCACGCGTGAAAACCTTACTCGCGCCGCCCGCACTCTGGCCGAGCGCAGCGGCCCCGAAGACCTGGTGTTCATCTACCTCACCAGCCATGGCAGCCACGACCATCAGCTGGTGTTCGACCAGCCGCGCCTGCAGCTGGCCGACCTGTCCGCCGACGAACTGGCCAGTGCCCTGGCGCCGCTGAAGGACCGCGACAAGGTCATTGTCATATCCGCGTGCTATTCCGGGGGCTATATCGCCCCGCTCAAGGATGAGCGCACGCTGATCATGACCGCCGCCCGGGCCGACCGCGTGTCCTTCGGTTGCTCTGAAGAAGCCGACTTCACCTACTTTGGCGACGCCCTGTTCGCCGAAGCGCTGAATCAGACCGACGACCTTAAACAAGCGTTTGAACTGGCGCGCGCCAGCGTTGCCGAAAGAGAACAAAGGGAAGGTTTCGAGGCCTCCGAACCGCAGCTGTGGGCGCCGCCAAGCGTGCTGGAGCACTGGCAGCACCTGCGCCGGCAACAGGCCGAAGAAGCATTGCGTAACGCCGCACAGGCCGATGTGGGGGAACAGGCGCAAACGCCACCCAGCCACTAAGCTTGTGTGTAACAAGGGAGAGACATCATGTATTTGACGCCTCAGCATGTCCTGCTTGCCGGTGCCACGGGTCTGACAGGTGAACACCTGCTCGACCGCCTGCTCAACGAGCCCACCATCACCCGCGTCCTGGCGCCTACCCGCCGGCCACTGGCCGAGCACCCGCACCTGGAAAATCCGGTGGGTGACCCGGCGGTATTCCTGCCGCAGCTGGCCGGGCGGGTCGATATCGCCTATTGCTGCCTGGGTACCACGCTGAAGCAGGCTGGCTCAGAATCGGCTTTCCGCGCGGTGGATCTGGACATGGTCGTGGCATTCAGCAAGCGGGCCCGGGAGTTGGGCGCGCGGCATCTGCTGGTGGTCAGTGCGTTGGGCGCCGACCCGAAATCATCGATTTTCTACAACCGGGTCAAGGGCGAGATGGAAGAGGCACTCAAGGCGCAGGATTGGCCGCAGCTGACCATCGTGCGGCCGTCGTTGTTGCTGGGCGAACGGATTCAGCCACGGCTCAGTGAACGGCTGGCTTCGCCGTTTGCCAAGCTGATACCTGGGAAATATCGGGGGATCGAGGCTTGTACCCTGGCCCGGGCGCTGTGGCGGCTGGCGCTGGAGGAAGAGGACGGGGTGCGGATTGTGGAGTCGGATGAGTTGCGCAGGTTGGGCAAGAAGTAGGCTTTACCTGCCAGGGCCTCTTCGCGGGTAAACCCGCTCCCACAGGAGTTGCACCGATCTCAGGCCTGGTGCAGTACCTGTGGGAGCGGGTTTACCCGCGAAAGGGCCCTTACAGGCCACCGGTGGCCTGGAAGCCTACACCGGCTGCCGTGAGCAACGACAACGGCAGCAACAGAGTATCGAGCAACATGCTCCCCGGCAGGTCCAGCCCCGGATACGCCGGCGCTTCAGCCCCATAATGATCCCGCGGGCAGCAGCCGCCATTGATCACATACAAGTCCAACCGGGTACCGGCATATACCACTGGCGCCCCAGGCTTGTTGGCATCCAGCGTGCGCACAGTGGCGCAGCCACCGAGCACCACCAGCGCCAGCAAGCCCGCCAGCGCTCGCTTCAATCATCCACCCCGAAGTGGTGCTCACCCCAGCGCGGCAACATGTCCTGGGGAATGTTCAGCAGGTTGAGAATGCGCGCCACCACGAAGTCGACCAGGTCGTCGATGGTCTGCGGCTGGTGGTAAAAGCCGGGCGCCGCCGGCAGGATCACCGCGCCCATCTGCGACAGCTTGAGCATGTTTTCCAGGTGGATGGTGGAGAACGGCGCCTCGCGCGGCACCAGGATCAACTGGCGACGTTCCTTGAGGGTAACGTCGGCAGCACGTTCGATCAGGTTGTTGCAGGCACCGGTGGCAATCGCCGACAAGGTGCCGGTGGAACAGGGCACCACCACCATCGCCGCCGGGGCGCCGGAGCCCGAGGCCACCGGCGACATCCAGTCTTCCTTGCCATACACGCGGATCTGCCCGTCGGCAGCGCCGGTATATTCGGTGAGGAAGGCCTGCATCGCCTGTGGCTTGGCCGGCAGCACCACGTCGGTCTCCGTGGCCATCACCAGTTGCGCGGCCTTGGAGATCAGGAAGTGCACCTCGCGGTCCTCACGCACCAGGCAGTCGAGCAGGCGCAGGCCATACTGGGCGCCAGAGGCACCCGTCATGGCCAGGGTGATGCGTTCCGGCCCGCTCACTTCAGTGCCTCGGCCAGCTTGCCGTGCAGGCCGCCGAAGCCGCCGTTGCTCATGATCACTACATGAGTGCCTGGGCGGGCCTGGCCCTTGACCCGCTCGATGATCGCTTCGAGGCTGTCGGCCACCACGCTGGGCACTTTGCATTGCGCGGCGGTGGCAGCCAGGTCCCAGCCAAGGTTGGCCGGGGCGTACCAGATCACCTGGTCGGCGTCGTTGACGCTTTCCGGCAGGCCGTCGCGGTGGGCACCGAGTTTCATCGAGTTGGAGCGCGGCTCGATCACGGCGATCACCGGGGCCTCGCCGACTCGCTTGCGCAGGCCGTCGAGGGTAGTGGCAATTGCGGTCGGGTGGTGGGCGAAGTCATCGTAGATGGTCACGCCCTGCACTTCGGCAACCTTCTCCATGCGCCGCTTGACGCTCTTGAAGGCGCTCAGGCCTTCGATGCCCATGGCTGGCACAACGCCTACATGACGCGCCGCTGCCAGGGTGGCCAGGGCGTTGGCGACGTTGTGCTGGCCAGTGAGTGCCCAATCCACCACGCCCTGCGCTTCGCCGTCGAACAGCACTTCGAAGCGCGAGCCGTCAGGGCTGAGCAGGCGAGCTTGCCACTGGCCACCTTCGCCGGTGGTTTGCACCGGGGTCCAGCAACCCATGCCGATCACCCGTTCCAGCGCCTGCTCGGTGGTGGGGTGGATGACCAGGCCTTCGCTGGGGATGGTGCGCACCAGGTGGTGGAACTGCCGTTCGATCGAGGCCAGGTCGGGGAAGATGTCCGCATGGTCGAACTCAAGGTTGTTGAGAATCGCCGTGCGCGGGTGGTAGTGGACGAACTTCGAGCGCTTGTCGAAGAAGGCGCTGTCGTACTCGTCGGCTTCGACCACGAAGAACGGCGTATCGCCCAGGCGCGCCGAAACCGAGAAGTTCTGCGGTACACCGCCGATCAGGAAGCCCGGGCTCATGCCGGCATGTTCAAGCACCCAGGCCAGCATGCTGCTGGTAGTGGTCTTGCCGTGGGTACCGGCAACGGCCAGCACCCAGCGGCCCTGCAACACGTGGTCGGCCAGCCACTGCGGGCCGGAAACATAAGGCAGGCCCTTGTTCAGCACGTACTCTACCGCCGGGTTGCCACGCGACATGGCGTTGCCGATGACCACCAGGTCTGGCGCCGGGTCCAGCTGGGCCGGGTCATAGCCTTGGGTCAGCTCGATGCCCTGGGCTTCGAGCTGGGTGCTCATCGGGGGATAGACGTTGGCGTCCGAGCCGGTGACGCGGTGGCCAAGTTCCTTGGCCAGCACCGCCAGCGAGCCCATGAAAGTGCCGCAAATACCGAGAATGTGAATATGCATGGTCGACCTCGCAAAACATCGAGGCAGGGTAGCCCAGGGCGCGACAAATCGCACCAGATGTTTCGCTCAGTCGGCCCTGGTAATGCCGTGTTTGCGCAGTTTTCGATACAAGGTATTGCGGCTGATGCCCAAGTGCTCGGCGACACGGGTGAGGTGCCAGTGTTTTGCCTGCAAGGTCGCCAGCAGTGCATGACGCTCGGCATCCTCCAACGCAGCTGGCCCTATCGCCGGCAAGCCGGCTCCCACAGGGTTTGCACAGGGCTTGAAGCCAGTGCCGTCAAGGTGGGAGCTGGCTTGCCGGCGATCGAGGGCGCAGCCCTCGCGAACAATGGCGGGGAGATCAGGGAACATGATCCGGGAGTCTTCGCAAAGTGCCACCAGGGTACGCAGCACGTTGCGCATCTGCCGCACGTTGCCCGGCCAGGCGAAGTCGAGCAGTGCCTGGCGCGCCCTCGGCTCGATATCGATCGGTTCTCCCTGTGCCTCCTGACGCAGCAGAAAGTCCAGCAACTGTGCCTTGTCACTGCGCTCGCGCACCGCCGGCAATGCTACCTCCAGGCCATTGAGGCGGTAATACAGGTCCTCGCGGAAACTACCCTGCTCCACCCGTTCCAGCAGGTCACGGTGGGTAGCGCTGACGATGCGCACGTCAACCGCCTGCGGCTCGCCACCGATGGGCACCACCTGGCGTTCCTCCAGCACGCGCAGCAGGCGGGTTTGCAGGGCCAGTGGCATGTCGCCAATCTCGTCCAGCAGCAAGGTGCCGCCGTCGGCCTGCAGCAGCTTGCCGCGCATGCCCTCCTTGCGCGCACCGGTAAAGCTGCCGCCGCGGTAGCCGAACAGTTCGCTCTCGATCAGGCTCTCCGGTATCGAGGCACAGTTGATGGCGACGAACGGCTTGCCGCGCCGCTCGCTGGCCTGGTGCACGGCCTGGGCAAAGGCCTCCTTGCCGCAGCCGGTCTCGCCGCGCAGCAGCAGCGGCACATCGCGCTCGAACACCCGCACGCTGCGGCGGAAGTCGTTCTGCAAGGCCGGGTCGAGCAGGCAGACAAGCGGCTCCACTTCCCGCGCGGGTCGCGGCTGGGCAGCCGGCACCGACCACACCGGGGCGCGCGCCTGGCCACGCAGGCTGGCGAACACCTGGCGCCCGTCCAGGGTATGCAGCGGCCAGGCCGTGCTGCCGCCGGGCGTGGCGCGGCTGAACAGTTCGTCGTGGCTGCAAGCGAAAAAGCGTTCCAGCGGTTTGCCTAGCACGCCACCACGCACCGTGCCCAGCAGGTTCAGCGCGCTCTGGTTCGCGGCGCAGATACGCCCGTCACCGTCGAACGCCAGCAGGCCTTCGCTGAACAGGCCGACCGACTCGGCCTGCAGGTGAAAACGCAGCAGCCATTGCTGTTCGAAATGGCGCAGGAAGTAGCAGCTTTCGATCATCTTCGCCGACAGGTTGACCAGGGCCATGGTGTGGAACTGGCTCTGCCGGGAAACGTCGGGCCGTGCCGAAGACACATCCAGCACTGCCAGCAACTCGCCATGCGGGTCGAACACCGGGCTGGCCGAGCAGGTCAGGCCGGTGTGGCGACCACGGAAGTGCTCGTTCTGGTGAATGGTCAGCGCCTGGCGCTCGACCAGGCAAGTGCCAATGCCGTTGGTGCCCTCGCGCGCCTCGCTCCAGTCAGCGCCCAGCCACAGCCCGGCACGCTCGAAGCTGCGCCGTTCGGTCGGCGCGCTGACACAATTGAGGATCACCCCCCGGGCATCGGTCAGCAGCACCGCATGGCCGGCCCCGGAAAGCTGCTGGTGCAGGCTGTTCATTTCATGGTCGGCAATCTGCAGCACCTGGCGCAGGCGCTCGCGGCTTTCCAGCAGGCGCCCATGCTCGAGCACCACCGGGGCCTCGATCACCGACGGGTCGAGGTGGTAGTCCTCCAGGCAGCGCAGCCAGGAGCGGGCGATGGACGGGTCACTGCCGCCCTCCCCGGCGCCACCATGGGCGACGGTATGGACTTGCTGGGCATGGCGACTGAAATGATTGCTCTGCATTGTTGTAGTTCTCCGCAGATAGAGAGTCCCGCCAGCATCCTCCACCCGGGAGGGCTTTGCAATGCACCCTCCGGTTACGTGTCGCAAATGGCACAAAGTGTCACCCCCGCGCGTACCGGCGCTGGCACAGCGACGGTGGGCCAGGCCCCGGCAACCGAGCCAAGTCATTGATTTGCCTGGTGCTCGCAACGCTGGCCCAACCTTTGCTCTACGCTTTCCAACTCCCTAACAAACACAATAGCCAGGAGACACCCCATGCGTTACGCACATCCCGGTACCGAAGGCGCGAAGGTTTCCTTCAAGAGCCGCTACGGCAACTACATCGGTGGTGAGTTCGTTCCTCCGGTAAAGGGGCAGTACTTCGAAAATACCTCCCCGGTGAATGGCAAGCTGATCGCTGAATTCCCTCGCTCCACTGCCGAAGACATCGATAAAGCCCTGGATGCCGCCCACGCTGCGGCCGATGCCTGGGGCCGCACTTCAGTGCAGGACCGCTCCAACGTTCTGCTGAAGATCGCCGACCGTATCGAGCAGAACCTCGAACTGCTGGCCATTACCGAAACCTGGGACAACGGCAAGCCGATCCGCGAAACCCTCAATGCCGACATTCCGCTGGCGGTCGACCACTTCCGTTACTTCGCCGGCTGCATCCGCGCCCAGGAAGGCGGCGCCGCGGAAATCAACGAAGGCACCGTGGCCTATCACATCCACGAGCCGCTGGGCGTGGTCGGGCAGATCATCCCGTGGAACTTCCCGATCCTGATGGCCGCCTGGAAGCTCGCCCCGGCACTGGCCGCAGGCAACTGCGTGGTGCTCAAGCCGGCCGAACAGACCCCGCTGGGCATCACCGTGCTGCTGGAGGTGATCGGTGACCTGCTGCCAAAAGGCGTGCTCAACGTGGTGCAAGGCTATGGCCGCGAAGCCGGTGAAGCACTGGCCACCAGCAAGCGCATCGCCAAGATCGCCTTCACCGGCTCGACCCCGGTCGGCTCGCACATCATGAAATGCGCCGCCGAGAACATCATCCCTTCAACCGTCGAACTGGGCGGCAAATCGCCGAACGTGTATTTCGAAGACATCATGCAAGCCGAGCCAAGCTTCATCGAGAAGGCGGCAGAAGGCATGGTGCTGGCGTTCTTCAACCAGGGCGAGGTATGCACCTGCCCTTCCCGGGCACTGGTACAGGAGTCGATCTACCCGCAGTTCATGGAAGTGGTGATGAAGAAGGTGCTGCAGATCAAGCGCGGCGACCCGCTGGACACCGACACCATGGTCGGCGCCCAGGCCTCGCAACAGCAGTTCGAGAAGATCCTGTCGTACCTCGACATCGCCCAGAAAGAAGGCGCCGAGCTGCTGACTGGCGGCAAGGTCGAGAAACTGGAAGGCTCGCTGGCCACCGGTTACTACATCCAGCCGACCCTGCTCAAGGGCAACAACAAGATGCGCGTGTTCCAGGAAGAAATTTTCGGCCCGGTGGTCAGCGTCACCACCTTCAAGGACGAAGCCGAAGCCCTGGCAATCGCCAACGACACCGAGTTCGGCCTGGGTGCCGGCGTGTGGACGCGCGACATCAACCGTGCCTACCGCATGGGCCGCGGGATCAAGGCTGGCCGCGTGTGGACCAACTGCTACCACCTGTACCCGGCGCATGCGGCGTTCGGTGGTTACAAGAAGTCGGGGGTCGGGCGTGAGACGCACAAGATGATGCTCGACCACTATCAGCAGACCAAGAACCTGCTGGTGAGCTACGACATCAATCCGTTGGGCTTCTTCTAAACCGCGTCGCCTTCTTCGCGGGTAAACCCGCTCCCACAGGTACTGCGCCTGCTTAAGGTGCTGTACACCCCCTGTGGGAGCGGGTTCACCCGCGAAAAGGCCAGGCCTGCTTACACGAAACCCAGAGCGGCAACCGTGCACCAACCGCTCTGGCTCGCTTCCTGCAGTAACCATCACCATCGGCCCGGAACCCGTCCGGCCACCAAGAAAAACAACAGGTGAATCTATGCCAAGCGATCACTCCGCCGGCTCGCCGGCAGGCTCTTCCGTCGACTTCGAAAAGGTCGGCTCGGACTATTTCCAGCAACGTGAACTGAAAAAAGGCGCCGCCGGCTGGGTCCTGCTGGTCGGCCTGGGCGTGGCCTACGTCATCTCTGGCGACTATGCCGGCTGGAACTTCGGCCTGGCCCAGGGCGGATGGGGCGGCATGTTCCTCGCCACGCTGCTGATGGCCACCATGTACCTGTGCATGTGCTTCTCGCTGGCCGAGCTGTCGTCGATGATCCCCACCGCAGGCGGCGGTTACGGCTTTGCCCGCAGCGCCTTCGGCCCTTGGGGCGGCTTCCTCACCGGGACGGCGATCCTCATCGAATACGCCATCGCCCCCGCCGCCATCGCAGTGTTCATCGGTGCCTACTGCCAGTCACTGTTCGGCATCGGCGGCTGGATGATCTACCTGGCGTTCTACATCGTGTTCATCGGCATCCACATCTTTGGCGTGGGAGAGGCGTTGAAGCTGATGTTCATCATCACCGCCATCGCCGCCATCGCCCTGGCCGTGTTCCTGGTGAGCATGGTGCCCCATTTTGATGCAGCCAACCTGTTCGACATCGCCAAAACGGACGCCGTGGGCGCCAGCAGCTTCCTGCCGTTCGGCTATGTCGGCGTGTGGGCGGCCATCCCCTACGCCATCTGGTTCTTCCTCGCCGTCGAGGGCGTGCCGCTGGCTGCCGAAGAGACCAAGAACCCCAAGCGTGACCTGCCACGCGGCCTGATCGGCGCCATGCTGGTGCTGCTGGCCTTCGCCCTGCTGATCCTGGTGGTCGGCCCTGGCGGCGCAGGCTCCGAAGCACTGAAAGCGTCCGGCAACCCACTGGTGGAAGCCTTGTCCAAGGCCTACGGCGGTAGCACCTGGATGGGCGGCTTCGTCAACCTGGTCGGCCTGGCCGGGCTGATCGCCAGCTTCTTCTCGATCATCTACGCCTACTCCCGGCAAATCTTCGCCCTGTCCCGCGCCGGTTACCTGCCGCGCAAACTGTCGGAAACCAACAAGAGCAAGGCCCCGGTACTGGCCCTGGTCATCCCCGGGATCATCGGCTTTGCCCTGTCGCTGACCGGCCAGGGTGACCTGCTGATCCTTGTGGCGGTGTTCGGCGCTACCCTGTCCTACGTGCTGATGATGGCCGCGCACATCACCCTGCGCATCCGCCGACCGAAGATGGAGCGCCCATACCGTACCCCCGGTGGCATCTTCACTTCGGGCCTGGCCCTGGTACTGGCTTGCATCGCTGTGGTCGCCGGTTTCCTGGTCGACCCAAGGGTGGTGATTGGCGCCGCAGTGATCTATGCGGTATTAATTGCCTACTTTGCTTTCTACAGCCGCCACCACTTGGTCGCGGGCACACCGGAAGAGGAATTCGCCGCGATCCAGAAGGCCGAAGAGGCCTTGCACTGATCGCCGCCACCCGCCGCGGGGCAACCCGCGGCTCTGGAGAGTCTGTATGGCAAGTTTCGTACACACGGTCGGCCATCTGGTCTACCGCTTCGACAGCCTCAAGGAAGTGATGGCCAAGGCCAGCCCCGCCCGCTCGGGGGACTACCTGGCGGGCGTGGCGGCCAGCAACGACGGCGAACGCGTCGCCGCGCAGATGGCCCTGGCCAATATCCCGCTGTCCCATTTTCTCAACGAAGCGCTGATTCCTTACGAAGAGGATGAAGTCACCCGCCTGATCCTCGACACTCACGATGCCCAGGCCTTCGCCCCGGTCAGCCACCTGACCGTAGGTGGCCTGCGCGACTGGCTGCTGAGCGAAGAGGCCGACGAGGCCAGCCTGCGCAGCCTGGCGCCCGGGCTGACGCCGGAAATGGCCGCAGCGGTGTCGAAGATCATGCGCGTGCAGGACCTGGTGCTGGTGGCACAAAAGATTCGCGTGGTCACCCGGTTCCGCGGCACCATGGGCCTGCGCGGGCGCCTGTCGACCCGGCTGCAGCCCAACCACCCGACCGACGAGCCGGCCGGCATCGCCGCCAGCATTCTCGACGGCCTGCTGTACGGCAACGGCGATGCCATGATCGGCATCAACCCGGCCACCGACAGCATCGCTTCGATCTGCGCCTTGCTGGAAATGCTCGACGCCATCATCCAGCGCTACGACATCCCCACCCAGGCCTGCGTGCTGACCCATGTCACCACCTCGATCGAGGCGATCAACCGTGGCGTGCCACTGGACCTGGTGTTCCAGTCCATCGCCGGCACCGAAGCGGCCAACGCCGGGTTCGGCATCAACCTGAACGTGCTGCAGGAAGGCTACGAAGCGGGCCTGTCGCTGCAACGCGGCAGCCTCGGGCAAAACCTGATGTACTTCGAAACCGGCCAGGGCAGCGCCCTGTCGGCCAACGCCCACCACGGCGTCGACCAGCAGACCTGTGAAACCCGCGCCTATGCCGTGGCCCGCCACTTCAAGCCGTTCCTGGTCAACACGGTGGTAGGTTTCATCGGCCCGGAGTACCTGTACAACGGCAAGCAGATCATCCGCGCCGGCCTCGAAGACCACTTCTGCGGCAAGCTGCTGGGCGTGCCGATGGGTTGCGACATCTGCTACACCAACCACGCCGAAGCCGACCAGGACGACATGGACACCCTGCTGACCCTGATGGGCTTGGCCGGGATCAACTTCATCATGGGCATCCCCGGCTCCGACGACATCATGCTCAACTACCAGACCACCTCCTTCCACGACGCGCTGTACGCACGTCAGACCCTGGGCCTGAAGCCCGGGCCGGAATTCGAGGCATGGCTGGCCCGCACCGGCATCTTCACCCAGGCCGATGGCCGGGTGCGCTTTGGTGACAACCTGCCGCCGGCCTTCCGCCAGGCCTTGGCACAGCTTGCATAGGGATGACCATGGACCACCGCACGCCTACCCCCGACAACCCTTGGCTGGCCCTGCGCAACCTGACCCCGGCACGCATCGCCCTGGGCCGCACCGGCACCAGCCTTCCGACCGGGGCGCAACTGGACTTCCAGTTCGCCCATGCCCAGGCTCGCGACGCCGTGCACCTGGCCTTCGACCATGCTGGCCTGGCTACCCAGCTGAGTGACCGCGGGCGCGAAAGCCTGGTGTTGCACAGCGCCGCCAGCGACCGCAACCAGTACCTGCAACGCCCGGACCTGGGGCGACGGCTGAACGAAGATTCGGTTGCTGCGCTGCGCCAGCACGCCCAAGCCAACCCCGGCGGAGTCGACCTGGCCATCGTCGTCGCTGACGGCCTCTCGGCACTGGCCGTGCACCGTCACACCCTGCCCTTCCTGGCGCGCTTCGAGGAACAGGCCGCCGCCGACGGCTGGACCAGCGCCCCGGTGGTGCTGGTGCAGCAGGGCCGCGTGGCAGTGGCTGACGAGGTCGGTGAACTGCTGGGCGCACGGATGACAGTGATGCTGATCGGCGAACGCCCAGGGCTCAGTTCGCCCGACAGCCTTGGCCTGTATTTCACCTATGCACCGAAGGTCGGCCTGACCGATGCCTATCGCAACTGCATTTCCAATATCCGCCTGGAGGGGCTGAGCTATGGCATGGCGGCGCACCGCTTGCTGTACTTGATGCGCGAAGCCTGCCGGCGCCAGCTATCCGGAGTGAATCTGAAGGACGAAGCCGAGGTCCATAGCCTGGAAAGTGAACACAGCACCGGTCAGAAAGGTAACTTCCTGCTCGGTAAAGGGTAAAAAACATGTCACGGAAGGCGGATTTGCACTCGCATCGCGCATTGGGCAGCATGCCCTTGAAAGCTGCAGGCAATCCGCTGTTTCCCCTAATGGACTCTGAGGGCCGCACATGCGCATCATCAAGGCAACCCTGGAACACCTCGACCTGCTCACGCCGATGTTCGTCAAATACCGTGAGTTCTATGGGCAGCTACCCTACCCCGACAGCTCGCGCAGCTTCCTGGAAAAGCGCCTGAAGCGGGATGAGTCGGTGATCTACCTGGCGCTACCCGATGATGATGACGGCAAACTGCTGGGCTTCTGCCAGCTGTACCCGAGTTACTCGTCGCTGTCGCTGAAGCGGGTATGGATTCTCAACGATATCTACGTGGCCGAGGACTCGCGGCGCATGCTGGTGGCCGACCACCTGATGCGCGAGGCGAAGAAAATGGCCAAGGAAACCAACGCCGTGCGCATGCGGGTGTCGACCAGCGCGGACAATGAAGTAGCGCACAAGACTTACGAATCCATCGGGTTTCGTGAGGATAACGAGTTCAAGAGCTACATCCTGCCGATCAGCCAGGATTGACCGTTCCGACCTCTTCGCGGGTAAACCCGCTCCCACAGTGATAGCAACGCATCTGAAGGTGCTGTACCTGTGGGAGCGGGTTCACCCGCGAAGAGGCCGGCACAGGAATACCCCTCCCGTAACCCCCCGCTACAAACTCCCCGGGCATGTTCCTGACTTAGCCGTATAATGGCCCACCTGTCATGTGTGAAAATTTACCCATCGCCAGGTAACCGAGCCTACGCCCAAGAACACAGGTGCTGTACATGGATTTCAACCCGCTGGACCTTATCCTGCATCTCGATGCCTACCTCGATCTGCTGGTCACCAACTACGGTCCCTGGATCTACGCCATCCTCTTCACCGTGATCTTCTGTGAAACCGGGCTGGTGGTCATGCCCTTCCTGCCCGGCGATTCGCTGCTGTTCATTGCCGGCGCCGTGGCCGCCGGTGGCGGCATGGACCCGTTGCTGCTGGCCGGCCTGCTGATGGCCGCCGCAATCCTCGGCGACAGCACCAACTACGTGATCGGCCGCACGGCCGGCGAGCGGTTGTTCAACAACCCCAACTCGAAGATCTTCCGTCGCGATTACCTGCAACGTACCCACGACTTCTATGAACGCCACGGCGGCAAGACCGTGACCATGGCGCGCTTCCTGCCCATCCTGCGCACCTTTGCACCCTTCGTCGCCGGCATCGCCCACATGCACTACCCGCGCTTCCTCGGCTTCAGCGTCGCCGGTTCGCTGCTGTGGGTCGGCGGCCTGGTGACCCTGGGCTACTTCTTCGGCAACGTGCCGTTCATCAAGCAGCACCTGTCGCTGATGGTGGTGGGGATCATCATCCTGTCGCTGGTGCCGATGATCCTCGGCCTGCTGCGTGGCCGCCTGGGCCGCACGGCCAAGGCGCACTGAAACCTGCCGATGTGGTCGTTCAGCGCCTGGCGGCGCAAGCGCACCCTGGCGCGCTACCCCATCGCCCCCCAGCAATGGCAGGCCGTGCGCGAGCGCCTGCCGATGCTGGACGGCATCACCGACGAAGAGGACCGCTGGCTGCGTGAAGCCTGCATCCTGTTCCTGCTCGACAAGCACCTCACCTGCCTGCCCGGCGTCGACCCGGACGACGAGCAGCGCCTGGTGCTGGCCGCCCAGGCGCAGTTGCCGCTGCTGCACCTGGGCGAGCTGAACTGGTACCAGGGTTTCCACGAAATCATCCTCTACCCCGACGACTTCAAGAGCCCCCAGCGCCACCGCGATGCCAGTGGCGTGGAGCACGTATGGGACGGCGAGCACAGCGGCGAGGCCTGGCAGCAGGGCCCGATCATCCTTGCCTGGAACGGCGTGCTGGCCAGTGGCGGCTGGGAAGCCTACAACCTGGTCATCCATGAACTGGCGCACAAGCTCGACATGCTCAATGGCGACGCCAACGGCCTGCCGCCGCTGCACAGCGGCATGCCTGTGGATGAATGGGCAACCGCCATGCAACAGGCCTATGACGACCTCAACCGCCAGCTGGACGCCAACCCCGACGCCGAAACCGCCATCGACCCGTATGCTGCGGAGAACCCCGCGGAGTTCTTTGCCGTAACCAGCGAGTACTTCTTTAGTGCTCCCGACCTGCTGCAACAGGCTTATCCACAGGTCTACCGCCAGTTGTCGCTGTTCTACCGCCAGGACCCGCTGGCGCGCCTGTGCCGGCTGCAGGCCGAACACCCGCAATACCGCGAAAGCCACGCCTGACGGGGCCGCACATCAGGCCAGGCGTGGCATGCCCATGCAGAATGTGCCTATAATCGCCGCCACTTTTTTGGTCAAACACGGGGGCACTGCCCAATGAGCTACAGCAAGATTCCGGCGGGCAAAGACCTGCCGAACGACATCTACGTCGCCATCGAGATCCCGGCCAACCACGCGCCGATCAAATACGAGATCGACAAGGACAGCGATACCCTGTTCGTCGACCGTTTCATGGCTACCCCGATGTTCTACCCAGCCAACTACGGCTTCATCCCGAACACCCTGGCCGATGACGGTGATCCGCTGGACGTGCTGGTCGTTACCCCTTACCCGGTAGCCCCAGGTTCGGTTATCCGCGCCCGTCCGGTCGGCGTACTGAACATGACCGACGACGGCGGCGGCGACGCCAAGGTCATCGCTGTTCCTCACGACAAGCTGTCGCAGCTGTACGTCGACGTGAAGGAATACACCGACCTGCCAGCCCTGCTGATCCAGCAGATCGAACACTTCTTTGCCAACTACAAAGATCTCGAGAAGGGCAAGTGGGTCAAGATCGAAGGCTGGGAAGGCGCTGATGCCGCCCGTGCCGCGATCACCAAATCGGTTGCCGCCTACAAGGGCTGATACCGGTTGCATGAAGAACCCCGCCTTGGCGGGGTTTTTTTATGCCTGATGGATGGCTGGTCGCTGTCACGATCCGTTGTAGGAGCGGCCTTGTGTCGCGATCGGGCGCGCAGCGGCCGTAAAAACGGTACATGCGATCTTTCAGGTACATCGTGCGGGATGGTTTGGGGCCGCTTCGCGCCCCATCGCGACACAAGGCCGCTCCTACAGCTACCGCGCCAAGGCCTGGCACGGTAAAAAATCCTACGCAATCCTACTCCAACGCCCTACAAACAGGCGCTTTTCACACAACGCCCGTCAACATCCGGTTCATATCCTTGCTGGCACACCGCCGCTACACTCGCCGCCATGAACACATCTGGCGACCGACTCAAAGCCCTCCTCCACGAATGTGGCCTGACCCCTTCCGATTTCGCCGCCCAGCGCCGCGTTACTCCCCAGCACGTCAACAACTGGTTCAAGCGCGGCGTACCCCTGGCCCGGCTGGACGAAATGGCCGACTTGTTCTGCGTGCATCGCCGCTGGTTGCGCACCGGCGAAGGCCCCAAACACCACAGCCCGATCCTGCGCAACAGCCCGCCAGGGCCGCCGCCCGCCAACCCACACACGCCGCTGTCGGCGCAAGGCGGCCGGGCACGCAAGGTGCCGTTTTACGAAATGCACAACGGCCTGCTGTCGCCCGTGGTCGGCAAACACCTGTGCCTGCCCGCAAAATCCCTGAAAGGGTTGGGTGTGCAGGCCTGTAACGCCATATGCCTGGCCATGCCCGCCAGCAACATGACCCCGCTGATTCCGCTCCAGGCCATCCTCGCCGTCGACCTGGGCATGACCCAGGTGGTCGAGGGCGAAACCTATGCCCTGTTGCACAACGGTGTGCTGAGGGTGAACAACCTCAGCCTCGGCCAGCACGACACGCTGTACCTGCACAGCCATGATCGGCGCAACTACGCGGTCGAACGTTACACCGCCGCCCAGCGCCAGACACAGGGGCTGGAAATCCTGGGCTGGGTGTTCCACTGGTCACATTTCCGCCAGCAACGGCCTGGCTGAAACAACCTGTGCCATTTTTTGCTGGGCATCCTGCGCGCGCCCTTGTATGCTACGCCGCACATTCAGCCCCGGCCGGCGCAAGCCGCGTTCCAGAGGGCTCGGCGATATCCCACACGGGCATCTGCCATCTCTTTCAGGCCCTTGATGGCCACACAGTTAAGGCGATTGCGGCTTACCATAAATTAGTCGGAAGCGTCCCCGAGAAGCCGGCCACAAGCCGGCTTTTTAATGCCCGCCATTCTCATCCCCTGAAACTTTCTGCAGTCTTCCCATGGCCGGAAATCGCCGCTGCGTGAGCGAAAAAAATCTCATTCGCCATTTATATGACACTAGACTAACGATCATCCGTAAATCGTCGGATAAATGACGTTTCGCATGGTGCTTTCACCCTCCTGGATCTAGGCTCAAGCCATATGGGAGGAGGTGTAGTCCATGCGCAAATTATTGATTGGCTCGTCGATCCTGGCTTGTCTCGTGGTGTTGGGCGGCTGGTTGAGTCGACCGCAGCCGTTACCGGTCAGGCTGCTGGGAGTTGAGCGAGGGCCGGTGGAGACGGTGGTAGCCAACACGCGCGCGGGTACGCTGAAGTCCTGTCGACGCTCGCACCTGTCCTTCAATGTCGGAGGTCAGGTTGCCGAGTTGCTGGTCAGCGAGGGCCAACGGGTCCAGCCGGATCAGGTGCTCATGCGCCTGCGGCAGGACGAGCAACAAGCCAGGCTACAGGAGGCCGAAGCGCGGCTGGAGGCCCAGCGCAACACCCGCGAACAGCGCTGCCAGCAAGCTCTTCTGGACCGGCGCGACCTTGATCGCCTGGGCCAGTTGGCCGACCGCAAGTTGATTGCCGCCGATCGCCTCGACCAGGCCGCAACCAAGGCCAACCTGGCGAAGCTGATGTGCAGTGCCAGTGCCGTGCTGATCCGCGAGGCCGACGCCAGCCTGCAGTTGCAGCGTTCGCTGCTGGAACAGACGACCCTGCGTGCGCCATTCGCCGGCATCGTCGCAGAAATCAACGGCGAGCTCGGCGAGTTCGTCACCCCTTCACCGCCGGGTATTCCCACGCCGCCGGCAGTCGACCTGATCGACGACAGCTGCCTGTATGTAGAGGCACCGATCGATGAGGTGGACGCTGCCCGCGTTCACCCCGGCACAGCCGTACGGATCAGCCTGGATGCCTTCCGTGGCCAGCATTTCACCGGGCGCGTCAGCCGCATCGCGCCCTATGTGCGCGAACTGGAGAAGCAGGCGCGCACCGTCGATGTCGAGGTGCGCTTCGACAAGCCGCCAGCAGACCTGGCCCTGCTGACCGGCTATAGCGCCGATGTCGAGATCCTTCTGGAGCAGCACGCAGGGGCCCTGCGCATCCCCACCGAGACCCTGCTGGAGGGGCAGCGTGTGCTGCGTTATGACCCGAGCGCCCGAGTGTTGCGCGAGGTGCAGGTGCAAACCGGGCTGAGCAACTGGCGCTGGACCGAGGTGCTCGCAGGGCTGGACGAGGACGCACGCATAGTCGCCAGCCACGAGCAGGAAGGGCTCAAGGATACTGTGGCGGTGATCCCGGTGGATGCTGCGGAGACCGAGAAATGATCTGCCTGCGCGGCGGCAGCCGCAGCTTCCAGCTGGGCGAACAGCAGGTGATGGGCCTGGACGGCCTGGACCTGGACATCGCCGCTGGCGACTACATGGCGGTGATGGGCCCGTCGGGCTCGGGCAAGTCGACCTTGCTCAACATCCTCGGCCTGCTCGACGCGCCGAGCGCCGGCGAATACTGGCTGCAAGGCGAGGCCACGGCGGCGCTGAGCGAGGCGCGCCGCGCCCAGTTGCGCAGCCGACTGATAGGTTTCGTGTTCCAGTCCTACCACCTGATCGCACGGCTGACGGTGCTGGAAAACATCGAGCTGCCGATGGTTCTCGCCGGCATCGGTGCGGCACAACGGCGCAAGCGCAGCAGCCAGTTGGTGGCACGCCTGGGGCTGGGCGAGCGCATTGCCCATCGCCCGGCCGAGCTGTCCGGTGGCCAGCGCCAGCGCGTCGCGATCGCCCGGGCGATGGCCATGCAACCGGCGCTGCTGTTGGCCGACGAGCCCACCGGCAATCTCGATAGCCAGGCCGGCGCAGAGGTTTTCAGCCTGCTGGAAGAGCTCAATGGCGAGGGCCTGACCCTTATAGTGGTGACCCACGACGCCAGCCTGGGCGCCCGCGCACAGCGCCAGCTACACATGCGTGACGGGCGCATCCACAGTATTGCGCCGCAGCGGGCGCTGGCCTGATGCGCGCTGCCGATGCCCTGGGCTTCTGGCTCGGCGCCTTGCGTGGGCATCGCTCGCGCAGCCTGATGCTACTGCTGGCCATCGCTATCGGGGTGGTCGCGGTCAACCTTCTCACCGGTCTCGGCGCGGGGGCACGGGCCTTCGTCCTGAACGAGTTCTCGCTGCTCGGGCGCGACATACTCATTGTTTTCCCGGGGCGCAAGGAAACCACGGGGCGAATGCCGCCGCTCACCGGGCTGACGCCGCACGAGTTGACCTTGCAGGATGTCCAGGCCATCACCCGGTTGCCGGGCATACGCCGGGTCGCGCCGCAGCAGGCCGGGCAGCTGGAGGTGATAGTCGGCAACCGCAACCGTGAGGTACTGGCTCTGGGCACCACCCGGGACTTCTTCGCCATTCGTCAATTGACGGTCGTCCAGGGCCAACCCCTGCCGACGCTGGACCCGGGGCAGGCCGAAGCCGTCTGTGTGATCGGCGGCAAACTCCGACGCGAACTGTTCGGGGCTCGCCCGGCCTTGGGTGAATGGTTGCGCGCCGGTGACCGGCGCTTCCGGGTGGTTGGCATTCTCGGTGAGCGGGGCGAATCGCTGGGGATGGATTTCGCCGAAATGGTGATCATCCCGGTGGCCAGTGCCCAGGCCTTGTTCAATAGCGAGGGGTTGTCGCGGGTGTTTGTCGAAGTGCATGGTCCGAGCTTTCTCGACCGTAGCAAGCGGCTGATACTCGCCGCGCTCAAGGAGCGCCACGAGGGTGAGGAGGACATTACCCTGGTCAGCCAGGACAGCCTGCTCAGCGCCTTCGACCAGATACTCGCGGTGCTGACCCTGGCGGTAGCCGGCATCGCCGCGATCAGCCTGCTGGTGGCTGGCATCCTGATCATGAACGTGACCTGGATTGCAGTGAGCCAGCGCAGCGCCGAGATCGGCCTGCTCAAAGCCATAGGCGTGACGGCGGCGCAACTGCGCCTGCTGTTCCTTGGCGAGGCAGCGCTGCTGGCCCTGACAGGGGCGCTGGCAGGGCTGCTGCTGGCCGAAACCTTGCTCTGGCTGGGGCGCCTGGCGTTCGATCTGCCGCTCTATGCCCCCTGGTGGGCGCGGGCGGGTGCCGTGCTGCTGGCACTCGGCACGGCGCTGCTGTTCGCCTGGCTGCCGGCCGCTCGGGCCTCGGCACTGGAGCCGGTGGCAGCGCTACGCCCACCGGGGGCGCACTGATGCGCTGGCAAGATGGTTTGCGGCTGACCAGCTCGGCGCTGACCTGCCGCCCGCTGCGCAGCCTGCTGACCCTGCTCGGGGTAGCGATCGGCATAGCCGCCGTGGCGCTGCTCACGGCCATAGGCGAAGGCGTGCGCGGCTATGTGCTGGAGAACTTCTCGCAGTTTGGCACGCGGATCATCACCGTGCGCCCGGGCAAGACCCAGACCAGCGGCCTCGGCGGCCTGCTTGGCAGCGTGCGGCCACTGACCATCAGTGACACCGACGCCCTGCGGCGCTTGCCGCATGTCGAGGCGGCGGTGCCGATCATTCAGGGCAGCGGGAATATCCAGTTCGGTCAACTGAGCCGGCGCAGCGACATTCTCGGTGGCGGCCATCAGATGGCGCAGGCCTGGCGCATGCAACTGAGCCTGGGCGAGTTCCTGCCCCCGGCGCGTGACGGCCGTTCGCCGCCCTATGTGGTGCTCGGCCATCAGCTGCGTACCGAGCTGTTCGGGGCGCGCAACCCGCTGGGTGAGCTGATCCGTGTCGGCGGCGTGCGTTTCCGGGTGATCGGCGTGATGGCGGAGAAAGGCCAGTTGCTCGGCTTCAACCTCGACGATGTCGCCTACATCCCGGTTGACTGGGCGCAAAGCCTGTTCAACCGCACCGGTGTGGTCAAAGCCCATGTGGTGTTTGGCGCAGGTACCACTTCACGGGCGTTGAGCCGGCAGATTCGCGAAGTGCTCGGCGAACGACACGGCGTTGAGGACTTCAGCCTGACCACCCAGGACGACATGCTGCGCAGCTTCAACCGCGTTCTCGGCACCCTGAGCCTGGCCATTGGTGCCTTGGGGGGCATTTCGCTGCTGGTCGGCGCCGTCGGCATTCTCACCATCATGACAACCACTGTGGGCGAGCGCACGGCAGAAATCGGCCTGTTGCGGGCGATTGGCGCCAGCCCGCGGCAGGTACTTGGGTTGTTTCTGGCTGAAGCGACGCTGCTGTCCCTGGCTGGTGGCTTGCTCGGCCTGCTGTTAATGGGCCTGCTGCTGGGGCTACTGCACCTGGCCATGCCGAGCCTGCCCCTGGCGCTGCAACCGCTGTTTCTGCTGCTGGCACTCCTGCTGGCGGCGGTGCTCGGCATTCTCGCCGGCCTGGCCCCGGCCGTGCGGGCGGCCCGCTTGCATCCGGTGGCGGCGCTGCGCATCGAGTAGCGGCCAGGCCAAATAGCCCCTTGATGGGGCTGCTTTGCAGCCCTTCGCGGGCACGCCCGCTCCCACAGAATACATAACCCAAAGATTTCGCAGGGCACTGTGGGAGCGGGTTTATCGAAGCGTCGAACCGCCGCGAACACCGGCAAAGCCGGTGCCATACACCGCATCGCATTCTTCGCGGGTGAACCCGCTCCCACAGGGTGCGCGGCGTGCTTGCTGAACTCGACCCACCGCAAGCTGACAGAAAAGTAATCTGAACCTCAGCCAGCTGACAGCGCAGACCCGCTAGCGTTAAGGAAGATGGTGGGGCTTCTCGCCCCCCGAGCTGGCATTCAACCGCCCGAACAACAGCAACTTTTCGACTGACTGGACGCAACGGCATGCAAAGCAAAACCACCAGACGCTCCTTCGTCAAAGGCCTGGCCGCTACCGGACTGCTTGGCGGGCTGGGCATGTGGCGCGCACCGGTCTGGGCCGTGACCAGCCCCGGCCAACCGAACGTGCTGAGCGGCACCGACTTCGACCTCTACATCGGTGAGCTGCCGGTCAACATTACCGGCGCTGCGCGCACAGCAATGGCAATCAATGGCTCCATTCCCGGGCCCATCCTGCGCTGGCGCGAAGGCGACACCGTCACGCTGCGTGTGCGCAACCGCTTGCAGCAGGACACCTCCATCCACTGGCACGGCATCATCCTGCCGGCGAACATGGACGGCGTGCCGGGCCTGAGCTTCCATGGCATCGCGCCCGACGGCATGTACGAGTACAAGTTCAAGGTCCAGCAGAATGGCACCTACTGGTACCACAGCCACTCCGGTTTCCAGGAGCAGGTCGGGGTGTATGGTGCTCTGGTCATCGATGCGAAAGAGCCTGAGCCGTTCACCTATGACCGCGATTACGTGGTCATGCTCAGCGACTGGACGGATGAAGACCCTGCACGGGTGCTGTCCAAGCTCAAGAAGCAGTCCGACTACTACAACTACCACAAGCGCACGGTGGGTGATTTCGTCAACGATGTGAGCGAGATGGGCTGGTCCGCCGCGGTAGCCGACCGCAAGATGTGGGCCGAGATGAAAATGAGCCCCACCGATCTCGCCGATGTGAGCGGCTACACCTACACCTACCTGATGAACGGCCAGGCCCCGGACGGTAACTGGACGGGGGTGTTCAAGCCGGGCGAGAAAATTCGTCTGCGCTTCATCAACGGCTCGGCAATGACGTATTTCGATGTGCGAATTCCCGGCCTGAAGATGACCGTTGTCGCAGCGGACGGGCAGCATGTCAAACCCGTTGCGGTCGACGAGTTCCGCATCGCCGTCGCCGAAACCTACGATGTCATCGTCGAGCCCGAAAGCGAGCAGGCTTACACCATCTTCGCTCAATCCATGGACCGTACCGGGTATTCCAGGGGCACCCTGGCCGTTCGCGAAGGCTTGCAAGCCCCTGTTCCAGCTGTTGACCCACGGCCGACCATTTCCATGAGCGATATGGGCATGGACCATGGCGGCATGAGCGGCATGGACCACGGCAGCATGGCTGGCATGGATCACGGTGACATGGCCGGCATGGACCATGGCGACATGGCTGGCACCAGCGCGCCCATGCAGAGCCACCCAGCCTCCGAGACGGACAACCCCCTGGTCGACATGCAGACGATGACCCCGACGCCAAAACTGGGCGATCCGGGCATCGGCCTGCGCGACAACGGCCGCCGTGTACTGACCTATGCAGACCTGCGCAGCACCTTCCCGGACCCGGACGGCCGCGCGCCAGGTCGCACAATCGAACTGCACCTCACCGGTCACATGGAAAAGTTCGCCTGGTCGTTTGACGGCATCAAGTTTTCCGATGCCGAGCCTCTGCGCCTCAAGTATGGCGAGCGCCTGCGCATCACCCTGGTCAACGACACCATGATGACTCACCCCATCCACCTACATGGCATGTGGAGCGACCTGGAGGATGAGAACGGCAACTTCATGGTGCGCAAACACACAATCGACATGCCGCCTGGCTCGAAACGAAGCTATCGCGTCACGGCAGACGCCTTGGGGCGTTGGGCCTATCACTGTCACCTGCTGTTCCACATGGAAATGGGCATGTTCCGCGAAGTTCGTGTGGACGAATGAACTGGAGATCCGAGATGAACAAACCAATGAAACGAAGCGCGTTTTTCCTTTCTGCAGTAATGGCGGGCCTGTTCACCGTTTATGCCCCGTCGTCGTGGTCCGGCGACAACAATCAGCAGCCTGCCGATGCCGCAAAAGCCAAGAGCACCCAAGGCATGGACCATGGTGCGATGAAGGGCATGGATCACGGCGCCATGAAAGGGATGGATCACGGCTCGATGAAAGGTATGGACCATGGCGCCATGAAGGGTATGGACCATGGCTCGATGCAAGGCATGGACCACGACAAGATGATGGAATCGCATGGCCGCGACAAAGCTAAGGCAGGGAAAGATGCTCAATAGCCTGGCACGACCATCGCTGCTGGCATTGACCGTGTCGCTCAGCGCGCTGGGTGCCACGCCCAGCTTCGCTGCTGAAGAAATGGACCATTCGATGATGGACCACGGCAAGATGAATCATGGCAGCATGCAGGGCATGGAACATGGCGCCATGGATCATGGAGCTATGGATCATGGAGCTATGGACCATGGCGCTATGGATCACTCGACAATGAACCACGGCTCGGCGGATACGCCGACGACCAGCCGTACCCCGATCCCGGTGCTGACCGATGCCGACCGCCAGGCGGCCTTCCCCCCGCTGGGCGGGCATCATGTGCATGACAGCGCGATCAACAGCTTCTTTCTGCTGGATCAGCTCGAGTACCAGGATGCCGATGAAGGCAGCACGCTGGCCTGGGATGCCTCTGGCTGGATAGGCGGCGATATCAACCGGCTGTGGATCCGCTCCGAAGGCGAACGTACCAACGGTGTCACCGAGGATGCCGAATTGCAGTTGCTGTACGGCCGCTCGATCAGCCCGTGGTGGGATGTGGTTGCCGGGGTGCGCCAGGACCTCAAGCCTGAATCCCCACAGACCTGGGCGGCGTTCGGTATCCAGGGCATGGCGCTTTACGACTTCGAAGCCGAGGCTACCGCGTTCATTGGCGAAAACGGCCAGACTGCCGCCCGCCTGGAAGGCGACTACGACATTCTGCTGACCAACCGCCTGATCCTGCAGCCGACCGCTGAAGCCAATTTCTATGGCAAGAACGACCCGGAGCGCGGTGTGGGCTCGGGCCTTGCCAATACCGAAGTCGGGCTGCGCCTGCGCTACGAAATTGTCCGCCAGTTCGCCCCCTACATCGGCATCACCTGGAACCGCTCCTACGGCAAAACCGCCGATTTCATCCGCGACGAGGGTGGTGATGTGGATGAAGCGCGTTTCGTTGCCGGTATCCGCATGTGGTTTTGAGAACCAGACATGAAAAGAACAATAACAACGCTTGTTGCAGCAGGCGCAGTGGCCAGCGTGGCCGTGCTTGGCGCTGCATACTCCGGCTTGGTCAACGTCGGCGCCGATGATCCCCATTTCCCCGCCGTGCATGCCTTTCTGGCCATGGCACGGGACCGCTCGATCGCCGTGCGGGCCAGGGACATCGAGGTACCAGACCTGAAGGATGAAGCGCTGATTCGTACCGGCGCCGGTAACTACAACGCCATGTGCATCGGTTGCCACCTTGCCCCAGGCGTCGAGAAGACCGAGCTCAGCCAGGCGCTGTATCCATCGCCCCCCAACCTGACCAAAAGCGGGATCGGTGACGACCCCGCTGCGGCGTTCTGGATCATCAAGCACGGCATCAAGGCCTCTGGCATGCCGGCCTGGGGCAAGAGCATGGGCGATGAGTACATCTGGGGCATCGTCGCTTTCCTGGATCAGCTACCCCAGTTGAACGCCCAGCAGTACCAAACGATGGTCGCGGCCAGTGGCGGCCACCAGCATGGTGGTGGCGAAAGTGAAATGCATGACCATGAAGGCCAGCATGGCGACAACATGCCTGGTCACCAGGGTGAGCGGGCCTCGGGCGCAGGCCAGCATGATGAGGGGCATTCAAAGGCGCATACTCATCGCGATGGCAAGCAGCACATGCATAAAAACTGAAGGCAGGATACGTATGCCGACAGGTTTGCAGCGCCTATGAGACCGAGCGCCGCCCGCGCGGCGCTTCGCGGGGCAAGCCCGCTCCCACATTTGTTGCAACGTACCAAACCTGTCAGGCCATGGTTGCCCGCTTTGTTGGACTGGCGATATCTCCCCGTTGGCGCTGCTGCCGCCCCACCGATCTTGAATCTTGCGCCAAGGCTGACAACCATGGCCTCCCAGGCATGGCCACGTTGCAACAAATGTGGGAGCGGGCTTGTCCCGCGAAGCGCCGCGCGGGCGGCGCTCGGTCTCATAGGCGCTGAAATTGCTAAGGCGAACACCTTGCGGCCCTCATGCGAACTGAAGGCAAGCACTCACTGCTTCATGCCCAGCTCAGCATCATCCATCAGCGCCTTGGCCATTGCACTCAGGTAGTGGGCAGCCCAGATCATCATCGGTTTCTCGTCCATAAGGCCGGTGATGGT
>Ga0247818_10000100_pt1 | contig 48775 bp, 46 predicted proteins | sample 13C_Glucose_Day1_FD_192424 | JGI IMG/M metagenome (GOLD analysis project Ga0247818, IMG submission 192424) | Soil microbial communities from agricultural site in Penn Yan, New York, United States - 13C_Glucose_Day1 | ecosystem: Environmental > Terrestrial > Soil > Agricultural land | place...
CCTCGGGAATGAACTCCGGCACCACCATCGACACGCCCATGGCGGTGAGGATCATCACGCTGTAACTGCGGGCCGAGTCGTCGTTGTAGGACTGCTCACCATGCTTGATCCCGCCCATCAATGCGGCGAGGCCGAGGATGCCGTTGATGTCGAGCAATCAGTTTTTCTAGACAGACGAACTTTAAATTTCGAATTAATGCATCAATAACAGAGAGTTGTGTTCGCCGTTGACACTGAGCGTTTGACACCATCACAAAATTTCATCTTCCACAGATTTCAGAAATTGTGGATCAACGAACAGTCACCCTCAGAGTACAGCGACTAAACGTTGAGCGAAGCGAACTCGACTCCACGACTCCACTTCGTTCCGAAGCCAACCGAGATAAGGCGCACTGACGAGCACGCTTCCGTAGGTTTGACGGATAACGTTTTTTCTGACAGTCACCGAACATTCAACCTAGGAGCCGTGGCAGAGCACTAGCAGGAACCTCTAGCTTTCATTCGTCATTCAGCGAGGATAACTCATAGTAAAAACACCATGTGTATTTGCCCTGGTGCAGTAAAAAAATTGAAATTACACACATGTCAATATTCGCCATAAACAGCTTCCAGCGCCCAATGAACGTCTCTTACCACTAAATTTAAAAAAATCGCAAGGTGCCCCGGCGTCAGAATCACATCAGACCCGCTGCCGTGGGTCTCAAGCTGCCCCGATGGATGATCGAAGGGGACACGACTAGAAGCTGTCTTGTAAATCTTCAATATTCACGTCAATCAAAATTCGCGCCATTTAAATAAATACAAGCGTCGAAATAGATTGAGAAGTTCAACCATTCAAATATCAAATCAAAAAAACAAACATATACTGTCAATTAAAACCCTAATGAACATAAACAAATAACAAAACACTCAACACTCACAAAAAATCGGGAATCAAGCGCAACAAAAAGTTCTTGACAGCTCAATAAAGATCACTATCTTAAAACAAAATCTTCATGCAGACCCGATCATGCTCACCTATCAAATCTCGACTGAAGGAATTACTTTCCAATGGGACGATGATGAAGCCATACGCGAAGTAAGAACTGGGTCAGTCAAGATCCCTGAATGGGTAATGCCAGAAAAGATAGTTCCGATTGCTGAAGCGATACAAACGCTTTGCCTAGGAGGCGCCGAGTCTAGTTACAAAGGTTTTTTCAATGCTGGAAGGAACATCTTTAAACATGTAGTTAAAGGTCAAATACCGTTCCCGCCTGAGAACGATAGATGGGACAATTTCTTACTTACTCATTACGCAACGCATTTGGCTAGGACGGAGTTAGCGTTTAAAAGCAGAATGGATCAATGGTGCTCCATCGCCGTCCTGTACAGAAAGTTGCAGAGCAGCGGACTTATTCCCACTGATGTGTACGTACCAGGCGAGCCACTTTCTTCATCTAAAACCTCAGATCACCTCACAGAGCCTCTTGGGCATAAACGAGAGAACGTGGTCGCACCAGAAAGTCTTCAATACTTACTACCTAAAAAATACCTCATAGAATCTGGACTTGATCTTTTAGACGACGTCTACCTCTTAGACCTTAAAAAAACACTCGAGCGGCGAGCTGGAGTGCTCCTAGAATGCAGTTTAGATTATTGGGATCGGATGTTGAGGTGCCATAATCTCGGGGCTAAACTTTATTCAAATATAACCGTTGACGAAATTGAAACCGTGTTAGACAGCAATTGCTTTTTCCGCAACGGCATGCATATTGCTCATCCAGAATCACCATCAGGCCCGCAATGGTTTTTTTCAGTTGCTCGATATTATGCAGAGTGCACTGAGCTCAAAACAATAACCATAAAGAGTTTAGGGGAAACACCTTTTTTTAGAAAGCTCATCCATAACCCAGCGTTGAAAACAAAAGTCAGACAAATGATTTGGAGGCTGGTGGGCAACGAAGGTGTGAACAACCCAACGGCCAATGAGAACTTAAACCGTTTACTGGGCTACCTTTCTCCTCGAGATTGCGCCGTAGCATGTGCGATTATTGCGACAGAAAACCCATGTTTCAACCCAAGTTCTCTTACAAATGTACGGTTATATAGCCAAAATGGAACATATTATCTCCGGGGCTTTAGCGATACAAAACGAATTACACTTAGCGTAAGTAAGCCTCGGGCTCAGGAACGTAAGGTATCCATATTGCCGCCGCTCAGCATACGCATAGTTACAGATGTCATTAGATGTACATCCATGCCCAGAGCACGCTTACTAGATAAAAGAAAATCTGGCTGGAGAAAATTATTCCTAGTTTCGAGCCGGAATCAGATTGGCTCGAGCCCAGAATTTTCATGCACATTAGGCCAATACACAGGACTTTCATTTTATGACATATATGAACAGGAGCTTGAAGCCGTAGGTATCAGCGTTGATATGGTCAGCCTATTCCGCATTCGCTCCACCCAAGGTATTTTGGAGTTCTTACGCAAAGGAAGCATACAGGCAGTAGCTGATCTTCTCGGCAACTCACTACAAGTAGTTCGGAAAAACTATATACCTAAATGGCTGATAAAACGATGGGGAGCACGCTTCCTCAGAACGATTCATCAAAAATTTATTATTACGGCGACTGAAGGCATGCCGTGGCAGCTTGCGGCTTCGGACTTTGAAACAAGAGAAGAACTACAGGCGTTCATTCGCAGAGTTTTATTAGGCCTTAATAAAGGAGATGCATTGAGCGAAACAATGCGTAGTAAGCTAAGCCATTACTCTCCTGACGCCAACTCAATAATTGAGATGTTTTTGGAAAGCGAACTTTTGCTTGACCGAAGTCCATCCAGCCTAGCGGCAATCTACGCTTATGCAGATGAGGCCGCTCACATGCCGGCTGACCAAGCGATGTCTGTTGATTTAGCCACCCAACTTCCGATTTGGATATTTCCCGCCATCAGAGATTTACTCGTAAAGACGGTAGAGCTTGACTTTGATCTTGCGAGCAATGCAGAGATCGCAGTTGCTGACAGGATAGCAGGAGAATCGCTCAGTGAAATCAGGAAATCACATGCGCAAGCACTCAGGATGGCCCCAAACCTGCGCCCCCTGATAAAACTCGTCTTGGGAGATTAATATGGATAATCCTACTCTTGAAGAACGCCGCATCGCCGCGCTTATTAAACAAGCAGAGGTGCGCAGCCGTTTACACAGGAAAAACCATAACTACCAAGCTGACTGGCTAGTGAAAGGTGAACTTGGTAGTCCAGAATGGTTAGTTACAACCCCAGGCCGTGCTGAATTAAGCAATGTCGACTTTCGGCAACCAATGCCAGATGGCAGCGTTTTGACGGACGATTGCAACGCCCGGTTATTATACACAGTTCAAAAATGGCTCTTTCATTGCCGCATGGGAAGCATCAACGGAAAAGCGGCATCCCCCAATAGATGGACTGCATACTTTCATTTAACCATGAATCTTTCCGCATGGATCATTCTCTATAAAGCAATATACAACCCTGCAGAATACGGATTCATGCACCTTACCAACGACGCTTTTAAAGCCATCGCCGAAGGGCTTAGCAAAGGGGGATGGGGAGAAGCATTATTATTTAAGGAGAGATTTCTCGCGCACCTTAGTGAAATCCTTGGCTATCCCGACCTCCAAGCAAGTATTGAATTTGACCCTGACCATCTTCCAAAAGACTTCATAGAAAAAGCGATTTCATATTTCGAAGCTCAAAACCTGTACACAACATCCGGGAAAGATAGCAATTATGAGAAAGGAATATTATCCCGAGATTTCCTTGCTAAAGTTTTAGGCAGAACACCACTTTCCTTCAACAACCGCAGCTTTCGCTTGTTCATCCGCCAATTCGAACCTCTTTTGCAGGATGATAATCTACTTCATGTAGGTATTCGTAAGCAGCGCCACACCACACAAAACACGCAAACCATCGATGAGGTATCCTGTGGAGGCATCACAGCACCGTACTTTGAAGATCTTCTTGTAATGTTACAGCAGTTCTTTGATGAACATGAGAGACTCCCTAACGAAATACCTGATGTTAAGGTCGACATTAAAGAGCTCACCTTACAATACGCGTACAACTTGAAGAGCCCTGGCCATACGAAACTGATCCCTTTTGATATTGGTTTTCATTGTTTAAACCAAGCCGCCATGTGGATTACGGTCTATGGCGAAGCAATCGTTTCTTCGCTGGACTACTACATCCCTAAATTCATTGATATAGATCACAGATATCCTCCTTGGAGCCAATCCCGTAAGAAGCAAGAACTATTCGAGGAAACGCAGCATCTTTGGACGACAAAAGAAATGGATGGTCTCCCTTCACAGAGTCTAGTTCAAGCACTTAACATAACCAGACTTCAAAGCAAAACCAAGCATAATCTGCTTCCAGGAGAGGCTAGTTATATGATGGCTGTGGAAGCATTCTATGGAGCTTGCGCAATAATTATCGGGATGCTCAAACCTATCCGCAATGCGGAACTTAGCAAACTTAAAAGAGACTGCCTTTTTTACGATAAATCCTTATGCGGCGCGTTTATTAACCATGAAGCTGGAAAGACTGGCGATCTTGGCATTAACACCGACATCGAACGACCTATACCATATCTGGCTGCGTATGCTATCCAACTACTTCAAGTACTAGGAACATCGCTAAGCCAATTCTATGGCGATGTGTCCGAACATTCGGATGATTTGTTCTACCTGCCATCGCGAGGATTCATGATGCCTCGCCTCCTTAAAAACAACAAATGGAAACTAAACGCTTGCACAAACATGTTCTGCGACCTGATCAGGATTCCATTAGATAAATTCGGAAGACGTTGGTATGTAAGAGTCCATGAGATGCGTAAATTTTTCCTGCTGATCGTTCACCGGCATGAGGGTGACTCTAGCAAAGAATTACTCCGGTACACTGCTGGCCAAGCGAACTCACTGCATATCAACGACTATACAGCTTACGACATATCTGATTCCGAGGCGATTCGGTATGAGTCTGAATGCATTGATGACAAATTGATAGCTCTTGAACATGGCCTGCTTCCCGAGGGCTCAAATGAGGGACTGGTCGCAGTTTATACACAAGTCCTAAAACACTTTAAGGCAACTAGCATCTCAACCATCAAGCACTCTGAGTTCCTCAGCTATCTAGACAAAGTAATTAGCCAATCCGACTTCGACTTAATAATCTATAAAGTTTATTTAGAAGAATACGACTTCAACATATCTACAATCGATTTTGCCATTAAACTCGGAGAGAAAGCTGATGAAAATTACAACATCAGAAAATCTAAGGCTTCGTCACAAATGGCTTGAGCAAGTCGTGGCACGTGGAATTTCGCCATCAAAATCGCAAATCCTCGGTATTGCTACTATGCGTGATTTTTGCAGACTTGAAATGCCGAGCTGGTTTGCGCCCGTGGCGCTAAACACATTGAAACATGCAGCATCGCGCTGTGAATCCACCAATGGATTTGAGCATCTTTGGGCAGAAATCAAGGATCTGCGGACACGAGCATTTTTGCTTTATACACCTAAAGCGAACACAGCAACAAACACTCCTCTTCCCTCCTTTAAAGATCAAGCACGAATAGCTCTTCTTGAAGCACATATAAGCACAATAGCTTACTTTGATATCTATAACTTTCTTGTATTGCTTAGAGAGCAAAACTCTGATGACGCTCCCGGAATATTATCCAGCATAAAGCTAAAGATTGACGTTTCCAAAGCGAAGTACCAATCATTCTTATTGCATGATGCTACTCTCCAGACCAATACATTACACATCATAAAAGGAGGCAAAGAGCGTGAATAAAAAGCTATACACTTCATATCCTCAAGCTCGTCTACCCGACAAAGCACTTCCGATATATAAAACTGGGGGATTCCAAGGGAAGTCGAGAGTAATAACAAACCTTGTGTTGTTCCGCTGGCCGAATGGACGCCCTTGCCACTTGGTAAACCTGTGGATGACACATAAATGTTTGGGCACTGCCGCTCGAGACTCTTCAAAAACACTTGCCGGCCTAATCACTCACTTGGTTAGTTATTGTTACAAGAAGCATACTTCCTTCTTCGATTTCGACGAGGACGACTTTATCGCGCTAAAGAAATTACTGGTTGAAGAGACCATACCCACAGCAACAGGGTTTCGATACAAACGCAACAATAATCGCACTGGCCAAATTCAACATACGACCCTTGCCTTTCTTTACTGGGTTACAAGTAACCACCCGGAGCTCTGTACAAATCCGATAGTAGGCCTGGATAACAGCGGCGCAAACATTACCATTACACTGAAAACAAACTACAAATCAGGAGAACAATATCTAGACCATCCTGAGATTGTCTCTGCCGTACCTTACAATGACGACAAAGCTCCAATCACTGAGTCTACAATTCAAATTCTGCAAGATGAAATCTTTCGAAAACACAACTGGGAAGAGTTACCAGCTACGTCGCGCTTGAAATCTATTAAAGATCCAGAGCTTTATCGCGCATCAAACTTATATCTATATGAGCGGCGTATGTTTTCCATAAGAATGATGAAGCTTATGGGAATGCGACCTGAGGAATTATATGATCTAGACTTACTTCTCAATCAGAACGTGAAAGAGAGCAAAGAAATCGTGGCATTCACGAAAAAGCGAGGTACGCCGCCGCCTGTACGCCGATTCAAGATAGATGCATCAGCAGCTAGACAGTTTCAAAACTACCTAGACGCTCGCTCCCGCTACATTGACTTTTTAGATAGCCGAAAAATTACGATATCAGAACCAAATAACATTTTTCTCGGTTATGGCGGGGGCACTTTAAAAAAAGAATCTCTCACAAAAGAACTTGACCGCCTATGCATAGGTACGAGATTGACTGGCATTCGTGTATGTTATTCAATGTTCCGCCACCGATTCATAACTCGTGAAATCAACATCCGCCTAGAGGCAAGATACGCTAAGTCACCAGAGCTCAAGAACGGATGGACAATAGGCCTACGTGATGAGATCTGCCGTGAAGTAATTGTGTTAACAGGCCATGCTGACCCTTCTTCGCTGCACCATTACTTTCACAGCGAATATAATGCCACGACATCAGACTCCTCCTACAGCAAAACGCTTCGAGCAGGCCAAGAATTGGAATCTGCTCGCGAAGAACTCGTGTCTCTTCATCACCAATCTAAATTGCGCAAACTAGATTTTAGCCAGGAAGTCGCCGCGTTACAGTCCCAAATCAATGCCCTTCAGGAGCTGATCCAAAAGAAATAGTAACCGAAATGGTCAGCGGTACATTTGCATCACTATCTACGCGGGCCTCAGCGTTCAGCTTACGAAGCATTCGTAACTTAGTAGATACTTCCGTACCACTTCTGCGCATTACTCTGAACGGCGGTAGCGATCTGCTGTTTAGTAAAAGGCAAAGCTCGGTAGGCACCATACGACCTCGTTGTTTTAGCTAGGGCTATCCACGTTCGCCCTAAACGCTCTATGTCTCTCGAGGTATGCAATCTCGAACTTCCACCTGCGCAGAAACTTCTCACAGTCGCCTGCATATGGCGCTTCGGGGAGTCGCGTTGATCCGATGCTCGCCTGAAGGAAGCGCTCTCTCCATGGCTGGGGAATATTCATTTCCAATACTATGTCGATGCCGCACTGGTGAGGCTGCACCGGGACAGAGTTACGAACGTCGTTGAGTTCAAGTGGCTTATCGGTGAAGGGTTTGCCGTTTAGCTCTTCCTCGTCGAGTTCATCAAGGATGGCCAAGGCATCGGCTGCCCCCAAATCACCAGGAAGGAATCTGGCAATCTCCCAAAGGGCTCTTCGCCTGGTGTTTTCCAGCTTCCGGAGTTCATCGTGGGTCATTTCAGCCTCTTTCGGGTTGGTTGAAGCTGGGCTCGATAGTGGCGTGCCGCCGTTGGCGGAGGGCTGTCGTGAACCGAGCCGTAGCAAGCCACGTCTCGGCCCTTCGGGCTGCCATCCTGCACGCCTGCGCGCTCCGCTTGCCTTATGAGTTGAATCACAGACTGTAACGTGACTTTTGACTTGTAACGTAAGCAGCGTTACAGAGCATAGAATTACGTTACAGACCAGTCATCACCGACCATATGGTGGAGCATGGAATCCGCTTCGAGCGCTGAAAGCGCTGTACTTGGCAAAGCTTTTATCCGGGCCGGCGAAGGGCTGGGGCTTGATGACGCTGAACTTTCAGCTGTCTTGAACGAGCCTGTTTCTTCGGTGCTGCTTCTCCGCCATGGACATGAACTGCTTCGACCGAGCAGTGACGCGTGGAGCCGTGCTTTGCTTTTAGTTGAGGTGTATCAGTCATTACTCGCAGCCGTTGGTAACGAGCGAAATGCAAGAAACTGGCTCAGCAGCGAGAATCGTGGACTGTGTAGTCGACCTCGTGGCCTCATCAAAGGCAGAACGGGTCTCGAGCAAGTCGTCCAATATCTAGCGGCTAATCGCTCACTCATCTAACACCTCTGGTGAAGCCAGTCAGGTGGCCAATGTAGTGACGATTTACCTCCGCGCTTTGAGTTCTTATGGCCCAGCACATCAGCTCCCGTCGCTGAGGGTAGTAGAACCCAGATATGATTTGCTGAAGCTCTGTGATGAGCAGTCGACGTCAATGGAGAGCGTTATGAACTTGTTTAGGAGATGCGTTGAATTCGTTTGGCCTGACAAAAGATCTGGCTCAGAGCAAGCGAGAGATCGCGCGTTCATAGCTGCCCTCAATAAACTGCAGTCGCTCCGCGTGACACCTGACGGCGGCATGTCGATAAACCCAGACGAGATACGAGAGCAAGTGATAGCGAGTCGACGGTCACTCAAACGATTCGTGCGATGATCATCTGCGGTCTTGCTGGCGGAATGAGCCGAGCCGTCGGCTCGAAGGAGCGACGGTAGGACGGTAGGACGGCATTGGATCTTGGTCGTCTACCGCTTTGTGAACTACACCAGCTCCCCCATTCTCCATTTCCAATCGGCTATCTGGACAAAAACAATTCCTACTTGCCGGGAATCGGTATTTTTCGCTCTGCGTTTGGAGACAGCAGCATTTCGCACCAGGGAATCATCCTTAGTCGCAGCGCTCCTCCGCTAAGGGTATGCTCATAACATACTGATTCTAAAAACAAAACTGGAAAAATATTTGCCTTTTCTCCTTGACCAACCCTATCTCATGGTCTTCATTCTAGGTACCACCTAGGAGAGATGCAGCCATGCCCTTTTTATCCGTGTCTCATCCAGAAAGTGCTCCTGTACCGCTCGGCGATAGTCTCCACTAGGTCGTGTTCAGCACTCTGCAGTGGAAAGACGCCAACCTTAAAGTGATGCCATAGGCAGGAGATCGGATGAACAACATTTACGCTGACCAAGCTAAAGGTCTTCTGTCTGAGATTGGCGTCCATCAGCCCTCTAAAGGTGTATGGGCATTCACGAATGCTCATACTTCCAGCCAAGCCTATATCCATCACTCGCGAGAACCAGTAGCCCTTGCCGCCTACGCGGCAGTTAACGCCACGTTTGCTGCTGGCCGTTTCCCTGGCTGGGCGCTGGTCGACATGGTAGACAAAGTGCCTTGCATGGATGGTATTGAGCACACGGCTCTGGCGATGGTTTGCGGAGCTTCAATCCCTACGTTTCCGAGTGCATCAGAGCGCGGCAATATTTTTGGGCAAGCAGTGTGGGGAATCGTAGAGGCTTACTCGCTTGAGGGTTGCTTTGAGTACGTCGAACGCGCCTATGGTAGTCAAGGCAGCCACTTCAACCTGCGGCCTCAAGGATTCAACTGGGCTGGTAGAGAAGAGCCAGTCCCCGAATCCCTCAAGGCAATGCGCAAAAGCTATCGCGCAATGTCATCGCTGCAACAGATCATGGTTTTAACGATCATGCACTTGTACTGCCCGGGAAAAGACAAGACATACCTGACTGGGGGCTGTCCAACCAAAATCCCTGCCGCCGAGGCAATGAACATCCTTCGCAGCGATGGGCCGGCGCTCTCGGCTTGGGGGCACTTGGTTACTCATTACGCGGGTTGGTAAAACATGAAAGCCAACAGCAGCATTCTTGGTTTTTGGTTCTTGGCTCTAGGATATCCCGGTTTACCGCGTGCCCCTTTTGGGGCCGGCTGTCGCGAGCCAAGCCTTGGCGTGAACGCCCGCGTCTCGGCCCTTCGGGCATCCATCCTCACGCCTTCGGCTATCGCCTGCGCGCTCCGCTCGCTATATATCAACACGAGGGATCTCACTGTCCATCGAAACGTGCGTTAAAACACCTGCAACGAATGTAGAACTAATAAGGTAGGCCCTATCACGAGAACATATAGCGCAACGAGGTTTCTAGCTGCGTTCACGGATCTCCCTAACAAAAATTTTGAAAATCTAGAAACAGCAACCATAAAGAACAGAAGTAACAATGGCACGATTGAAAATACGATCATGTTCATAAGAGCCATAACCAGCCCAGCGATCCCACCTACAATCGCCATTGCAACCGCCACTTGGTAGTCCAGCAGTTCGTGCCCCAGCATTAGACTGATAGGTGCTGACGTCCCACGTAGCAGGCTATTGGGAAACACGTGAAAGTAATCACCTACCAAAAGAATGAATGGGATGCAAAAGAAAAAAGCCGCCCATCCCCAGATATCCATCAATTGGCTTTTGATGTCCATGCCAACCCGAATGGATACCCAAAGCCCCATGAACGTTACACAGTAGACAGATACAACAGGCCTAGAAGACACTGGCAGGATATAGAACGCGATCACTGACGCGATAGCCAGCCACCCCATTGCTCTGCCTAAAAAAGCCATCTCTTTTTTGTAATCCGCATTGGCACGCCAACGCAAGAAAAACAGACCTAATGACGATAGTGTCGCTAAAACCTTCTGTCCCTCAGGAGTCTTTCGGAGATTCCCTTCGCCCCAAGCGGTCATCATCAAAATTTGGACGATGAGCAGGATAATGCTTATAGCCATGGCGCCTCACTTTGTTCAGAGCATTATGCATAGCGCAAATAGCTGACTAAAGACACTACGTTCACTAACTGATCGGCAGAAGCGCTCATAGCTTTAAACAGTCGAGCTCGGTTTAGCCAAACCGCAGTTGGCACTACGATGGATGGCTGAAGGGGGAGCTGTTGGTAGGGAGAACCGATAGGAAGAGAACCTACCAACAGAGCGCATGTGGCTCGTTTCGTAGAGCACCAGATCAAGCAAGGTCTCGGGATGCCAGCGATAGCTCGATCAGCTCTATACGATAAGCATCACGATTGGTGATGAACCGCACGCACATAGCGCCGATGGAAATTGCAAAAAAGAATCCCATCAATATCGTCACTATTTGAGTAGATATAGGACTGTCCAAGCTCGTCGAAAACAGAGATGACCAGTTACCTTGCAGGAGCATGTTACCTAGCGTGAAATTTAAGATGAGTAGTGAGAATGCTGCAAATTTTTTGCCGTCAGCCTCAATGAAATAACCCAGACGTCGCTCTAATCTTTTAATTTTCAATTCTAGGTGATGTTTCGCACTTTTTAGGTGTTTCACTTCATACCTACTGAGTTGAGCCGCGAAATGCTGGTCATGGTCAATCTCCGCATCCCGGAGGATTCGCGACCGCTCCTTCCACATCCAAATGCTACATAGCATGATAATAGGTGGGAATAGCAAAGATAGCGTCGCAATAAGTTGCGAAATCCCCGCACTCCACAGAGCTAAGGTCACCCATCCACCCGCCAGCTTAAAGATAAGCTTGTGCCATAGTGCGAGCAGTATGAGCACACTGAAAGGTACAGATGCAGCAATGATTCCATATTTGGAAACTCGATCTACGACGAGTTCAAATCTGGTCAGGGCTTGGCGCGGACGGTAGGGCTTCATGACCTCAAGGGCGTTTAAAAGTATTTTGAGATTCTGCATATATTCTCATTTTAGTAGGTGCACCAGCATTGGTGAAAGGTAGGGATAGCGATAGCCTTGATCCAACTGCTCGTTTTGGTGAGCAGTTGCGGTTACCGTCAAAAGCAGCGGATGCCATCAGAGCTCTCAAGGCCCAAGGTCTGGATAGGAAAGCAATCGCAGAAAAGCTTGGGATCGCGCGAACTACCGTGCAGAAGTATTGGAATACATGAGTCATGGCGGGGCGGACTCGCTTTCTAATCATTAGCCAGTTTGGAGTTTTGAGCGCTTTCCCTAGAAACGAGAGTTGCTCATCCCAGCATGTAAGGCTTTACTTTCCTATGCATGAAACAAATCTGTAAGTGAGGAACTCTGCCTTCAGCAACTTCCACATCCTTAACCCAGCGCCCCCTGAGTAAACTCTACCTCAAGGGCCGCACGAAATACAGAATAATGCCTATCCGCTGCATTCAGCTACATAATCATTGAATAGATAATTAATAATAAGAAAAGATCAATCGGTGCTACATGGCGGCGCCCACACCACCTCACTAGAAGATATAGCCGATATCAGGGCGTTAACCAATGGACGTGAGCTAGGAAATGGATAATACAACCCAACTATGCGCGGGGCAACCTCCGTATCATCTGCGTACAATAATGTCTTAATAGACGCCGTAGCAATTAGTGCATTCTGTGCGGTAGTGGCATTTAGCTCGCTTTGCATCGGCAGAGCGCTGGATACTGCCTTCCCATTCACACCTAGAGTCTGTACCACTAAGCTACCTTGCAGTTTATTCGCTTGCGCCTCAGCACCTATTACCCCTATGCCTGAGATGTTAGCGCTCCCCCCTATAACCTCCACATTCGACGTAATGCGAATACCTATTCCAACGTACAATGGAATGCTGTAGACAGTATATTTGCTAGCCTCTGCGGCGCCCCTGTTCAAAATTTCGTTCTGGTACTGCTTGTCAGTTTTGACAAAGTATCTCTCAGCGACCACCTCTTTATACTCACTGGTCGTATTAGCATATCTATATTCAGCAACCAGATTGTCCGACATAGAAACGTCTTTCCAGCCGGATATATCTCCCTGCACACCATGAGTGTAAGATCTAGATGAAACTTTCTCCCTAACCTGCCTACTAATCCAAAGCTTTATACTTACGGTGTCAGCCGAAATATAATCAGAGGTAACCTTATACCGCTCAAGATTAGTGCCAATCTTCCCCGCGCCATAGGTAATATTCCCACTGGTTTTCAGGTTTTCCACAACCATGCGCACAGCATTATCGGGAAGCGCTGAAAGTATATTATTTACTGGCTTCTTCGCTGCCGTACCAGTAAGAACTTGGGAGGACTTATTTGGCAGAATTCCTTTAGGAGAGCACATCCCAGGGATCATTACCACTGGCAATGGGTCAAGCGGAATATAGGTATACCCGCTCCCGCCATCTTCTGCCCCCCTATAATCTGCTGGTCTAATAGTACAACCAGCCATACTCATAACCCCGACGACACAAAGCATTGCTCTAATCATCTCGCCCCCACTAACTATAAATTAAAATAGGCGCAAGTGACAATTTGGCGCCGTCCATTTGCCAAACAGCCCTCGGGGTCTTAGTGCCTCTCAAGAAACCCTTAAGGCTTACCATGGGTGAGCATAGCGTGTAAAAAGATAAGCGCAAACATAGTCGTGAAGTGGACTCTAAGCGAGTATAGGCACTGAAATGTAGAGATAGCAGGGTGGTTTCCCTCTCCCCGGAAAAGTCACAGACTCCTAGGTTCTGGAAACCGGAAAACAGAAACTTTCCAATCGGCAGACTGCAAAAAATTCAAGTTTGGATCAGCTCGCAGTAATGCCAGCTTAGCAGGAGGTGCCGCTAGGTGTGAGACTCCTCCTACACGTTCAACGACGAAAAATGCGATTTATCAGGATCAACGCTGCAGCACCAATCGCGAGTGCGGCTACTGGTTTTTCTTTAGCGAACGTGGATACGCTATCCAGTGTATCGCCGTAGGTTTTAGTCAGCTGACCAGCTGCTTGATGTCCCGCACCTTCAGCTTCCATCTTCGAATCACCAATCAGTTTTCCGACCGCGCTCTGCGCCTTGCCGGCCAGCTTTTCTGCTACACCTTCTACCTGTTCGCTCTCAATGATTCATCAGACCTTCGCATGTGAGTGGGGAGTTCCATACAGCCTTGGTCGAGTGGCTACCAGCACGACTTTAGGGGCGTGCGTCTGATGATTAGTTCTATGGTGATGAGCTGTAGGAACAGTCTGCAAAAGCATCTACTCGGTTACGCCTGTTGCTATGCTGTTGTTCCCAACATGGAGGTGAACCAAATGCAGGCTGAGTATTCGCTATCAGATGTTTTGGAAAGGATGTACCAAAACCAACTCGCTCTCGAGGCTGCCCTCATGGAGCTAACCCTCCAGGTGGAAGCTCAAGGACATGCGGAAGTCGGCGACAACGTTCGTGGCGCGCTTTACACAATTGGTGAGAACGCTGGCCACATCAAACAAGGTTTGGCACGCCTCAGAAAGCTTCCATGAAGCAGCCGCTCTTCGACGTTGACCTCAAACGCGTCTCCCGAGAAAACTACATCACCGGCAAAGCCGCTATCAATTTCTCCCATCCTGGAAGCACTACGGGTGGGTGGCATTTCCTTTCGTATTTTGATAGGGAGTCCGGCGTGGCCAAGGTGTCGTTGGCAGGTATCCATTATCCTGACACCACAGCCTACTTTGGTGACCTTGGCATCATCGACGTGACCGATGAGCTGGCGGAGCGCGGCTGGTCTGTGGATGGCTATCGTCTGTTCATGGCAGATCACTACAGAGCCGCTGCAGACATGATCGTGAGATGGGCACTCAGCGAGTCCAACCACTGCAACGTCGAGATCGCTGAATGGTTTCTGTCTCACGAGGATAAACAAGAGCTTCTCAAGCTTTTAGATTTGGCAAAGCCGAAGCTTCTTGAGGTGGGCAGGCTGGGAAAAATGGAAGTTTGGCTTACCTCGCAGTAACCTCACAGCAGCAGTTGATGCAGGAGCCCGCCCAGCTAGCTAAAGCCGAACGGGCAACCTCTCAGTTTAAGGACGACAAATGTTCCCACCAATAGCGAACCCAAATCTCGAAATCTCGGCGACTGAATTCGAGTGTTTGGTCAGGGACTGGATCCTCAAGCAATGAGGTGAACTGACATCGCTGGAGGTGACGCAAGACGTAAAGGTCGAGGCCTACGACTCAACCTACCAGATGGATGTGCTGGCAAAATTCCAAGCCATTGCAGGCGCCGAATTCATCGTGCTGATTGAGTGCAAAAAATACCGTAACGCAGTCGAGCGAGAGCTAGTTCAGGTATTGCACGACAAGGTGAGATCTGTGGGCGCTCATAAAGGAATGCTGTTCACCACAACAGGGTTTCAATCCGGAGCGGTAAAATACGCAAGGGTGAACGGTATTGCGCTGGTGTCGATAATCGACGGTGCCGCAACCTATCATACGGCCCCGTCATCGAGTTAGCGCGACAGCGCTGCCCAGCGCATTTAGGCCGTAATCCAGCGTCCTGCGGATGGCCGAACCTTCGGGTACGAGCTCTCGCTGGCGATCATCCAAGTCTGCGGCCTCTCCATGACGGGGACAGCTTTTTCCTGGCGTATTTGGCGCCGTAGATCTGCCTCTACGTCGCGGGCTTCGCGTTCGATTTCGTATAGTAGCTGGTGGGTTTGTTCGGCGAGCATGCTCTTGTTGGTGGCGTGCAGTTCCAAGAACTTGCTCCGGGCGTGTCCACGAGCTTGGACGAAGGGGAGTCATATGAGTAAGAGTGAACGCCCAGCAAAAATCTGCGCGACCTGTGGCCTTCCTTTTACATGGAGGAAAAAGTGGACTCGTTGCTGGGATGATGTGCGCTACTGTTCAGAGCGCTGTCGGCGCGGGAAAAGCCGAACCAAAGAAAAAGGCCCTCAATGGGCCTTTTGTTCTAAAACTAAAATCACTTGTTCAGCCAAGACTCAACAGTCGCGGCGCCATGCGTCGCTTTCCAATCTTTCAAAGTCTTGTGGTTGCCACCTTTGGTTTCTACGACTTCACCGGTATGCGGATTTTTATAAACCTTCAACTGGCGAGGCTTGCGACTGCCGGCTTTGGACTCAACCGCTGGAGCGCGACGACCTACTTGTGGATCTAGCAGATTGATCACGTCCTTAAGGCTGTAGCCGTATTTTGCGAGCAAATCGCGCAGCTTCGTTTCGAATTCGATTTCTTTCTTAAGGCCAGCGTCGCCCTTGAGGGCTTCAAGAGCCTGGAGTTGGTCGGCAAGGTGTTTTTCGAGCTGGCGGAACTCTGCGAGTTTAGACATGAAAAATTCTCGATGTGTGTGATACCAGAAGGTTACACCATAAATCACGGCTTGCACTTACAAGGAGTTACGCCTGAGTCTTTCACTTGGACAGCCCCTTTTGAATGATGCTTAAAACTAACTCGACATCATTTTTTGACACTCGCTCTACACTAATTTGAAGATCTGAATGACGTCCATTTACTTCATTAAGTCGACTCTGGATGGTCATGGAATCACCAGGCTGTGAATGCTCCTCAGTTTTTTTCCTAGTTTGCCCCCCTGACCACAATCGGAAGCGTAAGTAAGGTCGATCACGACGCTCAAGCGTGAACCCGACCTTTAAGGAAAAATGCCATGACCAAGAAATCTTCAAGTACGAAATCTCAGCCGATGACTCAGGACGCCAAGGCCCGCATTTACTCAGCGACTGCTCGAGAGAATGATGGAATCATCCCTCCGGACAGTTTCGCTTCCCGAGCAGCAAGCGCGGCAGACAAAGCGAAAAAATAATGATGCTCAGCACCCAAGGGGGCCACCTCCTTGGGTTAGGTGATTGTATGAATCTACCAGTATCCCCCTATCCCTCGATAGGCGAAATTGTCTACGAGATAGCCACTCGCAGCGGCCTTGTGCTCTCAACAGACGGTACTGGCTTTTACGATGACTTGAAGGCTTTCAAAGACGAGCGCAAGCGGCCTGGCCTCGACCCAATTGAGATTCCAACCACCATTCTGTTCAAGCTCGAAAATCGATTAGCCATCTTTATTGGGGACGAGTTATTTGCCAATGCCGTTTTCGTAGCGTGGCGTCGCTGGCTCGAATATTACGCAGCCGTCATCCCTAGGCACGATGCCGGATTACTTCACCGGCAAGACATGATGTATCTGCTTTGGCCGACGATGTTTGCGTTCGGATGCGGTCTATTGCTGAAGATGATCCACCAAATCCTGCCAATCGTATCCTTGGATAAATTGTTGTCGGATCCAGCACCATTTGGTTACCTCATTAAGGCTTTTTGCACCTGGGAAGCGAGGGACTACGCCAAAATCTGTGAATATCGAGCAGAGGTGAATGGTATTGATCTCGATAACTGCCGAGATACGCTCGACGAATGGTTGAAAGGCCCTGCGGTTCCAAACTTGGATCGAGCCCAAGAAATACTCCTGGCACTGGGCCTCGGTGAAGAGTTTGCGCCGAAGCTGTGGATGGTTGTCTCTAGGCTCTTAGGCCGGACGCCACTCAATTATCGCGAGGCGATCTTAAATCACCTTAATCTTCCCGAAGGCTCTGGATCTATCGAGTACGCTTTCTTCTGGCGCAAGCGACAACTTTCAATCGAACGGGGAAAAGATCTAAATATCGGCCCGGATCGGCCATATTCCGCGCTTCGAGAAGCTCTCTACAATCCAGCTATACCTAGAGATGAGCATGCGGTTGAAGATATGCTGAGCCGTCTTGAGAAGACGTGGGCTCCTATTGCGGAAGAAACATATCACATCATCAATTGGCTTCGCGGACGCTTCCTGGTTCTATCCGGTCAGGAAGAGAAAGCTATGAAATGCTATCAGGATGCCTACGTGCATGGGGTGGGTAGAGAGGCTGAGGTCTTCGACCATGTACTCCCTGAGGCTCTCGCGCTAGCAGGTAAACTAGGTAAGAAAAAATGGGTCGCGCGGTTCGACTCGTTGCTTGGCCTACACTGCAAAGGTGACTGGGACGGCGACTCTGAATCATTGGGCGAGCTTTTCAAAAAGCATTTTGACAGTCGACTGCTGTATAGAAGAGATGATTTACACCAGTAATGACGGCGCCAGTTTTACTGAATGTTCGCATCGAAAATTATCTCTGATCTATGCTGGATAAGGCTCCGGTGCGCATCAATGAGGCATGTCGTTGCGGTAGCTAAGTTACCTTTACGATCAGTGCAAGGAAGCCGGCGTGAAATTTTATCGCTTCGACCCCCAAAGACTTGCAGTTCCTGTGAAGCATGACGCGCATGGAGATTCTGATTTGGTCGGCCTGATAACTCAGGTGCGTCCCAAGGACTGCATTTTGCTCGCCAGATGGGACGCCTCCGCTCAGGTTGGTAAAGTGAGTGCCCTCGGCATCGTTATGGAGATTGATCGAGAGCGAAGCACTGCCAGAATGCTTTGGCGTGAGGCCAATATAATCCTCCGACCCAGCTCAAGCGGAAGGCGTTATTGGGAGCAGTCCAAACACTGGTTTGCTTTTGCTCCCGATGTTGTAAGCCGCTATGGTCTTCGTGACCTGCATGCTGAGCATTTTCCAGACTTCACCGGATCCGACATCCCGGCACCGCCACCAACGGTCGGAAGCGCAAGCAGTTCGTCAAGTTCACCGACAGCTGGGTACGTCTACGTCATTCGGTCTAAGCTAGGTTTCAAGATCGGCAAGACAATCCATCTGAAAGCTCGCACCCGGCTATTCGAGGTCAAGCTGCCCTTTCCAATTAGTCTTGAGCATTACGCTTGGTTTGATGACTACACGCATGCAGAACGAAGCCTCCACATCACCTATCAAGCAAAGCGCCTTGAGGGAGAGTGGTTTGATCTCAGCGCGTCCGATCTTCAGCAAATAAAAACACTTGGCAAATCTGTTCCAATTGCAGGGCTTTGATTGGGTGATCAAATGGTCGCGACGAGTTACATGCGAATTGAGGAGTCAGTAGACGCGTGTCTTGAGGCGTTGACGACAGCTTTGGAAGCGATACCCACCCAGATCATTGAATGTGCCTCTATTTCTGCTGGCACATCTCCAACAGCAATGCTGGATCGCTCAGCCTTCATAAAAGCTTGCGAGAGTCTCAAACCAGCTGTGGTATTCATCCATCGAGAGTACAGTCTTTTAGAAGAACAGCTCGTCGATATGGTTTCCGAAATCACTGACATCCAGACTCATAGAGACACGCTCCAGCAGGACTTTCTGGCAAAGGAGGCTGAGCTCATGGTTAGGGCCCAAAGAACTTGCTCCCAATACTCTCACCTTCAGTGTTTCTTCACATCCGGGGCGTCGGTAGTCGCTATGGCCTGCGAAGTAGGTGACTACCAAGACTTCACTGAGGCACTCGACAGGTTCGAACAGGCTGTGGATGAGGCCGAAGAAATCGCATCATCTCTAGACCAAGCGAGACTTAACAGTGAGATGAGAAGGATCTCAGAGGCAGTTTCTATGGATCAGGGTTTCATCTCCCTTCGTGGCAAACGAAAGCGGGCTATGTACGTGCTGAAGCACTACCGACAGGAGATACCTGAAAGTTCCTACATGGAGCGCCCCGATCAGGGGTCTGATCCAATTGATCGAAACGTCGTAATGGTGGCAAGAAAGGCCGCTGATATTCTTGAGTTTGGGGTTTGAGCGTAGTCAAGTTTTAACGTGCCACAGTCGCCCAACAGTGCTTTTTGGCAAATCTAACTGCCGGCACACCTCTGCCTGAGAAAGGCCTGCTGCCTTGAGTTCGCGTACCGCTTTGAGCCTTCCTGCGGCAGCTGTTCTTTGGGGTGTTGTGAGTTTTTGAGGCTCGGCAGGTAGCTTTTCATCTAGAACTCCAAGCTGCATGAGCTCTTTCATTGTGTCATCCAAAACTGAGCGCGCGGTCTTGCCCTCATCGGCAGCGGCCACGAGCGCGAGAAAGGACAGTGGCATTAAGCCTAGCGCTTTAGCGATGTCGGCACTGAGGTCGACGCTTACTGACGTCGTCGATGCCTCCAGCCGGCTTATGTGACCTTGGTCAGTCTGATGCCGAAGGTCTGCTTGCGATAAGCCACGTCGAACCCTCAGCCACTGTAGCGTTGCCGCATATGCCTTCCGCAAGGACATCCAGCTCACCTCTCCCAAAAGGAGACGGTATGCCGCGTTTGATGTGTCCCACACAAATGTATATAGTCATTGCGGCGGGACTTTCGGTGTGCCACTTAGCCATCTGCGCGTGCGTATAACCTTATTTTCTTTGTCGCCAACAGGATCATCAATTTATGCCTAATTCTCCTGAGCACGAGTTGCTCCAGAACGGGCGGATCTCCTCAGCAGGCACGTCGCTGTCTCACGCCGAGGTAGAGGCATTAGTAGCCGAACGCTTCCCTGGCAAAGCGTATTGCACCGTCGAGGATTGGCTCATCTTTCACGTAGACGAGTCCCCCGAGTCACTTGCGAAAGTACGAGCGTCTGGCCTGGAGCCGATGTTCATGTATGCCCACTGCGTTATCTATGACGGGCATGGACGGTTTCCGCCAGGAGGCTGGGTGCGCTCAACCCTATGCAAATCATTCGATGGCGTTTGCCTGTTCGAGACGCGAAATACGGTCTACGTATTGGTGGGTCAGGGACGCGAAATGACTGCGTCACTGAAGACAATATTCGGCTTATGTTAATCGCAGGTGCGCTATGCGGGCTTGCTCCATACGAGATAAACGATGTTCCGGATTTGCATGCAAGACCAAGCTGGCCCTGTTGGAATGTTCGGCGACGGCCTCGCTCATTTTCACGCGATGTCACGAACCCTCGCGACCCATTGGTATCACGTGAGCCTCAAGCGCCGGCATGAGGGACGGTTCGTAGCTTATGAAGAGATGCTGAACGATGAGCCTCGCTTGGTGGAGCTACTGATCTCCCAAGACGAGAGCTTGGTCATTCAAGACGTCCAGGTCGTCACCCCGGCATGGATGAACAAAGGGTCAGGCTGGAAGATGGAAAAGTTGGAATCACTGTCCATGGGGTTCAACCAGGCAGAAGTGCCGATCTGTGTCCTGCAGGTCGAGAGTGGTGATGTGTACGTCAATACCCATCAACGCGACCTGAATGTTGATGCCTTGATTGGGATCAGAGAGCTATATCGGCGCAGTGCTGCAACCACCGGCGTATCCTCAGCGTCGGATGCGGTGTAGCCATGGATGACATCAATACCGTCGCGGTCGATTTACACGAAAAGCGCTACTCGGACTTCGATCTCCTTCGCATCGCCAAAGCAGTGAGTCAAGACTACGACGGGCTGGTCACGGCCTACCTGGGGAATGTCCATATTCATGCATGCAGTGCCGTTGGCGTTGGCGTTGGCGTTGGCGTTGGCGTTGTATTCAGTCACATTTGCCCAGGGCCTTATCGACGATTTGCCAATGGTCGGTTGATTAGGACATCCGACATTCAATCTGTGACGAAGGAAGGCACGTTTTGGGTGATTAACACGGTCAACTCGAAGTACGTCTTTGCGACGTTCAGGCGGGATGTTGGGCGCCGTAGTTTGCGGGAGTTCATGCGTCTTGCGGGTGATCGGTATATCCGGACGCCCGGTCGGCTCCAATGATGCTTGCATCATTGTGATTTGCGCATGCTCCTCTCAGGTGAGGAATGTCTGGCCTCGGGCTGGCGCGCTCCGCTTATCAACAGCGAACTTGAACTATAACAAGCACCACATCCGGACTTACAGACCGGATTGCTGCCATCGGATTGGTGACCTAAGTGAGTGCCGGTGCGGCAAACCATACTTGGTCGTAAGCTGCGACTTTCAAGGCTGCTGTTTCCTGGTCAACCCTGACCAAGGCGGTTGGGGATCGGACAGCGAGGGCGTTGAATGATTGTCCGATGCTCCACACAGTGACGCCATCTACAATAATTAGTCGGTCATGCAACGTCCGTGCTGGGGCAAGGCGGATTTCAAGTGGGCGATTGGTCGAGAACTGGGTAACCCATCGCTGCATCGCCGGCGCTAGCCCCGGTTTCACTCCCTGAGCGTCAGCTAGGATTTGTATCGATATTCCCTCTCGCGCCTGAAGCACGTACTCATCCAAAAGATTCACGTCCGCATATGGGTCGATGATAAAAATGGATTGACTCGCGTCCCCGAAAGCCCGAGCTACTGCGCTCAGGGCAGTGTACGGCTCACCTGTGGGTATAAACCCATTTCTTGACGTAGCGGGAGCCCGCATTTCAGCACGGGCAAGCGCCTGATACAGAATTGCCGTCATGCGTTGCACTGCAGAATCATGCCCTGGCACGTAAGCATTGCTAGACAGCCCTTGGGCCGTAGTTTTGAAGTTTATCGCGTCTGCCATATCGCCAGCAGCTTCCACCAACGCCGAGGCCCGGCCTAGCCATTGCTGTCCCGTTGGACTGTTCCAGCCATGATTTCGCAGGTCTGGCATCTCGGTGATGATTTGTCCGAGCTGGACATACAAAGCTTCAGGAGTCATGGGCATCGGATTTAGTCCTTGGGAAGTTAGCGGTTATCGAAACAATTAGGTGACGTCGCTGGGTGTAGGCACAACGCTAAGGCTTGGAGGTAGGACGTGACGAACTCAGTGCCTAATGCTCATCCCTTCCTGACTAAGTTAAGCCGACAATAGTGCACCACACTCAGTGCATTCCTGATGTCAAACAGCATTTTTTGTATTTTCTATTAGAGCCGCAAGGGCATGGATCGTTTCGGCCTATATTTTTTGGCTGACTTGAAGCTTTTACTCGCTTCTCCGACACGCTATCCAAGATCTTGTAGGTCTTCATTATTTTCTGCGCGGCCATCCGCTCTTCGCTTGAGAGTGGAACTGACGCGTCAATAGCGAGTATGGTTTCTGATCCGCCAGGCCTGCCTTTAGTATCGGCGCCTAATATTAATATTTCTTTCGCCTTTTGGAATTTATAGCGGGCCACATGGGCATATAACTGCATGCATGCTGTTCGATCTTGCCTGTACTCTTCGTAAGATTTATATTGATCAGTCCATGGAAAGAACACGAATACGTACATTCGACCGGGATTACTCAAAGACTGCATTGACCGAGAAGAGCGAATACCTTTCGGCACGCTATCAAATTTTTCGAAAAACGTAGCCGCTAGGACACTACTTGAGTGGACGTTCTCGGAAGCCAGGACTTGAACGGCGTTTGAGTGAGTTAGAAATGGTAGATCGTTTCTCTCACCGACACGCGCGTCAATAATGCAGTCAGCAAAACGAGCTGTGATTTCATTCCAAAGCCTTGCTTTTACCTTATGCTGATGGCGAAGCGCGTAAATCACCGTCTGCCTGTAATCCCTCCATTCGCCCTCAGAAATGGCAAAGAAATTGCCTTTATTTTCAGGTGGGTTTTGGATATCTCCAAAGCCGTGACCACCGTCCTCTTGTAAATAATATCCCAAAGTCTCCTCTTCACCAGCACTAAACAATAATTTTTGCTCTCGGATGGCCTTCTCTTTCACTTCCAAATAATGAATGAAATCTGCTGGAGTCGCCAATTCTTCGAGCAAAAGAGTTATGCCGCTTTCATCAAGAACATGAACAAATGTTTTTTCTTGGTCTACGTCTCCTACAAAAAAAGGCTTTTCAAGAAGTAATTTCTCAGGAACCTGATAGTAGTATGCCAAGGTGCCACGGCTGCCCGGTTGAATAGAGTCGAAGAATCGTTTTGCATGCTCGCCGATTCCACGGGTGATCGCGACCAAGTGAATCTTCAAGTGTGGATTGGTCAGGTCGAACGGGAATGGATCTTTCAGTTTGCTATTGAGAAAGATTTTTTCAGGATGGTTTCTTACAAAGCTCTCAGCGCCATGAAGTTGCTTGGCAGACTCTTTTACCGCTCCCCTGTACCATCGGCTCCATGCGAGATCAATTTCATTGTGCGCCTGGAATTTCACGTGCCCTTTATCAGAGAAAAGAATTAAAGTGTTATTAAAATACACTGTAAGGTCGGTGAGCTCTTTTCCTTTTCCCACTGACCTGAAAAGGCTGGGGTAGCACCATAAGCTAAAGAAGGTGTTTGTGGCGATTGATGAAAGAATCCTTTCGCTTTCGTTAACGCTTGGCTCTTTTTGGATAGGCTTTAGCATCTATTCTTCCCTGTACTGTTATGAAGGAAACGTAACAAAAAAACACTTAACGGTGCTTTCGTATTTATGTTGTTCCGCGAGCTTAAACCCAAACGCGGGACTTCACCTGCCGCTCCCTGAAAGACTTAACACAATCAGAATGGGATCGAATCGTCGAACTGAAAGGGAGGCTGTATGGGCACTTGCGGCGGAGTTATAGGCGACACCACAAAGAGGTTTACGATGTCCTCCCTGTCCATGAATAGGATCTGACTCCGTTTGGACTGGTCGAGTTTGCCACCAATCCAATTGCGTGCGGCTTTGGTGATTTCACCCCCGGTCACAATGAAAGCATGGTCAACTAGAACGCGCCGACTGAGCTCTGAGTCGAAGATCTCATGGCCTAGCATCATCAGCACCTGGTTATGGATCTCGGCGACGTTGGCTTGTCCTCCCTTCGTCACTCCCGAAGAGTCGAGTTTTCCCTTCTTCACCTGAATGCCAAAGTAGATGACATGCTGGGTAGGAAGCGTGAACTTCATCCAGATGTCCTTCCCGTATTCCAAGGCTTTGTCTTTGTGCCCAGCAGATGTAATCCGTGTAAAACCGAGCTGTCTGAATAGAGGAAGCAGAACATGCTCAATGAGATCATCTTCAGAGCACTGATCAAGATACGAGATCAGTTGGTTTCTCTTCTCTATTTCTAGGGGAGAAAGAGGTCGGTGGGGGCTCGTGGATTCACTTCCTACTGAGCCGGTGCGGGAGTGACGGAGATAGCACTGATCGTCATCTGCAAAAAATGCTTCTAAGCCCTCACGCTTGATCGCTCCGTTCAGCGCCTTGAGCGCATTCAGTCGAGGTGGTTTTTCGTTGAAGGCATCCTCACTATCCATAAGTAGGCGAATCACACGCAGCATGGCGTCAGGCGGCATCAGCGGGTTTGAGCTTGGCAGATCAAGGATTTCCTGCAATACATCTGCGACCCAGAATCGGCGCGTTGAGCCGTCATGGACAAACTCTGTCTCGGCATCTCTGAAAAAGCGCGTCAGGTTTGGGCCGGCAAGGTAGCGAAAATAGCCTTCCGTGTTGTCACCACAGATCAGCTCGGCGACTTGCTCGGTCGTGCGTGCTTTCCATTTCATACTTCGCTCCACTTGAATGACACATACAGACTACTGATCCATTCGCCTTCTCAGGGTAGCCCTTTCTTTGGATTGCTTGTGGTGAACATGCTAGCGATGATACGGGCGTCAAGGAGAGCGTGATGCGGAAGCGGAACCCCGTCACTTATGGCATCCAGAATGATTGCGTCAGTGGGGTAATTCCGGACGTTCCTTGGCCATTTACCATCGTCATATGCGAGTTCGCAGAAAAGCTCCCAGTCGTACTGTGGAGCGTCTGTGACAATCTCCAGGACTTCGTCGAACGAGGCTAGGAAATCGAGCAGTGCAGTTCTTGCCCCAACAATGGGTTGTGCATTGCCACCGCCCCAGAGCTGCGGAAGAACGATCTCTAGGACAAAGTCGCTGCAATCTTCTACTCGCCATGTGTCGAGCAATTCCACGTAGAATTCGCGTCCATTCTCAGCTACCAGCGCGAGTGATATCAGCTTCGCTGCTGCTGATAGATGGGTAAACTCGCAATCAAGAAAGAGCCTCATATTTTGTTAGAACTCCGCAATGGCTAGGGCTCGCCTGGATATGGCGCAGGAAGGTCAGCTATGGGAAATGGCCCTCGAGCATCTTGGTTCAGACGGGCTCCTCCAAGCGGTCATAGAAATGTGGAGCCGCGCCGCCCCTCCGCCCAGACCATTGGTTGAACACCTGTCCACCAATGAGGTGAGTCAGGACGTCTTGAGCATACTGAAAATTGCCCAGCAGCGGGTAGGTGCCATCGTGCCAGGTCGAACGCCTGATGCAGGCACAGTCACGCTATACGCTCGTCACGCTAGCAACTTAGTTGATGGGCTCATTACACTGCTGCCAAAGGCGCAGCTTTCGCGAGCCTTGCGAGGCTCTTCTATTGAAATCGAATTGGGGATTTGACGTCCCCACAGGCTCCCAGAACACCGGTCAGCAACAATCCTATTAGAACTTGCCCAGCGCAATGCGTCCCTTTGAGATGTTCTATGAACTCTGAATTAACTGAAGAAGAAATGCGTCGTGCTCTATTCGGTACGCCTCAGCCCGAAGAGCATGTGTCTGCTCCTCAAGTACAGGAGCATGTGCCAGAAGTATTGCCTACAAAGCCAGCAGCTCCCCAGGTGAAGAAGAAAGCGGCAAAAGCTTTTACGCCTAGGCTGAAGGTCACTCTCAGGGTTGGAAACGAATTTGAGGGAAAAATGCACGAGTGGATTCACGAGGCTGATACGTTGAGCTCGTTGCTTGCTGAGCAAGAGGCCGTGAAAGCCGCTAGGAAGAAGTACAAGTATGTGGACGTCGTCTCAGTAAAGTCGATGTAGCCACGCCCAGGTTCGCTCTCCCTCCAAGGCTCTTATAAGTGGCTTCAACGCTGCGGGTAGGGGTATTCAGTATTCCTGTTGCTGTAGCGTCTCTGTACGAGTTAAACAGCCGGAGAGTGACGGGGAGTACGATGACAATTCAGACACCACACGACACCGGAGACCAGAAGTGCAATCGCCGCAATTTCATATGAGTCGGGCAGCCGATGCTCCCATAGAAATCCAAAAACCAGCGCCGCTAACGTCTCAATCACGAGCACTTGTCCGCTTAGTGCCAGTGGTAGAAGTCGGCTCGCCTGATTCCAGCACGCATTACCCACAACCGAAGATAAAAACGCTACGCCACCGGCTACCATGACAAAGTGTAGCCATTCGGAGTTACCATGCGTTCCGACCTGCCAGCCCAGGACAGGTACCGCCAAAAGCAGTGACTGAGCGCCAGTCATGACCCCTGTCAGCAGTGCCCAGTCATGGGCGGAAACGCTGACTACTTGAGCCAGCCGCCGAGCGTTGCTCACTGCGAACCAACTCCATGTCACTAACGCGCCCGCTGCGCATAGAATTCCGGCGACGTTTGTCAGTATGTCTGGCTTGTCGCCGTTGATCAGTGCGTGCCAGCTGATGAGTACGACCCCGCCCACAGCGCAGAACAGCGAGGGAGTGAGCTTGCGCAAAGAAATAGCGTTGACGTCATGACGACCTGCCAGCGTGACGAACACCGGAATGAGTCCGACGATCAGAGACGTTGTGGCAATGCCAACCAACTGCACACCGGTGCCCACTAGCGTGTAGTAAATGAGGTTCCCAATCAGGCTAAGCCAGAAGAGTGACTTCCAGTCGGCGATAGTGAGATTGGCGCAAACGCGCCTCCAGCGGGGCATAAGCAAGGCCACCGAAATCGCGCCGTAGCAGAGAAATCTCAGAACGGCGAATTGCAGGCCGCTCAGCCCCGGGGTGAGCTGGGGGCCGAGGAAGATCACTCCCCAACACAGGCCCGCGCAAACTCCGTAGACAATACCCTTTAGCAGTAATCGATCAGCAAACATTTCATCCGCGCTCCAAAGCGTTATGGGTAAAGTCTGGAGCAACTGATTCGGGGAGTATTGTCGGTAACTACGGGATTTTTTACCCAGACTGTTTTTGCGTTTTACGATAAACCGCCGGGGTCGTGGCCCTCACGCGCTGCATGGCACGGGTCAACGATGCCTGGTCGCAAAAGCCGGCACGCAAGGCAATCTCGGATATGGTCAATGAGGTTCCACGCAACCATCGTTGAGCTTCTTGCAGGCGTAAATCAGTCAACCAAGCTTGCGGACTCATCTCGAACATTAGCCGGAAACGTTGGTGCATCTGACTCATGCTCATTTTTGCTACTTGAGCCATGCTTTCATTGCTCCAGTTCGCTCCAGGATCCGCCTGAATACGAGCGATCAACTGCTTCATGGGGTCTGGAAAGCGGGAGATATCCGGATTTAGAGACGACAAAAGCAGAGGCCCCAATTGGGAGGCCGCGATGGACAATTGTGCATTGCCGATTAGCTCAGCGAACTCTATAAGCCGACGAGTAGCGGGGGAAATGGGCACATATATTTTCTTAGCAAGACGCTCGATCTGGAGCGTTTCCATAATCGTGGGCGCACAGTCCAAAACTAAAAAACGGCTATCGCGGTTAGTCTGCTGCGAATGGATCGAGCCAGGTGTCACAAGCGCTGCCAATGACTGATCAATGCAGCCGCCGCGACCGTTTACGTCAATTTCCATTTCGCCACGAATCGGCAGTACCAATTGAGCATGCTCGTGGTGGTGACGGTCTTCCATCTCATAGCTGCGAACTTCAAGACTAAGAAACATTAATGCACCTTCCGGCCCGTCTGGTTATCCAAGGTTGACGCCCCAAAAAGCCCAATGCGCGCCCGCGTTAGGCCAGACTTGCCACTGATTCTAACATCTACGGATCAGACCGTTGATCGCACAAGCTGTATTGGCCATACGCTAACACTTACGCCGCTTATGTTGCAGATGAGCTATTGCGCTCATCCCAGTCGCTAAGCTGTCGCCGGGCTAGAAGGGAGCCCGGCTTGAGGTTGCTCTGCGTATGCACATGGGGCACTTACTAATCAGAGGCTAGTAGTTTTTTAACTTCGGCAATGATCAAGTCGATGTTGAATGGCTTTGCCAAAACTGCATCAAACAGATCCGATCTTTCCATACCGATGTGGGCCTGAGCACCGCTCATCAGGATGATCGGCAATTGATTCGCCGAAGGCAGCGCTCGAACGGCGGTGGCGAATTCAAGGCCGTCCATGACCGGCATCATAAAGTCAGTAATAATCAAGGCAGGCCGCTCTCTATGGAGCACCTCGAGCCCTTTCTGACCATTGCTGGCAGTCACCACCATGAACCCCTCATCCTCCAGCGCAAAACTGAGAATGTCAGCGATCAAATACTCGTCGTCGACGACCAGGATAGTGGTCATGTTAAATTCAACCCGCACAAAGGCTTAAGATTTTGAACCGGGCGATGTCTCAGTGGGGACTGAAGGTTCATGTCTTGAAGCCTTTTTCAGGAAAACGTCTTGATCACGGATCACGACCTCAAATCGCGAAGGATCGTAGGAGCTGTCTCGTACTTTAAGAATGGAAAGCGTCCTGCTTAGTTCAGAGTGATTCTCATAGAATCGCATCAGCATCAGGTTGTCGACGATGCTGGACAGGTCAGAGTTCGGCGCGCTTACCTCTGAACCGAACAGATCGCGCATTTCCCAAGATGCAAATACCGTAACGCCCCTGGATCGCAGCTCGTTCATCAGAGCACTGAAGAAGTCAGTAATCCGCGCTGGATTCGTCGTGACTCGCGTCATGCCGCTTAGGCTATCGATGAACAAACGCTTGACGCCCTTTTCTTCGACGATACTCAACAGCCGTGCTCCCAGCCCATCCAGAAGCCCCTCTGTTGTGGGCTGCCAGGCAATGCTCAACGCGCCGCTATCTTCCATGCCCTTGATATCGATACCAAGTGATTGGCCTTTGAGCCGCAGCCGTTGTGGGCTTTCGTAGAAGCCAAAATGTAGGCCAGGCGCTTCCACAGTCGACTCGGCCAGGAACTTAAGGCCCAGCGTCGTCTTTCCGATCCCAGAAGGGCCTATAACCAGAGATACACTTGAGCTGTGCAGACCTCCGCCTAATATGTCGTCCAGTGATTCAATGCCACTCGCGATGCGCGTCATATCGGCGCTATCGGGAGAAGACGGGTGGCTGTAGAGACTTTCGAGTCGCGGATAAACCACCAAGCCATTGTCGGTAATTTCACACTCGTGAAGACCGGTCATGGCTCCGCTGCCGCGAGTTTTACGTAGCTGAATTCGACGCACTGAGCGAGTGCCATATAGCTCTTCACCCATCTCAATCACGCCATCAACCATGGTGTGCTCAGGGCTGCCGTCGTCGAGGCGGGAGCTGGTAAGAAACAGCACCGTGCAACCAGCAAAAGCGGCGTGCCCTTGCAACTCGGAAATGAATTTCTTGGTGTCGATGTGCGAATCGGCTTTCGAGCGCGCATTGAGCAAGCCATCTACCACCATCACTGTGGCTTTTTGACGGCTTATCTCGCGGCGAAGCAGCTTCACCACCTCGTCCAATCCTTCGTTTTCCAGGGTGTCGAACGCGCTGACAAACTGAATTTCGGCGCCAACCTTGGAAGAGTCGAAAAAGCTCAGGGTAGAAAGAAACTGAAAGAGGCGGTCGTGCGATTCGGCCAGCAGCGTGGCGACCAGAACCCGGCCTCCATTGCTCGCATGATGGAACCCAAGCTGGTTCGCTAGGATCGTTTTTCCAGACCCTGGGCGCCCTTGGATTATGTATGAAGAGCCTGCTACCAGTCCGCCCTTGAGCAGAGCGTCAAGCCCTTCGATTCCACTTTCGAGGCGTTTTAGCTTTTCCACAATGCGACCCTGATCTGAAAAACAGGCTGTTTAAGCCGAGTGGGCGGAATGCTAACGCCATTTTCGTTCTAGAGCCATTAGGGCTAGATCATAGCTAACTAAGAAAGTTGCTTGTCCCGTTGCTACATGTGCAAGGCATTATCTGCGAGTGCGTGAAAGTAGCTAATCACCTTGGTGATGGCTTTTGGCCTCGATGCCAGCTAGATTTGGAGCTTTCTACGATCAAGGAAGGATATGAAAAAGCTCATCGCAGTCATGGGGATATGTGCCGCACTTGGCGGTTGCGCTACTTCGCACTACACCGCAGGCCGAGACTTCCCTTCGGCCAGTGTGGCGAGCATCACCAAGGGTAAAACCACGACTGCTGAGTTGAAGTCGTTGTTTGGTGAGCCCTACGCCAAGAGCGCTGTCAGCGAGACTGACGAAAAGTGGATCTACACCTACACCAATGGCTCAGCCCATGCCCAAAGCTACGTGGTCACTATGAAGGTGACGACTACTGGCACTCAGAAGACCCTCGACGTCTTGATTCGAAATGACGTGGTCATCAACTACACATTCAGCGAAGGCCCCGCTCCAGGCACTACCACTGCGACGAACTAAGTTCGCCACCTTGCCATTGGGCGACCCACTGCGCTCAGCACGTTGTTGATGGAGCAAGCTCATGGACAGAACCTATGCCTTCGTGGATGAGTCCGGGAATTCCGACCTTGATACGTCAAAGGGAGGAAGCTCGGGCTTCTTCATCGTGTGCTCCATTCTGGTGGCAGAGAAAGACCTGGAAGCTGCTTATGCCCAAGCTGAAGCACTCCGCATGCGCCATTTCCAAACGGGCGAGATCAAATCCAGCAATCTGAAGCCCAAGGATTCAGATCGTCGCGCCCGGATCCTAAATGAGCTAGCCGAGCTGCCATTCAAGCTCTATTTCACCGTCGTTGATAAGTCCCGAATTCACAAAGACGGCGGCCTCCGTATCAAGACCTCGTTCATAAAATACGTGAACGGGTTGCTCTATGAACGTTTGTTCCGCGCATACCCTGACCTCCAGATGATCGTAGACGAGCATGGTGGCCAGGAATTTCAGGAAAGCCTCAAAAGCTACGTTGCAGAACGATTCGTGAACGACCTATTTGGCGATAAGGATGCCTTCCAGACGATGGCCAGTAAGGACAACGTTTTGGTTCAGGTTGCAGATTTTTTTGCTGGCTCAGTCGCTCAGATCTACGAAGAGAAAGCATCGGAACAAGCAGTTCTTGCCTACAAAAAGATCCTACGCAGCCTGACTCTCGGAATGCTTGAGTGGCCATCCAAGTACCAGTCTCTTCTGCCACCGCCGACGGATGAATCTGGGTATGCAGACTACCAGGTACACCAAGAAGCTCTCCGCCAGGCTGATCGTTTTAGCGAGCGGGCTGGTGAACACCCTGATGAGGATGAGCGCCTGCAATTGAGTATCCTGCGGTTCTTAAGATTTCAAAGTGAATTCGTCACCAAGGATTACGTGCTGACTACGGAGATCATGGCCCATCTAAAAGACAGCGGATTGGGAGAGGTCAACGGCCAGAGAATCCGATCCAGTGGCATTGCCAAGCTTCGGGATGCGGACGTAATCATCACAAGCGCGGCCAAAGGCTACAAGATCCCTCAAACACGGGCAGACATTAACGAATTTCTTGAAAGAGCGTCAGGCATTGTTGTTCCTCTACTGGAACGGGTCAAAAAGGCTCGAGAGGTATATCGGCTGAGTAGTCGAGGAGAATATGACATCGTGACGGCGGCCAACCTGGCTGAGCTAGCCAGGCTGCTCGCTGCGCTCGAGGCATTTGCAGATGACTGAACTCAGTCATGGCAACGAACCTCAGCAGGCTGCATTGATCCAGGATGAAATCCTAGAGATCTTGAAAGAGGCCAAGGTGCTCGCGCGTAGATTCTATCGCCTGACCGGCAAGCCGCTGGGCGTGACAGGCGAAATCGCAGAGTACGAAGCTGCTACTAGACTCGGCCTGTTACTACATCCTGCAAGGCAGGCAGGTTACGACGCTACAGAGACGCTGGAAGATGGCGTCGCGAGAATCCAGATCAAGGGGCGATGTATCCTGAACCCGCAAAAGATTAAGGGCCGTATGGGTGCAATTGATCTACGACAACCCTTCGATACTGTGCTCTTGGTGCTGCTTGATTCTGAGTTCAACGCATTTGCAATGTACGAAGCGAGTCGTGCCAAGGTAGAGGCAGCACTGACCCTGCCTGGCTCGAAAGCCAGAAATGAGCGGGGAGCGCTGGCGATTAGGCAATTCATGTCGATAGCTACGTTGCGCTGGGCTCGCCATTCGCCCAGCGAATCAGAGAATCTACTTCCCTCCTAGAATCGAGCGCTATTGGTACGTCGTTCTGAGATACATATTTAATGTCCCCAATAAGGCACATTAACCATCATTTTTAGGCTTAATGTTCCCATTCGGGCACATTACGATGAGAGACAGATTGCACCGACCAATGACAATTGCTGCTGCACGGGCACGAAAGCGTCATTTGACTCGCGCCCTAGCTCAGGGATTTGGCGCTGAATGCTCCACGCTAACAGATGGTCTGGGCGATTAAACCACTGAGATCGAAGAGCGAGATTTCAGTTCATACTGCACATACCAAGGTAGGCATTAGCACTGACATTGGAAAACGGTTCAGTCGGACGCATTGAGCGTTCGGCGCTTTAGGCTTACCTGTTTCGCTCCATTAAAAAGTCAGCGAAGGCATTCGCAGGATTGTGCCCACCTTCATCCCCCCCCCTCCCAAGTGCTTCTGGGGTGACATCTGTCGTGGGCCAGACACAACCGCTGACAAAATCATGTAGAAAGCCTAGGCCGTCTAGCTTCATGAAGAACTCATCATTCGTTTCGCCCTTCTGCCGTTTGGTGTAGTAGTACGAAAGCGCGCTGGTGAGAACGTCGGTAAGTTGGATACCATCAGAATCGTGTGAGGCACTGAAGGCCAAAGTATTCAGCCTCAGGGGCAACTCAATCTGGGCGTTTCCGAATCCAATCACTTGTTGCTCTTCAGCCTGTTCTTCGAGCTCGGCGATTGCGGTAAAAAAATCGGCCTGCCGCTCCAGTGGCTCCGAGTCATCGCATATCGCGTCGAACCGGGCGTGCTGCCTTCCCCACTCAACACACAGCGAAAAGAAAGCCGGTATCGCAGGGTTGAAGGTACTCTTGGGCAAATCTTCGAGGGCATCCCGGACAATCTCCGAGGTCATGGACAGCACTTCGAGCTCCCATTCCATCGGCAGCGTGCTCTGTGCGGCAGCTTCTTTCATCACCTCCAAATGCTCGTAGAACGCCGTGATTGCTTCCTCGCTCTTTTCGCCACACATGTCGTAGTAGACGGAGAGGAATTGATCGAAGCAGGCATCCCCCACTGCCAGGGGAAGACAAGCGAAGAGCATGTTGCTCAGAGCGATGTTTTGGCCGTTCTCATAGAGGTTGAAGTCGAAGTGGTAGTAAAGTAGGGGCTCCAGTAGGTCATCAATCACCTTGGTCAGCAGCATAAACCGCTTGTGAAACACCTGTGCTTTGAAACGCTCAGGCGTCACCAAGTCGGACTGGAATAGCTCAATGATCCGATCTTGTCCTCGCCCAGACTTTCGAAGTTTTTTAAAGTGGATTTCAGCCGCCTGCCTGGAGCGCAGTGGGTGGAGAAGCTGCTCGCACTCTTCAGCGCTGAAGTCACACGAGCCGAGGATAAACAGTGGTTGGTCGAGATCGGCCAGCTGACGTCCTGTGTTACCTGATTCGTCGAAGTAGATTGTTGTCATTTCGCTACCCTGCGTTTCTGCCTTAGTGGAGTATCAGGTTAAAGCCAAAGGGAGGGAAATATGGACTAGCAGCCTATGTTGGGAAGTCTAGGTATCTCGAAGCCTTTTGAATGGCCAGCGTAAAGCTGGCCACCACCTCATCAATCTCAGAACTCGTGATCAACATCATCGAAAAAGTTTGGGTCTAGCTCGTACTCCAGAGAGCCGAATCGCGCTAGGAGGTCTGCTCTCACCTTACCCTCTGCTACAGGTTCAAGATTGATCCAGTAGCTGTATACGAGCCCCTCATCCGATTCATTAGCCGTGACTTCCGCATCGGACAGAAGCTCTGCATCTTCGACAGATATGCCCAATTCGCTCGCCAAGGCTTGGGCCATGGTTATGCGGTTGCCGCGCTCAGCTTCTTCGACTTGGGCCCAGTGCTCCCATTCAGACCTACGGTCGCGATCAGCATCAGACTCACTGCTGGAGATGACCACGCCTTCCTCAGCAAGCAGCCATATACCATCACGGCGTAGCAATTCGACCGTGGCTTTAAGATAGAACGCCGAACCGTGATACATCCTCTCCTGATCTTGCTGCCCTTGGTAGGTCAAGGAGACTTCTAACGTAAGCTTGCCGGTTGTATCGCTGTAGTCGGCGGCTTCCACTTCAAGAGTATCAATCGTGAATCCACTTGCATTGGTATCCGCAATAGCGCCGGAGAGCTGATCCTCCAACTCTAGATCCAGGTCGGCGTAGACATCATCCTCATTGATCGCTTGGGGAAAGTCTTTGATCCCAAACACAGCCACCATCAGGCGCGGATCCTTTGGGTTCCTTTGGGCGACTACAGAAAACTCATGGTAATCAGCGAAGCCTGCTTTTTGCACTAGGGCTTCTTGGGCGACAGAAAGCTTCAGGCCCTGATCACGAGCAAGCTGTTTAGCTTGAGATTTGAAGATGTTTAGCGGGGAAAAATCAGACATGGCAATAGCTCCTAAATCTACGACGCTTAGGTGACCGATTGCCTGTTCACCGGGCAGCGTCTAGTTAGGGACATGCCGATGTAAAACGAGAGGGTGTATCTACGATGGGCTATTGCTTCGCGAAACAGGCGCCAGGCGACCATCACCGCCTGGCTGGAATCATAGGTTAGGAAAATCTGCTTCGCAATAGCCTTCGGAACGGCGATGACCAACCCGCTTTCGCTGGATGCAGCTAGAGGAGTTGCTCGGATGTAGGCAATGATCGCAACAGGAGCGCCTGCCCACGATGGGCCGAAAGTAATTTTTTCTGATCTTCCTGCTAGAGTGCTCAGATCGCCCATAGGGGCGATCATTTTTTTCCGGAAACGGCCTCATGCTGCCTAGAAAAATTGAAATGTTCAGGGTGCAAAATTTTCAGCGAAATCTGGATTAATGGTGAAATTTATCGTGCCAAGAAATTTTGATATTTCTTGGGGGGTTGCATCGGGCGCACAACTATTCAGAAAATCACTAACCTTCTTGGTTATAGCATAACTAAAATCTTTCCATTCACCATACTCATACGAAAACCTCAGCAGGTTACACATAATAAACGTCTCTCTGCCCTTGTGTTTGTTTTTTGGCATGTATATAACTTTTCCCGAGAAGTGTGCGATCTCCATGTGATCCTCATACTTATCGTAGTGAGGGTGTATGATTTTGTAGGACTCTTTATCTCTAGGGTAAAACGCTTGTGGTCTGAGCGCACCAGTCAGCACATCTTGGTCGAGCTTACTTAGATTGCATTCCTTACATGCAAGAGCAAGGTTTTCTGGCTCAAACAAAAATCTAGGATGTGCTGATTTTGCAATAATGTGCTCCACATCCCAGCTCAACCCGTGGTTTTCTCTCTTCAGCATTCGACAATAGGCGCATTTATAGCCTTGTTGTTGCAGATAGTGTTTCCGAATTGATGCTCTGAGCGGAAGCATGGGCCCAGTGGTTTCGTTCCATATCTTATGGCTTGTCCCATCGTACTTGTTAATGTAGTCGGAATCGTCCACGCTAAAGACTATCGGCTTCATCAGTATAGTGTCCCAAGCTGGCTGATCAGATGATAAACCGGATCTACATCACTCATTTTGCTCTGGAGCTTAAACAATCTCACTGCCGTTTCCCTATCATCCTCATCAAAATCCTCTCGCTTAGCGATTTTTGTGAGAAGTATGAGAACAGTGCGCAACAAGTATTCATTGTTCTGCCCTGGCGACTGGAATATCTCTGCGAGCTGGAAGTCCGCAGATCTCTTTGCATACTCATAGGGCTTATAAAGCCTTCCCTCTTCGAGACTTAACACATATCCATTATCAGTCACGAGACCCGAAACTAATTGAGGTGAGTGCGTTGCAATGATGAAGTGGCAACCATGATAATCAGCAAAAACTTCTTGAAGCTGCTTTACTAAACTGCTCTGCCATTGCGGATGAAGGCTGATTTCCGGTTCGTCAATACAGATTAATGAGCCGTTTTGAATAGAGCCAGCGATGCCCAGCATCATCGTAAGCATACATTGCTGGCCCGAGCTTGCTTGGCTTAGCCGCAGTCGGGACTTGTTGATTTTTTTGAGTAGCGTTATATCGTATATCTTTATAATCCCAAATCTTAAAAGTACTGACAGATCACTGAGCAGATCGTGACCAGCTCCAACATCTAAATCCCAGAGATAAATTTCTAGGTGGGATTTTTTTTGGCGCTTCAATGTGTCAAAGAATTTATATTTGTGGTCGTCTTCATAAGGAAGATAACTGAATTCATCTGATAGAAAATCAACAATCTCCGGGGAACAGGTGAAATATATTTCTGACTTCTCTTCATCCGGCAACTTATTGAATTGCTTAATATCAAAGGCTAGTTTTACATCTAGATAGGGTGCAAATCCAAGATATTCGAATATATTAGAAAGCCTGTATGCGTTTTGCTGCCCCTTCATAACTCCGTCTATTAATGAAGAAAGGCTACTGGGTACGCCGCTCCCATTTGGTCGATCTGATCCGATATAGCTATACTTAATGCCACTAGGCTTTTTCTTGGATTGGCCCAAACTCGGAAATCGGTCATGCCGCCCTGTTGATACTGCGATAACATGTGTAGGACAAACAGCAGACCCTATAGAAAGCCGTACATCTTCGTCGTGTTGAGTGTTTATTGATTGGGCAAATTTTTGTGGAACGAAATAGAGGCTTGAAACCTCTTTGACTTCACTTAATGGTATCTGGCGAGGCCAATTATACGATTCTGAAGATTCCGGAGTTTTCGGATAGTCTCGGACTTGATAGGGTGCATTAAAGTGCTCAGTGAATGTACCTGTATACCTCGACGGGTCTTCAGGTGCGCTGATGAAGTGAGACGTCAAAGCTTCTGAATAAGGCCTATCTTGCCTTGCGAACACATAGGTACTAACGATTTTTCTTAATAGCCGACTTTTCCCAGCAGCGTTTTGGCCTACGACCATCGTAAATGTGTTGTCCGTCCATTCACTTGTTGGGCTATCGCTCAGAGACACTCTTTTTCCATCAGCCAAGACGGACTCTATTTGAAACCGCATTAAAGATGATCCTTATCTACAGTCGAGCGGTGCTTGAAACCAACTATGGAGCCAGCCCCTAAGGGGGCCTCAATCGTGTCGTCATCAAGCAACGGGGAGTTTCAGAAAGAGGCAATATGCCAGCTTGCCTACCGCGCCGCCAGTGGATCGTTATTCAAGCGCTATGCGGGCATCTGTGGATAAGTCGGATCTTTTAGGTTGCCCGAGGGGGAAGTGAGACCAGTCAGGACGCTCATTACTGCAAAGCGGGTGTTGGGAGATGTCCAGGCTCAGCAGTCAGCAAGCCAGTTCTTTACATGTCAGGATGGATTTCGTCTAAGAAGCTCCCTTCACTTCGATGCCCTAGGTGCCAAACCGGGCTAACGGATCTGCTCGCAGATTTACCTTGGCATACGACTCAACTTCCCCCTAATAGCTAGAGACAATCCTGTAATCCGAGGTCTTCTCTGTTACTTCTGCGTGCCAGAAGCTCTGACGTCGTCAAGGGGGATCCGAAATTCACTCACCAGCGACTGCGCCATGCTTCTGCGGGCGTTTCAGCTACAACTTTACTGAAACATACCGTTTTGATTCCCCCCTAGCCCAGTCATCGCTCCATTGAAGCATTTGTGGCTTGCCACGCTCGTGCCACACCACGCCTTCTGAGCGTCGCCGAGATGCATTTGTGTTTTCACCGCCCGGCCAAGCGCTACGTTCCGTGACAAAGATCCATACGCAAGCGAGCCCATCCTCCTTCAGGAATGTCTGGAAAAGCTGTTGGTCTATGAACGCGTGGGAGCCATCGCCTGGGCTTCTGCCGCAAACGAAGCGCGTTTCCCCAGCATGATCCACATAGATACTTGCATCTTCAGGATCAGGCTTTAGGTTGAGCCGCTGGGCGAGCCAGGGCGCTGGTATCAAAGCTTGAGCGCCTTCGGGCATTGAGACATCCAGATGTGGTTCCCAGTAGTGACGAAAGCAGGGATAAGCGACCTCTATCTCACCCAAGTCGTGAAAGTAGTAGATTGACCACTGCTCTTGAGCCCATGTCGAGCGCCATGGCGCCTCTCTGAGATAGCCATCGTTCGTGAAACCACGGGCTGTCCATGAGTCCACGTCCAGCTTTTGCTTTTCCCGAATGTAATCGAGAAGCTGTTGTTCGTCCTCCCGCCTCACCAACACCGGCAACAGGAACCGCCACTGTTGTTGCCTGGAGCCGTGATCACCGCTTTCCTTCTCTGGATACTTCACTGTCACAGAGCGATGTTCGTGTAGGACTACCCATGCCGCATGGGTTGAATCAGTACGGATTACCAGGTCTGCCACGCCGTCGGAGGGCTCCTCCTCGAATGGCCATTTCCCCACGTCGTTTTCGACGGTCTCCCGTATGGATATCCGAAACTCATCGATCACCGGATGGCGTACATCAGCACGGCTGTGCTGGTCAGTGAGCAGGATGGTTGGATCTATGTCGCGATGAGTGCCGATGTCTAGAGGGCTGGCATAACGACGTGCCCCCTGTTCACTCGTCTCAGATAACCACTTGTTGTCGGCAAGGCTACAGAGAAGCTCATCGAGGGCAAGCCACTGGTATTTTTTCCCGATGCGCTCGATCAATGGTCGATTGCGACTGTAGTCAGACCGACCCGAACGATCATCTGGAAACAGCTTTTTTGTCCAACCCAGCCCATATGCTCGTTTGGCCACCCAGCGCTGTGCCGCCTGTATGTCGACGTGAGGTAGCCTTTCAACCCCAGCCGCCGAGGGTTTGAAACGTTTTTTATACTCCTTTCTATATCTTGCCCGCTCTTCAGGGCTCAAAACATCCAGCAGCAGGTTTTCAGCTCTCGTGAAGTAGGTTGAGCGCTCAGTAACATCTTGCTCAGAAAGCTTGAGCCTGAGATCCCTGAAGGCATTAGGCCTGAAATCGTTCATCAATTTGAGGATGTCGATCCGTAGGTCGGAGTGATTAATGACCTCATCCTCGAACCGCTCATATACCTGTGTGGCGCTCAGAGGCTCAGGCAAATCCAGTGCTACATTCAAGAATGAGCTGACCCTTGGCTGGATCTCATAACTGGCAAAATCGCCACCCCATCCTGCGCAAGAATCTTGGATCTGCGAGTCTCCAGCCCGCTTCGCCACTTTTTCGAGGGCCTCTTCGGACACTGACAGCCTGATGTTTTTGGACTGATAAGGCGGCATTGCTTTCACGATATCGACCTGTTTGGGCAGGTGATCATTTAGCAGTGCGTGCTCAATAATGCCGAGCGCGCTGTCCCTGAGTAAAATCGAGAGCGGAACGTTCTCTCTGTCGAAGACCTCGTTGTACGCGACCTCCGAATAGGTGCGCAGTCGATGCTGCTCTGGATCTATGCAGCATGCTCCGAAGGCGGCTGTATGTAGGCGCTCGAGGACGTAGAGATCGTCTACCTTGATGAAGTCCCTGCAAAGCATTCCATACAGGCTGGGATTCCAGATCATGAGCGACGTAAGCGCCTTTGTTGCTCGGTCTCGCAGCTCACGGTGAGAGCAAGTGAAAAACCAGGTTAATGTTATTGCGCAGAGGTACTGGACTTCTGGGTCGGTTTGATTGCTTTGCTCGAAGGCACTCCATTCGATCAATCGTCGACCGGTATTCTCCTCATCCATGGGCAGGAAATTCAGCTGAGCAGTCCATGTAGAGTCCCGTTTGGGCATGCTCTGAGCGGCAAGTCGGTTGTGCAGGAATTTCGCATTCCACGGGTGACCTACACTTGCACTCACTTGAAGAATGATATCTAAATGTTCTTCGTTTTCAGATAGAAAATGCTCAAAGAGTTCAAGTGTACGGTTGCTAAACGATTCATTAGTTCGCCACCGCAAACTTTCTATAAACGCATTGGCGCTAGATTCGTCGTTTGCCCATCGATTTGCGCCGCCTGGCATGACATCGAGAAGCTCCTTTTGGAAACGCTCAGGTAACTGTACGGAAAGAGCTTCCGCTAAACCGGCCCACTTGGGATGAAGCCGCTTTCCACTGTGAATAAACTGTAGTGAGCCGTTTATTAAAGCTTCTGCAGGGTCTTTGACTTCGTCTATAAGCCCCGAAGCCATCAAATAATCCTGTAGCCTCTGGAAGCTAAAGCGGACAATGTCTTCCGACGAGTCGAATGGGTCGATCCCTCTGCTTTTTGGATCTGGATCAATCCTGAACAAGCCACTTCGCTGAAGTACCTCAAACCAGGTTGTTCCTGACGGAGGTGGAAAGGCGTGAAACTTATCAGCAACGATGCGTATGGCGTGGGAGTAAGGAACGAAGTCTTGCCGCTGTGCGGCCATCTCCCTAGCAATCGATAAAAGGGCCTGATTGGTTGGTTTGACGAGATCATCGCTGCCATCCCTTCCGGCACCTAAGTGCCGAGCAATACTTCTCAGATAAAAAGAGAAGACCTGCTTAGTACCAGTCAATCCTCTCGGAAACCATTTTTTATTTTCTTTGTTCAGCGCAATACAGGCACTTCTCAAAAATAGCGGATTGATGAATTCCGCAGCTAGCCAGGGAACATTAGGTTGTGAGATTCCTCGTTTACCTAGGTATATGCGAGCAGCGCGGGCCTGCTCTTCAGGGGTCACGAATCCGCGAATTAGAAAAGATGGGACTTTTTCGTCAAGGCTGGAAGGTATGACGTAAGGTGTATATTCACTTCTGCAACTGAACACAGCCAATAGGTTTTTATGCTTCTCGATCCTGGCGATGAACGCTGCAAGCTCCTTACGCCAAAGGGTTATGCCAGATCCCTCATTTAGAGCATCAATCAGAATCAAGCCGCGCTTGCCAGTAACGTCTGCAGCAGCACTCAATGCTTGAAGGAAAGCGTCAGGATCTATATCCCCAAGGCCTAAACGGTCAGTGACTTGGCTCCAGATACCTTCGTTAGTCAAATGTTGGCCGAGTATAAGGACAACGACCCTGCCATCCGAGATGGCTTGCTGAGCAATGTTACCAAGTAAGTGAGATTTGCCGGTGCCGGCTTTTCCGTTAAGAAAAAAACTGCGGCTATGCTCTACAGACAAATATCTGTCTTGAAGTGATGACCTCAGTGCGTATGACGCGTCGCTAAGCTCGCTCAACTGATGTTCTAGGGATTCTAGAGACTCACTACGGGGCTTTTTAGCATTGCGTCTCTCTTCCTTGGTTGTCCATGCCGTACGTTGGAGATCATGGACGCTGTCCGAGATTTGTTCGATGCATGCAAGGCATTCCGCCAGTGGCCAAGTAAGCCAAGCGTCAGGTGTGATTTTTAATTTAAGCGCATCAAGCTTTTTCACCTGGGATACAACGCTTTCCATGAGAGCGGTAGTGGAACTGCCCAATTCATTTTCGGTGTTTCTTATTTTTGCTAAAGCGCGGACTTTGTCGATCTTAGCTTGGAGCTCTGAAATGATGTCCTGATCGTGCAAAATCACCTTGAATAGCTTTTCAATCCCAACTTCGACATGATCTTCAGGATGAAACCTTTCATCGAGAGACTTTACAGCCCAGTCGACTTTTTCTGACAACCAAGTCGGTGAGAATTCGATGTCCCCAAACCAGTATCTTCTCAGGCCTTCGGCATTTGATACGGAGAGTCGGTGAGTCAGGTCTGAGGCAGTCCAAGGAACAAACTCCACTGTCTGACCCGATGGAACATAGGATGTCCATTTTTCCTTATGGGCTTCCCAATGTTCCCAACCTCTTCTGCCGCCCCCTTGCTTACCGCTCCTATCAGTCAGGTCGCAGGCTAACGCCACAACGTATTTGGTTAACGATGGATGTGACTGCAGGGCGCGCTGAACGGAGTCGTCAATATTGGCCCAATCAATGTCACCTGCTTTTAGATAGTATTTTGCCTGGTAACCGATTTCGCTCCCATCACTGAGCAACCAATAAGCTTCGATACCGCCATCCCCGCCGGCACCTTCTATTCGCCTAAATTCGGCGTCAGCGGCTGGTGCCTCTCGTCGTGCAAGCTGGCAAACGAGTTCTTCAAAGGCGAGGCGCTGTCCTGAATCCATGCCTCTAATACGCTTGTAATCCATGATGTGTCCGTAACGGAAGCTGGCAGCCGTGATGGCAGAATGCCTATAGTGTACCGTCTTCCGAGCAGCCAGAATTGTTCGTTGCGCTGCTGCATCATATAGGACAGGGATGTTTACCAAGAGGGCAACAGTGCTTGCCCCATACGTAAAAAAAGCTGTAGGAAACTCCCCGGATCCGAAGGAAGCGCTCAGCTTGAATTGTCTACGTTGATGCTCTACCAGAAATAGCCGTAATGCCCTTAACGATAAACATCGCAACCATCCCTACGAGCGCACCTACTAGGCAGTGAATACCTAGATTTGCGGCGGTTTCCCACGCCCCTACCCCTTCCACCAGTCCCTCAGCAAAGTGCCGTATAGGCTCAATGCCCTCCGTGATAAACGCCCCGCCGACCAGAAACATCGCAACAGTTCCAATCCAGGACAATGCTTTCATAAGCTTTGGTGCAGCCGACAGCAACCATCCCCCAACAGTTCTCACCACAGCCCCCCATGTTCCGGTAGCTTTAGACTTCTGGAGAATAATGCCGGCATCGTCCAAGCGGACGATCCCCGCAACCAATCCATAAACGCCCACTGTCATGACCACCGCGATCAGCGCTAACGTCAAAATCTGTTGGAGCATCGGGGCATCAGTCACGATATTTAGGGTGATGACGATGATCTCGGCGCTCAGAATGAAGTCCGTTCGAACAGCCCCTGCAATCTTCCGCTTTTCATAAGCTGCAAGCTCTTCAGGCGTCTTAGGCTTCGTTTTCTTTGGTTGCCCTGCGTCATTGTCTCGACCAGCCGTGAGCTTGTCCTTGATGGCCTCAAAGCCCTCATAACAGAGATATGCCCCTCCTATCATGAGCAGCCAATGAACCGCCGCAGGCAGCAGTGCGTTCAACACCAACGCACAAGGCACCAGGATTGCTTTGTTTCTCAACGACCCCTTGAATACAGCCCATACCACCGGTAGCTCTCGGTCTGCTTTCATGCCGGTAACCTGCTCAGCATTCACAGCAAGGTCGTCGCTCAGGACGCTAGCCGATTTCTTTGCGGCGACTTTACTCATAAGCGAGATGTCGTCTAGCAGTGTGGCGATGTCATCCAATAGTGCGAACAAGCTACTGCCAGCCATCTAAGGCTCCTTCCGGGCTGTTAATTTTTTTCCCCACCACCTTAGGCACAACGAGGCTGATGCCCCCGCATACCTTCACTTCATGGGATCAGAATTGCCCTGCCGTCATGGGATTACGGAAAGCACCTTTCTAGACAATTGACGCACTATGCCGTTCATCAATACCTAGCGAGCCGCACCTGAACACCCTAGAACGAACCAAATAATCGTTACTGAATGCTGGCCAACGACCATCTTCTGGATCAAACCGCCTATTCTGAATCACCTATATCCGAGCGGTTCGGCTGTTGGCGACGTGAACTGGGTCAGCAGACACGGGGCAAACAAAATCCTGGACGATGGGCGGTGAGCAATGAAGCTGCAAAGTATTCGGCTATGTAATTTTCAGTCCTTCGCCAATGGGCCTACGGTAATCACATTTGAGGATGTCACCTACCTTATCGGCCCCAATGGCTCTGGAAAGACCGCAGTCCTGCAAGCGCTTTGCAGGTTGTTTGCCTTTGATCCAAGCCTCCGTCGGATCAAGCGATCTGACTTCCATGTACCTGCTGATGAGGATTTGGTGCCTGAGGAACGCAGTCTGTGGCTGGAAGCGGATTTCGAATTTCCAGAGCTTCTGGAGGATGAGGACAACACTACGGTGGCCCCGCACTTCGCTCATATGCGATTGGACACAGCCGAAGGCATCCCGCGCGTTAGATATCGATTGAGCGCAACCATGGGGATCGATGGCGACATTGAAGAGAACCTAGTGTATGTCCTTGATGTTGATAAAGACGCCAACCCACTGTCGACCGCAGTAGTCACTCGGGCGCATCGTAATACCATTCAAATGCATTACCTTCCCGCCAGACGAGACCCTGCCGATCACATAACCTACGGCGCTAATGCCCTGCTCGGACGCTTGCTACGAGCCGTCAATTGGGAGGATGACCGCGAGCGGATCAAAGGACTCACTGACGAAATCAGCGAATGCTTGTCCGGAAATCAATCGGTAAGTGCATTCAGTGAAAGCCTTAACGCCATGTGGAAACGGCTTCACAAGGGCACCTTCTTCACCGACCCAAAGCTCACGTTCGTTACCTCCGAGATTGAGTCTCTTCTCAGACACATGTCAGTGTCGTTTTCACCAGGACATGACGAAAATCTAGTCGACTTCTCTCGCCTCAGCGATGGTCAGAAGTCGATGCTTTACCTTTCACTTGTTTTGTCCTCTCACGCCATCGGGCGCGCAGTCCTTACCGGTAAGGATGTTTCTTTCGACGCTGACAAACTCAAGCCACCGTCATTCACACTCATCGCAGTGGAGGAGCCAGAAAACAGCCTTTCACCTCATTACCTCGGACGCATCGTGAACGCCCTCAATAGCTCAATTGGAGGGGCTGACTCTCAGGCAATCATTGCGACCCATGCCCCGTCCATGCTCCGCCGCGTGGATCCTGAGAACATCCGCTATCTACGCCTGGCCGCAAACCGTGCAACCAAGGTTACCTGCATAGCCCTACCTGACAAAGAAGATGAGGCTCATAAATTTGTCCGAGAGGCTGTGCAGGCTTTTCCCGAAGTTTATTTCTCAAGGTTGGTGGTACTTGGCGAAGGCGACAGTGAGGAGATTGTCCTTCCAAGGATACTTCAAGCAAAAGGCGCACCTGTTGATGAGTCAGCGGTGACTATCGCTCCACTGGGGGGGCGCCACGTCAATCATTTCTGGCGGCTGCTAGCGGCATTAGAAACGCCTTATGTGACCCTATTGGATCTCGACGTTGCACGACACCAAGGTGGCTGGGGGCGTGTTACCAACGTCAATAATCAACTTGCAAAATTTGCTCCGGAGAAAAAGCTTCCCGCTTGGAATATAGCCAAGTGGAATGATGATCTTCCGGTTCGAACCCACCATTGGTTTGAAGAAGGAAAAGTGAGCGTATTTGTCGAGCTAGAGAAGCGCGGAGTTTTCTTCTCAGAGCCCATGGATTTGGACTTCTCAATGTTGCTGGCCTACCCAGATGCATATGATGTATCGCTAAGCGATCCGGACGAATCAACTGTTAAGGCCGTCCTAGGCAAGAGTCATCATAAGTCCGACCAATACAATGCAGCGGAACAGCAACTTTTTGGCACCTACCACTCCAAGTTCAAACTAGGTAGCAAACCGGCAGCACACATCTCCGCCCTTGCGAAGCTGACTGACGAAGATCTGCTAAAAAGCCTTCCTCCATCGCTAGATCGTTTAGCAGACGCAATCATCGCGGCGCTGGAGGACATCCCAGAATGATCAGCGCGGATGTATGGAAAGTCGCCGATGGCTTGACCTTGGAAACAAACGCCCTTCTTGCAGTGAGGGAGCTTGGAAAGTCGCTCGCGCTTACCGCAGGCCCAGGCGCAGGCAAAACGGAGGTTCTGGCGCAGCGTGCAGACTTTTTGCTACGCACCGGAAACTGTCGCTACCCCAAGCGAATACTGGCGATCTCCTTCAAGGTCGATGCGAGCATAAACCTCAAGGAACGGATTCGTCGCAGATGCGGACTTGATCTGGCTGCACGCTTCGACAGCTACACCTTTCACGGCTTCGCCAAGCGCATCATTGATAGGTTTAGACCCGTGCTCACGGGCGGGGACTCTCTTGAGCCAAACTACTCCATAGGCGACGAATCAATTCAAGGCAAACAAATTAAGTTCGCGCAGCTCATACCTCTCGCAACGAAGATCTTGACCAATTCAGTAGTTGCAAGAAATGCAATTTGTCAGACCTACGCCGATGTGTTCCTTGATGAGTTCCAAGACTGCACTACTGAGCAGTACGCACTGCTGAAGCTTATCTTCATGAATAAGCCAATTCGATTGACCGCCGTCGGTGACACCAAACAGAAAATTATGGGCTGGGCCGGAGCACTGGATGGCATATTTATAGACTACGCAAAGGACTTCGACGCCCGCCCACTCAATCTATATCGAAACTTCCGATCTAAGCCTCGGCTTTTGCGGATGCAGAACGAGATCATTCGAACCCTTGATCCTGCTGCGGTGATGGCAGATGACCTGATCATTGGAAACGAAGGCGAACTCCTCGCTCGAAACTACGATAACAGTCACAGCGAAGCAGCCGCGTTGGCCGACATCATCCAGTGGTGGATAGATGTAGAGGAAATACCCCTACCAGAAATAGCGATTCTTTTCCCCAGGCAGATAGACCTGTATGGCACCCCCCTCATGGAGCAACTGGCAGCTAGAGGAATTCCCTATCGCAACGAGCATGAGTCTCAAGATCTGGTTAATGAGCCCGCTGCTCGCCTAATCATTGACTACCTATCATGCCTGTATCGGGAGAGAGAACCGAAGGCGTGGATCAATTTGATGGAGCAACTGGTTTCATTTAATGACGAGGACGGTGAATCTGAGCTTCAGAGAAACTTCGAGCGCCTCTATCTTGCCCAGCGCAAGGAAGTGAAAAAATTGGCCCGATCTGACGCGCCTTATTCTGGATGGTGGGAGCTAACTATGAAGTTCCTGAAGAACATCGGCCTACCCGTGCTGACGACCCTTTCTTCTGACTACGAAGCAAAAGCCAGATTGAACGAGGTTATCAAGAACACGAGACAGCAAATTGAGAAACTGCTCGAGCAAGAACCGGATTTGCTCAAAGCACTTGATCTGTTCTCCAACGATCAAGCAGTCCGATTTCTGACGATTCATAAAAGTAAGGGATTGGAATTCCACTCTGTAATTATGATCGGTGTAGAAACACAGACATTTTGGGGCAAAGTACAAGAGGAGCGTTGCGGCTTCTTTGTAGGTGTTTCACGCGCCAAGGAACGATTGATGATTACGACATGCGACTTACGCCATCGACCGGCCTCAAACCCTCCAAGGTGGAATGAGCATCGCACTCCTCATGCTGAGTTCGTCACATACGTAACGCCATTTCTTTCCGCACAGCCAAATGCCTGACAGGTAGACGCGTGACGCAGATCTTGTATGAACTCGCGGCATGAATGCTCCCCGCACAGCAGGTTATCCTTAGACCTCAAGCAGAGTCACAAACACGGGCTGAGGAAAATCTCCGGGCTTCCGGGGTATGCAATAGATCGAGGTGTGTCAGGAAGGACTAGGCAAGAGCAATCCCAATCAAATACACATCCTTAAGCTTCCATATCAGGAGCAGGAGCAGGTCAAAGCCTAAGGGCTTTGACACCAAAGAGGAGTGTGTCTAGAAAATCACCGCCGAATAGATCGTGTCGCGCACCAGCGTCGGCGAGGCTTCGTTGCTCATCATGATCGCCAGGATCACCACTTCCACCAGCACGGCGGCCAGGGTAAGGATCATCGTGCCGTACGGGTCGCCGACTTTTTCCGCAAGCAATTCGGCCTGATGGGCGACGCGCATCGAGGCGGCGACGATGAACGCGATCAGCACCAGCCCGGCCGTCAGCGCGACGATCTGGCCGCTGTGCAGCAACCAGTGCTCCAGCGGATACGCGACAAAAGCCGCGATCAGGGCCAGCAGTAGAAAGCTTTCTTGCTTGAGAATCGTGAGCATGGCGGGCCTTTTGGCGCAGGGGTTCGAATGAGCTACTGACTGCGGGGCGGCGCTAATGGTTCGTTACACCTTAGCGCACCAGTGGATGGCGTCCGTGTACGGGCATGCACTTTTTTCGGCCCGGCCGGCCTCATCGCGAGCAAGCTCGCTTGTATGTTTAGACTTGAAGGGGTGGGCGGGACTAAAAGCTCGATTCCGACTCTAGCCAGTACGGACCGTGGGAGACTTCTCGTCCCGCCCTTTCTACCTAAAGCGCCG